>Ga0172381_10004841_pt1 | contig 13835 bp, 31 predicted proteins | sample Leawel6488metaG_FD_119754 | JGI IMG/M metagenome (GOLD analysis project Ga0172381, IMG submission 119754) | Leachate microbial communities from a municipal landfill in Southern Ontario, Canada - Leachate well 64-88 metaG | ecosystem: Engineered > Solid waste > Landfill > Unclassified | place... | reverse complement strand
TCTATCACTACCTTAAATGTCTGTCCTACTTTCAGCACTAACTTGATTACCTGTGGCAACTGGTCAGCCGATACCTGAAAAGTTACCTTGATTTCACCTTCACCGGTAACACGGATCGCTGTAGCATCGTTTAATGCTGCTATAAAACTGATATCGCCCATCCGCCCACCCTGCCTTGAATATATATAACTTCTAAGGCCAATATTATTTTCTATGCAATAACCCATGTTGTGCATGGTCTGCACATAAAACTAAATTGTCTATATTGTTGTTATCGGGGTCATGGTCAATATGGTGTACTTCTTCTTCATCTGTTAATGGCCTACCGATATGGTCAGACATTACCAACCTGTGTTCAGCCACAAATCCATTGCACATTGCGTTAGCATGGTCAGGATTGTATATTGAAACATAACCCTTAGGGTCAGTCCTATAACCCTTTTTGCCTACATAATTATCATTGTACTTTAAAGCAGGGTCATTGATTGTCTTACCCATTGCTTTTAACTTTGCTTTAGCCTCATTCATTCGCACATTAAATTTTGTTGCACATTCTGCTGAACAAAACTTTGACCTAAACTCATTGGCGGTTTCAAACTCTACACCGCATCTATCACACTCACATTTATAAATCGGAATATCAATCCAGTCCCTGATTGTTTCCTCAAATATCATGTATAATCTCCTTTTCTACAAAGCTATTAAATAGGATAGCATTTTTTTTTCGCAAATCAGGATTTGTCAAGTACCCGCTCTATATACTCGATTAACTTCTCTATCCTTGCATCGACCCTCGCTTTGCGGTCAAGTATATCGACATTCATTTCATACCCTGCTGCTTTGATAAATGTTACCCATGACCTATGCAGGCAGTTCGGGTCATAACAGGTACTGCAAAGAGCTTCATAGCAATTGACAAACTCAGCTATACGGTTTAGATTTGATTCTTTGTAGAAGTTGCGGTTCTCTAATACTTTTCGCATTTACTCACCTCCCTAACACGCTTCTAAATATTCTATCTTTGAAACTCAGTTCAAGAAGTTTTTGCCTTTTTGCTTCTTCTATTTTTGCCCGCTCTCTTTCAAGCCTTTCAAATAACGGTATATAACTCCTGCCTTTCCTATGTGCCTTTTTCCTTTCATCGTGTTTCTTTACGTGTAACCAACTAAGCATTTTTACTCTCCTTTGATTATTTTTTTTAACTTTTCATCAAGTTCCATTAAGTTTCTTAGTATCACCGGGACTACAATTCCATAGACAATCGCTCCACTTAAAACAGCAAATATAAAAAACAATATGAGTTGCCATGTAACAATTTGTATTACTTCGTTCACTTACTCACCTCCTTTAACGATTTAAATAATGCTTCAAAATCTATTGGAAACTTTAAGCTGTCATTTCTATGCTCCCAGTAATAAGCGTATTTTTCAGGGTATGTTTCTTTGAGCCAGTCAGCGGCTTCAAGCGGTTTTGCGTGCCACCAGTGAATATGGCAGTAGAAACATAGAGCTATAGCGGACTTCATATCCCAGCGGTGTACCATGTTGTCCCGGTTTATTATGTGGGCGCATTGCAGATTGTTTGGAGTTCCGCATTTCAGGCAATACTTATCCCTTGCCCTTACGTTAAGGCTGTGCATTGTGTCGGCTTTTTTAATCAGCTTTGATTTACTTGGCTTTTTAGTCTTCATTTTTACCCAATAAAAAAGGTGGCTATCGCTAACCACCTTAATTTTGAATTGTTGCTATACTCCATTAAAAGTATATTATAGCCCCTTTATAATTTTAAATATACTATTCACCTAATATTTCATTTGCTATTGTTTCAATGGTTGTAACCCATAATTCTGCCTCATTCCGTGTTTGTCTAAATATTGGTTCATTAGCATCATATTTTAAACAATACTTCAATACCTCTATCACCCTATCCTTATCAATTGGCTTAATGGCAAGTAATTCCTGTTCCAATTCTAATATCCTGCCATTACGGATAATAAGTTTAGCTTCAAGGTAAGCTATCCCGGGGCAATCTTTACATAATGAATCAAGTTTAGATTTTAAGGTAGCATTTTCTTTTTCAAGTTCATGAATAATAGCCTGTGCTGAAAAAGGTAAACACTTAACTCCCTTTTTTAAGCCATAATCATTTATAATTTTATCTTCTAACATTGTTATCCCCTTCTATATTTTTCTTTTAATTCCATATTCTCTCTTTCAAGTTTATTCAATAAACGATTATATTCTATACCCTGTTCTTCTTCCCTTATCTTATCCATAATTGCTTTGGCACAGTTATCGGCAATTTTTGTGCCATTCTTAATGCCATAAGTAGCCCCGCCCGTTAATGTATATCTATGTTCATCAGGCATATACAAAGGCTTAGTATCAAACCATAAGTTTTGAATTACTTGTGTTGCAAAGTTCCCCAATATGTCTATCAAATTTTTCTCATTCATTTACTTTCCCCTTTATGATGTTAAAATCTTCCCAATCTTCAAGCAACTTATCAATGACAGCCTTGCTCTCAATACCATAGCCACTTCCAGCAACCTCATTATCTTCAGTCATAAGTCCGTTAGAAAAATAAACAAGTCCTGCTCCTTTTAAAATTTTAAACTCTTTACTTAATTCTTTTCTGGTAAGGTTGAGTTCATCAAAATGTCTGAATCCATAACACCAATCACTACCCATTATGCTTAAAATTCCATATTGATTATCTGTTAATTGTTTTATCTCATTCATCACTTACACCTTTCCTTTATGATGTTAATATAATATTTTGCTCTACTTCTGGCTGCTGTTGGAGAACGTTGTTCTTGAACTTGCAGATTCTCAGTTATCTCATCTTCTGCACTATCTATTTTGTCATTAAATAACTGTAAGATTTTATCTCTACACATTTCCCTGTAAGCAGGAATAAACTTATCAAAACCATAAGCGGATAATATCTTTTCTATTTCATCTTTCATTGTCTTTATGCTCCTTTAATATATTTATTCTCTGTAATCATCATAAATTTCTATACTGGGAATATCACAATCATCAGAATCTACAATTATATTCCCATGTTTTTTGCAAAACTTAATCAATTCTTCAAGGGTATTAATTTCTATTGTCCATTTAGTTTCTTCCTGTAATCTTTTAATCCACTCACCATTATGCGTTTTTTGATGTTTTACTCCTTTTGATTTCCATAAACCCTCATTCTTACCAAATCTTTCATTAAAAAATTCTTCGGTACAAGTCCTTTCGTGCCAATATCCAACAGTAATTTTTTTGGCACTTTTAACAGGCTTTTCGTCATTCCATTGTGATGTTTTTGATATTATGAAGTTCATTCTTCCTCTCCTTTTTGTTTTTGTAATAGTGATATAGCTTGTTGAAGTTCTTCCTTTAATGGTGAAAGAGCATCTGTATTTTTACCATTTGTGTTAAGATAAGTTTCATTGAAATTAATTTGTGCCTGTAAAACTTCTATTGCATATTCAAACACCTTTAACCTCCAATAGTTGTATTAATAATTTAATTTTAGCTATAAGGGGATTGCTTTCTTGTGTTTCAGCAACCATTTCATTTTCGTCATAAGAATAAATTTCACATTGAGTGTTCCAACAATAATTACTGTCAACATCAACCCGATATGCCCAGTCCATTTCCTTACATATCTTTACTATCTCTTGGTCTAACTGGTCGCCTGTGGGTAGCCAAAGTCTGTCATCTCTTAGCCTATCCATTCTATCCGCAAAATCAAAATTATCGTCATAACTATTTTCTGAAGTAAATAGGCTCACCAAAGTAGTTCTGTCTTTGTATATTAAATAATCTCCAAACTCAAATCTTGGTCTTAATCCCTGTATCTTTTCTGACTTACATAATTCGATATATTCTTTACTAAAATTTTTCATTGTCTTTATGCTCCTTTAATAATTGAAATATTTCACCAACTGATTCTTTAACAAATATTACAGAATCACCGATATGAATATAAGTGCTAGCTCCAACAGGTCGTAATTGATATGCCTTTGAAATATCTATCCAAGCTTCTTCTTCAATCGTTTTCCTAACATCAAATTCACCATTCCATTTAGAAATTTCGCTGAATGTTGTTAGTCTAATAAATTTCATTTCTCATTCTCCTTCAATATTTGTATAGCTTGTTTACAATCTTCAATATGTTTTTTCATAGCGGTAATTGTTCGCTTATCTCTTGGGTCTGGAGATAATCTTATATCATATTTAATTTCCATAATTTCATTCTTTAAGGCTTTTACTGCATATTCAAACATTACTTCCCCTTTCTCTACACCAATCTATTGCATATACAACTATATATATTGGCATTATTATTATAAGTAAGCCTATAAATGCAAACCATTTTAAAACTATCACGACATATCTACCTTTCTATAATTAATATTTTCATATAGTTATTCATAATTTCTACATATAAAAAGACATATAGCTATAATCTTGATTATCTTCTGTACTCCAAACAGCAGCCATTAAATCTCCCCAAGCCCTGTAGGAATAAGTATCAACTTTTCCATTGTCCCATAAAGGCACAGATTTATAGTTACTGTGTTGGTGTTCTTCTCCAGTACAACGTATGCCATTTTTAACAATACTTTTTCTCAACTTCTCTAAATCAGGTCTTACTTCTTTGATATAGCTTTCAACATAATCTTTCCACCTCATACCATCTTTAAACCAGCCGCCCAGACCACCATAGCCATTTTCTTCTTTATTTCTTGCTTCGGAATAAGTTATCCATTTTATTATTTTCATATTGCCCCTGCCAGTCCTGTTTGTTTTGCATATCTTGATTTCTGGTAACCTCGCCAGTAATCTTTATTTTTATAATAATGTTCTAAACAACGTTTACGCTGTGCTAATTTTTGTTCATTGTCAAGCAATATACCCTCAAGGCATTTATCAAACCATTTAGAATAACATTCACGGCTGCATAAATATCTTGTGCCACCACTTTTGGCATTACCTAAATTACCTTTATCATAGAACGTATCATCATATGGTTTATGGCATATAACACATTCTAATTTTTGTTTAAACATTAGATACCTCGATAAGTTCTGGATTTTCATAAATGTTACCGATAACTTCATCTGTTTTAGGGTGAATTTTAAACCAATGATATTTTAAGTTACCACCCTCCGCATCATCGGAAACATCTTTTCTGTAAACCATACCCGTTCCCCTGGCAACCCTAATTTGCACTTCACAAATAATTGTTCTTTCATTAAGACTATACTCTCCTTCATCTCCGTCATAATCATAAGAACCATCAGGAACTCTCCATTCAGGTATAGTAAATTTTATAATATCTCCCTCATAAATATCTTTACCATTTTTGTCTTTTAAGCCTGTAAACTGAAGTAAAACTACATCTTTGTCTTCTTGTATTTCTTTTATAGATTCATTGATTGTATTAGCCATTTTATCGTCCATCTCATCCGTACTCACCCTGTAGGCATCCTCAACAAAACATTTACATACCTTATTCCATATCCTAAACTTAATTTCTCTCATTGCTTATCCTTTCTACTCCTCAAATATACTTTTTTTCTTTTTACCAAATTTAACATCATACTTTTTAACAATCCTGTCGGCCATTTCGCTATCCCATTCCAATAAGGGTATTTCGTTTACTTTATCGATATACCATAAGTCATAATGGTGTTTATACTTTTTCATATAAAACTCATCGACCAGTTTTAAATGATGTTCGGCTGCCTCATAACCTTTAAAATTATTCTTCCGGTAACTCTCGACCCATTTATGATCTTCCTTTAAGTTTAACCAGTCCTGCATTTTTATTTTGCTCTCGACCATGTCTATTGCCATAGCTGTACGCATAGCCTGGATTATGATAAACTCGGCTGATGTTATTTCGGTCTGATAAACTAACTCGGCATATTGCTTATCATCAAGGTTAGGAAAGTCTGTCCAGTACCGGCTCATTCGCTCACATACGGATTCAGGTATAACAGGCTTTGGAAGAATATCGGATAGTTTTGTCATTGTATTTGTCATAATGTTACCTTACCCTTTATCAATTCAGGATTTTCATATATGTTGCCGATAACTTCTAGGGTTCTAAAACTTAATCCGAATTCCCAACCAAAAGAATGGTTAATATCATTAAGCATAAACCCTGCTACAGGTTCAGACCAATACACTATAAGTATTTTTTCCTTACCATTATAAGATAGGATACTTTTTAATATATCCCCCTCATATATCTCTTTTTTATTCTTGTCTTTTAAACCTGTAAATCGCATAAGTTCATAATTTTCGGGCTCATAACTACTCGAATCTAACTCATAATCATCTTCACCTATTTGACGAACCTCATTTATCAATAATGTTTTGTCTGCAAATACCGCTCTTAAACCTCTGTCATATTCTGGTTGCCACCCATACATTATTTTTCGTTCTTTATCCCATGCTCTAAATTTAATTATCATAACCACCCTCCAAAGTCTTTATAAATTTATCTTCTTTCAGCAGCCAGTCAAAGTCAGCACGCCATTGTTTTTTAAATCCACGATTATCAGGTATACGGCCTGATAACAAATCACTGTCATTGGCTTTGGTAAATAATTCCTCGAATACACGCATACCCAGTTCAACACCCTGCTTGTCTTTTCGTGTAGCATATTTATTCCACCTTAACCGGATAGCCTGTTTACGTTTGTCTGTAAGCTCTTGAACTTTAGGTAGGTTGGTGCAGGTTGAATTGTAAAGTTCAACAATTTCTTTGAGCGGTATGCTACTCTTATTCTCTTTCTCTATCTTAATATCTTTATCTATATCTATATCTCTATCTACGTGTAACTTTGCGTTGTAACTTTGCGTTGTAACTTTGCGTTGTAACTTTTCTTGTCTATAATCTCTTTGCCTTTGATATTCAGACTGGTATATATCCCAGCTTACGATCTGAATAACGTTGTTTTTATCTACTGATATTTTCTCAAACTTAATCATTTTCTTTTTGGCAATCTTTAAATTGTCAATATCTATATCAAGCAGTTTTGCAAGCTGTTCGTCAGTGTAACCCATATCTTCCGCTACACATACCTTACCGTCAAAGGCATTATCACCGGCCAGACATAAAAAGCCTATCCATACCCAACGTTCAATCGGTAAAAGTTCTTTAAACAATGTTCTTCTCAAAAAGCCTTCAGGATAAATTTTAATCCAGTTACGTCTACTCAATTATTTTCCTCCTCAAACTCTACTCCCAATTTTTCTAACCTAATCTGTGCCTCAATAACATCAGCTTGCCATTGTTTCTGCAGTTCTATATCGTTGCTGTAATCTGATAGCCATTCTGTCATAACTGTGTCGTATTCACTGGCTACAGGTTCGTTTACAATACCTTTATAAAACTTGTAGTTATAATAACCGCCTATACCAAAGGCCAGTGCTGTAACTACCACCAGAATTACTGCTGTTATACGTATGCCTTTAATCATTTTATTGATGTCCATAGTAGCCTCCTTAAAATGGTTCGTCTTCACTGTCTTTTGCAACTGCCACATCTTCGGCTATTTCCCTACACTGGATTTCAGTAACGTATTTCTTTATACCCTCAACCTCATAACTTCTGGTAACCACTGAGCCAATAACAATTAACCTTGCGCCCTTATCAAGTAGTGCAACCCCACGGGCCAGATCATGCCAGGCTACGCAGTTAATCCAATCTGTTATAGCTTCGCTACCCTTACCGTTTCGGTACACAGCTATACTAAACTTTGCCACTGTACCGGCTGTGGTTTCCTTAATCTCAGCAGGTTTGCCGAGATTGCCTTTGAGAAATACTGTGTTGTTATATACACTCATTTAAACCTCCAATAATTCCGGATTTTCATAAATATTGCCAATAACTTCAATTGATTCGTAACCTCCCCAATTCATCGGTAAATAATTATGGGCTTCAAACCTTAATTCATCACCTCTAAATTTTACAAAATTAATATCTTCTTTTACTCCATCCATATTTTTTACATAATTATCTCTGACAATACTTTTTACTATATCTCCTTCGTATATCTCTTTATTATTTTTATCTTTAAGACCTGTATATTGCATAAAGTCATAATAACTATCTCCTAAAATTTCTTTTAGCGACACGGCTCTATTGTGTTGATAGTTAGCAAATATTTCATCAAAATCCATCATAATTAGCAATTTTTGATTCCACGCTCTGAACTTAATCTCTCTCATTTATACCTCCTCAGCGTCTAATTTTGTTTTTAAATAGGTTTCCATATCGGCTTCAATTTCTGCTTCGGTTTCGTCTACAGGTTCACCTTTACGGTCTCTAAGTATTCGCTCATACTCAGCTTTAGCCTTAACCTTGTCGTTTTTAAAATGTGCCATTAAATCTTTTTTTAGTTGTGCATCAGGGTCAATACCGGGTTTAGTTTTAACTGGTCCGGGTTTACCGGGAATCCCGGTAGTATTGTCGTTATTGTGTCCATTATCATTTTCAGGATCATCACCTGTTGGAATTAAGAAGTTTGTATTAAGCACATACTTTATACCGCCTGTTATAGCTTTATATAAACCCTTGTCGCCTGTGTCTGTACCACTGCCGAACCATGTGCCGGAAATAACTGCATCGCTGTCAGTATCTATAAACATATAAGTTCCTTTAGCGATTGTGTTAAATTGCTTCGTACCTGATTTTGTCTGGGATATTTCATATTCCCGGACTTCTTCCGTTGAGTAGTTAAAAACTATGCCCTGCTCTTCAAACTTTGATTTAATGGTTTCTTTTATTTTAGCTTCAGACAAATAGTTATAACCCTGCACTTTGTTAGTCTTATCTTTTTTTAAGTATTCGATTGCCTTTGAAACTTCAATTAGTTTCTTTTTAAGTTCCATTATTCACCTGCCTTTAATTGTTTTTGTAATTGATAAATATTTAGTGCCGATTTAAAAATTTCCCAGTGAGGACCGATGTTTGTAACAATCTGGTCTTCAAATCCCTCGTTCTCATCTCTGCCTATCCTTAATATCCTTGTTTGTTCTACTGGTCTATTTTCTGAAAGTAAATGTGTATATGCAGCAACCTGGTGAAACATTTCCGGCCATATAGCTTTTGATGTTTTAAAGTCAACTAAAGTAAATCTATCGTTGACTAATCCATAAAAGTCTATAGTGCCACCAAACATAAAATCATCTGAAACTAATTGTTCTTCAACTAAAATTGGTTCTACCTTGTTTTCACCAATCCAGTTATAAAAACTGATTAAACAATTTTCTGCTTTTGATACATCATCAGGAGAATATTCGCTGTAGTCTGATGTTTGCTTTTTAAAATAATCCAATACCATTAAATGTGCCAGTGTGCCTATGTCGCCCATCTTATCCCGGTATTTAGTAGAATCTATACCCTGAAGCCCTAAATTATTTGCCCATTTTACAAGAGCAGGTTTATTTAAGACTTGAAGTACCGTGGTAACACCGGGAACCCGTGAGCCGTCCTTTGTGTAGTAACTCTGATGTGCTTTAGTTTTATATGCTACTGTCATCTTACACCCATATCACTTTCCCTGGACTCATGCTGTGCCTGCATATAATCGTAGTCATCATCGTCAAGGTCAAAAATATTTGGTATTTCTTCAGCGTTGTTACCGAGCAGGTCCCTGTCACAACCATAAGCATTTACAACCTTTGAATCCAGTGTACAGGTCTGATACTGATAACCCTTGCCTATGCGGGTGTATGAATTTGCACATTCACTACATTTATTTTTAGTTAAGTTTTCCATTGTAATTACCTCAAATCTTTTAGTTTTTTTTCCATTGCTGTTGCAAAATCTGACATCAAGTTAAACACCTTATTAATGCCCTCTACGAGGTCGTTTGTTTTTTTAATTTCTTTGTTTTTGTTGCTAAGTGTTGAATGTTGAGCAGAAACACTAATCAGGATATTTTCGACCTCATTACCGATTTTTTTTGAAGCTCTTGTCCACGCTAAAGCTTTGCCGAATTCCTGGTTATAACTGTCTTTTGGATTACATCTTGCAGTTCCATGTTTACTAATAAAATATTCCCTGCCATAGATAAAGAATTTACAGAGTTTTTTACAAATAATTGTCCTATAAATATCCTTACAATATTGATAATCTGTTTTTACTTCACTTAAATTAATGTCATTATTCATTTCTTCCTCCCTGACAGTTTTGGGTTAAGCTGCCAAACCCCTTTGATTTTTTTAATTAGTTTTAACTTACTCATAATTTCCTTTCGTTGTGGGCGGACTCCCACCGCCCTGTTTTTTATTATCCTTTACTTCAGCTTGATCGGTTTTTAAACTATCACCCCTTCCTATTGAAACATATTGTAAAATTTCATGCAATAATCAAAATCAGCTATTAGCTTTCGCCAAAATCTTTTCAAGTTTTCTTTTAGCTTTCGCATCTTTTTTCATCTCCTCTTTAAAGAATTTATCTATCTCATCTTGTCCTGGATGGTCTAATTTATTGTAGGGTCTCATTTTGTTTTAATAACCTCTAATTCTTCCTGTGTGTAAAGTTTACCAATTACAGTATCTAAAATCTCTGCTATTCTTTCGGCAGTTTCAAAATCAGGGTATTGTCTTTTAGTTTCAATAAATGATACAGTGGTTCTTGGTAGTTTTAAGAGGTCTGCAAATTGCTGTTGTGTGATACCTCGCTTTGTGCGGTAAGTAAAAATTGTATTATCGTTCATGTTACTCCTGTCCTGTGTGTAGTTAACTATCGTTAACTGTTATTATTATAAGCTATTTAATATAGCGGTGTCAATAGGGAATTTGATTATTTTTTAGTGGGGATTTTAGCAATAAAATAAGGGGAGCAGATTTTACTCCACTCCCCCTGTCGTTCAGTTCGCTCAACCTGTCCAGTTATTGCTTTTTGTATATGTCATATATTCCAGAAGCTACAAGTCCAGCGAATATAAAGCCTTTAACTACATCGGCGGCATAGACACTCACAGCGTATAGGCCGGCGCCGATCGCAATTGACATCAGTGTATAAAATATAGGTTTTATTACGGGCAGCTCTGATTTTAGCCTATTTACCAATGCTATAGTAATAATGGCTATTGTTGCAAAATCTAATATAATGTTATCCATTTATTCACCTCCCTTTTCGCATGGTGAGTAGAAACAATTTAAACATAAAAAACAGGTACCATCCGGCTGCATAACTGAGCCACACCTCGGACAGATGTTATAACATTTTCTACTGTCAAATTCCTCTTGTTTTAAAGCAGTCTTCACAGATAACCCCTCCACTTCCCTTTCTTGCACATAAAATAATAGATTATAAATAGTATGCTAAATAAAATCATTGTAAGTATCTACATCAATTGTTGTAATCATTGCGGTTTTTTTGTACTCAGGTTATACCGCAAAACCTTTATATGTACGGTCTTAGTTTCAGGAATACCGCACTAACCTGTTTGCAGCTGCTCCGGTCATTTTACAGTTTTACTCGGTAATTCACCGATAGGGTAACTGCTCCCTCCTGGCATAACACCAGTTCTATATAGGCACACCATAATTCATTGCTATTTCATGCAGTTTGTCATTGACATATTTTAGCGTTTCTACATCGTAATATGGTGTTTCTAAAACTTCCTTGTTAATCCAGCCCGTCAAGTCTTTACATACTGAATAATATTTATCACCATTGGCTATATGTGATAATTCTTCAAGGTTATCTATTTCGATTTTAAGTTCCATATAATCTCCTATTCTACATGGTCAAAATCTATGTTATATTTTTCCATTAATTCATATAGTTTATCTCTTATGTCAGACGCCATTTCAACTTTATCGTTATCTAAATCATTTGGATTATATTTAGTTATTGACCTTAAATACTGGTCTAAATCCCACAGGGTAAAAAATAGCCTATCTCCGTTATATGCCATATATAAATCATTTACTAATATTCTATCTATAGCTTTTAATACCAGTGCTTTTATAGCTATTTTAATTTTCATATAACCTCATTTCAATATTTGACATAAACCTGCAATAGTATTAATTTTATTGCAACTTTCTACGCTTAATGTAAAGATTTCTGACATTTCCCTTACAAATGGAATTAGTTGTTAGTTTTTACAACAATCGTTGTAGCTCAATAATTTTTTGTTTAAGTTCTTGGTTTTCAAATATTAGTTGATGATAGCTTTTTTGATGTTCAGAAATATCCATTAACACTAAATTCTCTATCCTGTTGTCATCTTTGATTCCATTGATGTGATGGACAACCTCTGTCGATAATAATCTGCGTCCCAAAAGTTCCTCCATAATCAATCTATGTCTCATTACATAACCAGTTGGTTGGTAGGGATTACGTATCATTATATAACCCTGGTTGGTGCGTCTCAGCCCACCCTTCCACGCTGTGGCTTTTGTTCCAACTTTGCCAATATTAATTGTATGTCCTTCTTGAAATGTCATCTTAACCTCCTGTTTAGGTCGGGGAGTGAAACAGGCACTCCCCATATTATTTGACTGCAATATGTATGCAGTGCAGTATATTTATATACCATAAATTATGTTCATATAATCTGTTTGTTCATTGATAATGAACACTAACCAAGCGGTGAACAGTTGCAAAAAACGCAATGGTTAGTAGTTCGGAATTTCCGAACAACTGAAACTTTATTTTTTGCCTGCAAATCGTTATATATGCAGTGTAATAATAAAACATTAAAGTTACCTGACAGATAACCTATCTCGACATTTTGTCATAGTAATATGTCACAGTGCCATTTTCCTGACCTCGGTAATATGGTCTGTCACAGCAGTCTATGTCATACAAAACTGTATTTTGGACTTTTTGTATGGCAACTTATACCTGAATTGATATATTTTGTATGGTAGTTATGGTACAAAACATAAAAATATATATCATTTGGGGAAGCCTGATGGAGCTGACGGTCATTGCAGACCGTGTTACAGGTATCGTGTTCCACAATGCCTGTCGAACTCTTACAGCCCCATATTATAGTAAACTGTTGCAGTAACTTACCAATAATGTCTATTAACTGTTACCAAAATAGATTACGGTTGTAATCAAAGTGTGTAATATTTTGAACCATAGATTATAAATTTATGTTTTGGTATACATATATCTGTAATATTAAATCTATCTTCTATAAACTTGATCACTGAAAAGCCATGTTGCCAGTTACCAAGTTCACGATTAAACCATTCCTTGCTTAATTCCATTCGACACAGACAGCCATTCTCAACAGCAATTAAAGCACCGGAATAGTTTGTCCTGTAATGTTTACCCAGCCTGTGCGTATGTCCAAAAATGGTACTTAATCCATTGTCTTCAAGTATACACTTAGCTGTATATCCGCTATGCTTATTAGCCTTGTTGCCATGCGTATAAATCAATACGTCTTTGTATATAAAGTTTTCGCCATATTCAAATACATTAAAGTTAAAATCATTAAGTCCTAATTTATCTTTTAAATCTATACAGCCATTAATAGCAGGATTATTCCATAAGAATTTGCGCAACCTGTCTTCATGGTTACCGTACATAAAATAGAATTGAGCATTAGTGCAGGTAACTGCAAATTGTTCTATGACTTCTCGGCACTGTGTCATTTCCCTTGCAAGGTTAAGCTGTCTTTCGGGGTTTTTGTCAAAATGTGATATTGAGTAAAAATCACATATATCACCTAACATGAAAACTTTATCGGGGTTTAATTGTTTTGCAAACTTTAAAACTAATTGCAAACATTCAGTATCCTGAAAAGGTATGTGCAAATCGTTTATAACTAATTGCACTTC
>Ga0172381_10004840_pt1 | contig 13836 bp, 15 predicted proteins | sample Leawel6488metaG_FD_119754 | JGI IMG/M metagenome (GOLD analysis project Ga0172381, IMG submission 119754) | Leachate microbial communities from a municipal landfill in Southern Ontario, Canada - Leachate well 64-88 metaG | ecosystem: Engineered > Solid waste > Landfill > Unclassified | place... | reverse complement strand
AGCGACTTACTCATCTTCTTACCTTCCTTATCGCGAAGCATCCCGTGTAGATAGACATTTTCAAAAGGAATCTCGCCTGTCGCGTAGGTTGTCATCAGGACCATTCTTGCTACCCAGAAAAAAATAATGTCATAGCCGGTTTCCATCACGCTCGTCGGATGAAATTTTTTCAAATCCGCGCTTCCGCCCATCCATTCCTCAAAAGTTTTATATTTCGCAAAATCCTTATCCATCAACGTCGAAAAAGTCCACATTCCCGACGAGAACCAAGTATCGAGCGTGTCAGAATCTTGTCTGATTTTTTCACTGCTACACTTCGGACAAACCTCTCCTTCTTCTCTGTTCAAGATTATCTCCCCACAATCCTCGCAATACCAGACTGGAACCCTGTGCCCAAACCAAAGCTGACGTGAAATGCACCAATCTCGCAGATTCTCAATCCATGCAAAATATGTCTTTTCAAACCTGTCCGGAATTATCTTGATTTTTTCTTCTCCCCCTCCGACTACTTCAAGCATAACCTCTTTCAAGGATTTATCTTGAAAATATTTGTTCCCCTCTTTTGTAATTTTCTTGTTAACGTCAATAAACCACTGCAAAGACGGCAACGGCTCAATCGTCGCACCACACCGATAACAGACACTCAAATTTTGCGCCACTTCTTCCTCTTTTTCCATCAAACCATTATCACGGAAATATTGCACGATTTTTTCCCGCGCCTCAAGCGCCGTCAATCCTTCGTATTCCTTGCCCGCCTCCGCCGTCATTTTGCCGTCCTCACCGATCACTTTTATAATCGGCAAATCATTTTCCTGCGCCATCTGAAAATCAACCATACTATGCGCAGGAGTTACGCCCAACGCGCCCGTTCCAAATTCCATATCAACATTCCTGTCAGCGATGATTTTGATTTCGTGTTCACCGTTTCCCAAATTGATTTTATATGCCTTGCCTACAAAGTCTTTGTATCTCTCATCTTTCGGATTTACCGCCACCGCCACATCGCCCAACTTCGTTTCTGGCCTAGTGGTCGCGATTGTAATCGGAAAATCTTTTTGATATTTAAAAAAATAAAATTTACCCTGCACTTCTTCATATTCCACCTCGTCATCAGCAAGTGTCGATTCACACCTCGGACACCAATTAACGATTCTGTCTCCACGATAAATCAGCCCGTCTTTATACATCATCTCAAAAACCTCCTTTACTACTTCCGAAAGCCCCTCGTCAAGAGTATACCTCTCGCGCGACCAATCGCACGAAGACCCCATTTTGCGCACCTGATTGCGAATCGTGCCCCGCGACCCCTCGACATATTCATGTACTCTCTCCAAAAATTTTTCCCGCCCCAAATCATATTTCGTCTTGCCTTCATCAGCAATTATCTTTTCCACTTTCGTCTGCGTAGCGATAGAAGCGTGATCAGTTCCTGGCAGCCAAAGCGCCTGTTTCTGATTTAAACGATTAAATCTGACCATCAAATCCTGATAAGCCAACATCGAAGCGTGCCCCAGATGCAAAATCCCCGTCGCATTTGGCGGCGGCATAGAAATAACAAATTTTTCAGGCGTTTTCCCCTCCTGAGCACACGGCAGATTATCAGGATTGAAAAATCCGGAATCCTCCCAAGTCTTATAGATTTCATCTTCCACATCCTGTGGCTGATATGCCTTCGGTATCTCACGCATAAATGTAATATGATTATATTTTTCTTAAAAGTGTTTTATAAGAACATATTAACACACGCTTTTGCGTTAGGAAAGAGGGTTTTGCGTTTTATATTTTGCATTTCGTCTTCTATATTTCGCATTATATGTTTTGTATCCTGCATCTTGCATCCTGGACCACGGCTAAAAGGTCGTGAACCACGTGGGCTAAAACGTCTTTTTATCAATTACATTTTCTATCGCATTTACAGACTCTTTTGGGACGTAGCAAAAGAACTGTCCTTTTGATTCTGTAAGGACAGTCCTTCTTATTTTTTATCAAGATATAATCTCTCTGCATTTCACGTTTTGCATTTTGGACCACGACTGAAAGGTCGTGAACCACGCGCGCGGGATGGACTCATTCGGACATATTTTATTTTTTACCGTTTGCGATATGTTTCGTTGGGATAACGTCCCACCCGCGTTCACACACCCTCTCAGGTGTGGTCCAAAATCCAAAACACAAAATACATTTGTGTCTTGAGCTATGGACCACGACTGAAAGGTCGTGAACCACGCGCACCAGAACGTTATATTATTAATTACGCTTTCTCCTGCATTCACACACCCTCTCGGGTGTGGTCCGGGATACAAATACACTTTCTAATTCACCAACCCATAGCTGTCCCTATCCACCGCATTTATCTCATAAGTTCACAGAAAGCGTAGTGCCATCAGTAACGTCATTTGTAACATTGCCATATATATCCTTGGATGTAAGAGTAAAAGAAAAGGAGTCTCCGAAGTAATATTAGACGCAGCGGCGATGTCGAAACTATTTATCACATTCGGCGATACGGCTACATTCAGATCATAAGTCGCACTACCATTGGTTGAATAGGTGCGTCTATCTCTGCCGTTTCTGTTCTATATAATTTTACATCAGTAGTGGCGATACCATTCGTGAAAGTGATAGTCCCCGAAGATCCAAACTCTATTTCACCCCCATTCTTATCGGTGAAAGTCGGGAGATTGGTGCCGATAAAATTAGCACCGGAAAAAGTGATAGTTTTGTCACCGGTATAGGCAGTGTGTGCATCGCCAAAATTATTTATAGCCCACAGGGTTAAAGTTTGAGTATCACCCGCAGTTTGAGAGGTGTTTCCTGTGATGGTAAGGTGATCAGTATATTCTTCAAGCGCCTCAGCCAACACGGCGGCAATAGCGCCATGCCCAGCGGAATTGAAATGGACGCCGTCTGTATTATATGCCGTTTTTATATCCCATAGATTTCCTTCCAGTCCGTCTGCGGCATACTGCCCTACTGCCAAACTCGTGTCCACGATAATTGCATCTTCGTAAGTTTCTGCCAAAGCTACTAATGAAGCGTTCCAGTCATCTCGTGTATTCATTTGAGCTGTATTTCCACCGGTCCAAGGCATTATTAGAATGACTACTGGGATGATATCATTATTCTGACAAGCGTTTAACATCGTCGTCCAATTGCTTAGAAAAGTCGTCTTGGTTACGCCTGAGGTAGATAAAGCATTAAAATGATAGATGTTACTATTTGCCTCTATCCGATATCCATAATAATCCCCTTCTTGCACACCTGAAATAGGAGAAGATAAAGTTATATTTTCAATCCCCATATTAAGATCATTAGCAAAATTATTACTCGTGCCTATCAAATCATAATTTGAGCCGTTTTTTCTCCAAATCTTCAAATATATACCGGTTAAGTCTGTATTAGAGTAAGTATAGATTTTTATTTTGGAAATAGTTCCAGTTTGCCTTATGCGATATTTTTGTCCCACAGTTATAAATTCTCTATAACCAGGAGAATCTTTACATGCACTTCCACAAGACCAGTCTCCTACGCCTATGGTCGCAACATCATACGGCCCAACAATCGATAGACCATCGTTAGGTTCCAATTCCAAATACGCCGCCGAAGCTGTTTTATTCGGAGCAAAAAACAAAAAAGCCCCAGACACGATCTGAAACACTAAAACAAAAATCAAAAAAGAAAAAGTTAATTTTTGATGATTTATTTTTTTAACAAGGTTATTACCCCCCCTATCAAGTTTTTAAGTTGGTTCTTTTCTTTTTGGAACATAAGTGTTTTTTTAAAATTGATTGATTATTTTTTAAGGTCTGTCCTTTCAGATGTTTAAAGGTCAGACCTCGCGTATCTGATAAAGAAACGTTCTGTCCGCGTGGTTCACGACCTTTCAGTCGTGGTCCAGGATACAAAATACACGATGCAAAACGTGAAATGCAAAATATGGAATACAAATAAATTAAAAAGTGTATTTGTGTTTGGATTTATGGACCACACCTGAGAGGGTGTGTGAATTCGGGATAGAACGTAATCGATAAAATAACGTTCTAATGCGCTTGGTTCATGACTTTTCAGTCGCGGTCCAGGATGCAAAATGCAAGATGCAGAATACAAAATGTATGATATGCAACATATACGCAACACCTTTTGCTTTCTTGCCTCTGGCATTCCTGACTATGCATCCACTAAATACACGAGGTCCGACTTTTAGACATCTGAAAGGTCAGACCTCAATACTAAAAAAGAACTATTCTTTTTGTGCATAATCTTATTCCAAATGCACATCTTTCTCAAAAACTTCAATCTTTTTCAATAACTCTGGATGTTTTTTCAAGTTCGGATCTTTTTCTAAGATATTCTTCGCTTCCTCGCGCGTTGCCTGGATGAGTTCAGAATCGGAAAGTGATGCCATCGCAAGATCCGGCAGTCCCGATTGTCGTACTCCGACCAATTCTCCCGGACCGCGAAGTTCCAAATCTTTTTCTGCCAATTCAAATCCGCTCTCGCTTTCAATAAGTGCCTTCAATCGCCTGTGCGTTTTTCCCGAAGTTGAGTCCGTAAACAGAAAACAATACGATTGAAATTCTCCGCGCCCAACCCGACCGCGGAATTGATGCAATTGCGCCAGCCCGAACCTGTCCGCGCCCTCAATAAGCATTACGGTCGCGTTGGGAATATCAATACCAACTTCAACCACCGAAGTAGAAACTAATATATTGATTTTATTTTCAATAAATTTCTTCATCACTTCTTCTTTTTCTTTCGGCTTCATTCTGCCATGCAAAAGCCCAATTTCGAAATCCGGATATATTTCTTTGCTCAACTTTTCAAATTCCTCTGTCGCCGACTTCACTTCCAAAATGTCCGATTCTTCGATGAGCGGACAAATCACAAACGCTTGTCTGCCAGATTTGATTTCCCCGCGAATAAATTCATAAGCTCTTTCCCGATTTCCCGACGCCACTAACTTGGTCACGATTTTCTGCCGACCTTTCGGCATCTCTTTCAAAATCGACAAATCCAAATCGCCATAAACCGTCAATGCCAAAGTTCGCGGAATCGGCGTTGCTGTCATCGAAAGAAGATGTGGCACTGTCGCTTTGAGTCCGTCTTTAATATCCAAAATATCATTTTGAATTTTCGCCCGCTGCTCGATGCCGAAACGATGCTGTTCATCCACCACCGAAAGAGCAAGATTCTTAAAACTAACTTTTTCCTGAATGAGTGCGTGAGTGCCGATAACCAGATCTGCCTCTCCCTTTTTTATAATCTCCAATATTTTTTGCTTCGTCAAACTCTTTTCCTCTCTACCATCAAAATATCTACTCTCGCTTCCCGTGAGAAGTGAAATTCGAATGTTAGTTCCGCCAAATCTTTTCATACTCTCCGCGTAGTGCTGCCTCGCCAAAATTTCCGTCGGCGCCATAATGAGCGATTGATAACCGGACCGGACCGCCACCAACACCGCCAACAGCGCCACCAAAGTTTTTCCAGAACCCACGTCGCCCTCCAAAAGACGATTCATCGGGCTGTCTTTTTCCATATCTTTGATAATTTTCCAAACCGCAATTTTCTGTCCGTCTGTCAACTTGAAAGGCAGCTTTTCCAAAAAATATTTAATTTCCGCTTCCAGCTCTTTGCCGTATTTTATTCCTACCGCCTTCTGCCCCTGCCATTTCTGCCTCTGTCGCTGCATATATAGCTGCACCAAAAAAAGTTCATCGAAAGCGAGCCGCCGCTTGGCAAGTTCTGCCGCCGTCGCGTCATCAGGAAAATGAATCTGACGAATTGCCTCTTGAATTTCAAAAAGATCCTGCCGCTCCAAAACTTCCCCCGGCAAAAATTCCGCCACGCTTTCCGCCAAACCCAAAAGCGGTTTAATATGCGCCCGCAACCACTTGGAAGATATTCCTTCCGTCTCGTGATAAACCGGCACCAGCCTTCCCGTATGCAGATTGCTTTTCCCTAAAATTTCATAAGCAGGACTGGAAAGCTGAAAGCCCTCTTTGGCAAACGCAACTTTTCCGCTCAAGCTCACACTCATCCCCGCCTTGAGATTATTAGTAATAAACGGCTGGTTAAACCACACCACCTGAATCACACCCGAATCATCCTCCACTGCCGCCTCAGTGAGCGTCATGTTCCTCCGCCGCGTCCGCACATTCCGAATTTCCACAATCTCACCTTTGATACTTACAACTTCACCCACTTCGACATCCTTAATCATCTTAAAATCAGAAAAATCATCGTAACGAAAAGGAAAATGAAAAAGCAAATCCCCCGCTGTTTTAATTCCCAATTTATGCAGATACAAAATATACCTCGGACCAATGTGTGAAAGTTCCTCGATTGGAGTTTTGAGCGTTATCATATATATGAAAAAACTTTTTTATATTATAGAATCTGACTTATCATCCGCCTGTCTTCACTTAAATAAATTGTAGCAGAACCACGCCCCGTCCACAAATAAAAAAGCGCCGAATCTCAAATTTTGAAATCGGCAATGATTATATTTTTTCCTTTTTCTCCCCATAAAGTAACTTAATAAGCAGAAAAAATGAGGGGAAATGGTATACCTTAACGCAAATCTTTTTAATAAAATCCAAAAAAGACTTCGCTCCTATTATAGATAAAAAATCTTCCCAATCCCCTCGGAAAGTTCTCCTGTGTTTAAGGCACACAAAAGGAAGAACTACAAACAATTCAAGGAAAAAACAGATAAAAGACGCTAACAGCATAAGCAGGGACATCTCTGTTAACCTCATCCCAAAAAAATCTAAGATCTCCTTAAATATTCGTATTACTAACAGAATGACCGCCTCCCTCTTTCTATTTTCTATTTTTATAAAAACCTAACTTAAGACATAACAACAAAAAGCTGAATTGTCAAGCCCTAAAAATGAAAAAAATTAAACTTCATTTTAATCCTTGGTCGTTTCCTAAATAAATCATCTGAATTCATACCTTTAAAATATAGAAATAATTTCACGCCGCCAAAACCTCATCTACAAAAATTTTCATCTTCTCCCCACTTCAATGGATTGTTATAAATATATTGCTTGATATTATCCAGCTCCTTTTCCTCTCTGACTATTCGGTCATAAAAATTATCCTGCCAAGCGAAATCCGCTTTAAATTTTTTTATGTTTTTCGTGCAGACCGATTTATATGAACGAATAACCGTAGACAAAGTCCCAGTCTTAGGGGATATTCTTCTATAATAATCGTTTTTCTCATCTGTAGAGACGTTGCAGTGCAACGTCTCTACGTTTAAATTTGAACGAGACGAATTGATACAATCCAAGCCTTTTTCAATTATCAAAATTCCGTGAATATGATTAGGCATTATCACAAATTCATCTAATCTTATAAATAAAAAATGTTCAGGTATTTCTTTCCAATATTTTTGTGCCATCTCCCCCAAACTATTCAATATCACCCTACCATCTTTTATCTTTCCAAAAAAGTTCTTTTTGCTTTTTGTGCAAATAGTTATAAAATAACAACCGTCATTTCCATAATCCCAATTTTTATGCCTTAAAGAATCAATACGATATTTATTTTTATATTTGAAGAAATTTTCCATATTTATTCAAAAATAACGATGAGTAAATCAAAGCGACATCTCACTTCAATAAATTATCATAAACAATCTTCGACCAATTTTCGAAACTTTCATAATGTTCAGGGAGCTCCTCGCGCGAAATCCATAGACCTGTCAAAATCCCATCCTCCTCTGATTTTATGTCATCTGTTGTAAGCTCGATTTCATAAACCAATCCCAGGTGATCAAAATCAACTCCAAGATCACTCCTGATAAGACCTTTCAAGGAAATATTTTTTATTATCTTCTCGTTTACTCCCGCTTCCTCCCCCGCTTCTCTGAAAAGCGCGTTATAACAAGTTTTCTCAAGATTATTCTCGACCAAATCACAATCATCAACATGTCCGCCAATAAGTCCTTTCTTGCCGATAAGTCTCAGTTCACTCCCGCCCCGCTCTCGCAATGTGAAAAAATATTTGTCTTCAAATCTGACCAATATGTATGGTATTGGATGCCTGCGAGTCGGATGATATTCCAAAAAGCTCCTTTTCTCCACTCCAAAAGGCAAATCAAATATCTCAGTATTCTTCGAGAAGACTTTTTCAATTCCACTCAAATCTGCTTCCTCGAAATAAATCGTATCATCCTTCATCGAAGGCTTAATGCTTTCCAAATATTCCGCTTTCTCGATATTCAATCTCTCCCAATCCGCAGAACCAAACGCGAAATTATCCCTTCTCGCCAATATCTCTTCCAACTTTTGATCTGTCATATTTTTATGTTTATGTTTATTAATATTATTCTAACAAAAAAATTGTGCAAAAGAAACAAAACATAATAACATTTAAATAAAAAACAGACAGCAATCTGCTTCATCTTATTAACCTGTCGTTTTCACTTCTTTAAAAACCTAATACTCTAAATGAAATCAATAAGTCGTACAAATACAATAATAGCTACTTGCATTAATATTGCTGCACCAATTATTACCAAAAGGTCGGCAAGAACCATAAGGACCTGTTGTGGTAGCAGGCTGCCCTATCAGACTCGTTACTAGAATTGCACCAGCCGCACCGTTAGGACCATAGTTATAATAACAATATTTATTGTTATCGGGGCTTCTGGGAATTTATGCAAAAAGTCCGGCGTCTACCAATTCCTGCATACTTTGGTCGTAATAAGTAGTAGTCGTGCTTTCACACGCGCCACAGCACGGATTATAGTTTTGTGGCATTCGATTATACATTGAATAAAAAACCTGCAACGCTTGGTTGATATTATTAAAATCAGCTATTTTTTTAGTATTCATAGCTTTCTGACGCGCTCCATTCAACGATGTCATCGCAATTATCGACAAAACGCCGATGATTGAGATCACGACTAGGAGTTCGATGAGAGTGAAACCCTTTTTATCTTCGCTATAATTTTCAAAAACATTTTTTCTGAATAGATTCATAATTCCAAAAAATACTAGATTAGTTCTAAAAGTCTATAAACATCAATTAATAACCAGTAAATTCTCCAGTTACCCAATCGAAAGAAGTAACCCAATTATCACGACCTGGGCAACTCCACCCTGGACTGCTAGAATAAGGTCTTCCACTAGTTTCCATATCAGTAATAGCAAGCACATAATATTCACCATCTCCCCACAAATTACAATTGCTGGAAATATCTGGATATCTATAATAATAATATTTACCATTGCTATTAACTGGATCCACTGGAACTCCATTGGGGAAATACCCCTCATCCTTTAAAGCATCGATAAAATCTCCATCATCTTCAAAGCTAATTTCCCAACCACCATCACCAGGACTAGTGCTGGAATTTTCGTTTGGATAATAACCATGATCACTCTTATACATTTCCAAAGCGACGCGAATCTGTTCCATATCTGACAGCCTTACAGCATCCCGCGCCTTCGCCCTCGCAGCGTTCAACGACGTCATTGCAATTGTCGACAAAACGCCGATGATTGAGATCACGACCAGAAGTTCGATGAGGGTGAAGCCTCTTTGAAAAAATTCTGTGTTTTTCTTTTTAATTTTTAACATCAAGTCTCATGTAATGGCTTACCAAGTGCAATCAACATTCGTAATTGTATAAGAATATCTATAATAGTCCCCGTATGTAACGTTGCCGATATTAGGATGATTACAAAGATAATACTGACTTGGAATTGATGATTCTCGAAATCCTGCACGACTATACAATAGATGAGTAGTAGGAATTGGTCCCGTTTCCACCGTCGCCCAAGCACTTAAAATAAATTTTGTGCCATTACTGGCATACATGTAACAGTTTCCAGGTCCGGCAGTTTTTCTAGCTTCATCTTTAGGTTTCGGGTCAACTGGTAATTGAGTAATATAACCCTCTGCGACTAAATCAGGAATCCAATTTGCAGTAACAGTGAAATTTCCGTTGACACCTGCACACCCCGGATCGCAAAGCGTGGTGGTTATGCTTCCCGTGCTGGGATAATGACCATGATCAGCATAATATAATTCCAAAGCCGTCTGCATCTGAGTTATGTCTGACAACCTCACCACATCCCGCGCCTTCGCCCTCGCAGCGTTCAACGACGTCATTGCAATCGTCGACAAAACACCGATAATTGAAATCACGACCAGGAGTTCAATGAGGGTGAAACCATTCTTATTTTTATCGCGTAGCTTTTTCATAAAAAATATAACTTCACTTCTAACATTCCGGTTCAAAAAAAATACAAATATCATCCCCGACCGCTTTCATATCAGCACGATTGAAAGAACTTATTGTACCATTCGGACCTCCTGAGCAAATCGCCGATTCTCCTGCATGACATTCTGGAACAGTAGCTCCGCTCGGAGCTCCATCAAAAAAATAAGCCTTCCCCCAAGGATCCGCAGGAACATCCTCCATATAAGTATTCCAAGTACCATTCCAAGCACCAACACTATCTATATTATTAGTAGTTGGCCAAGTATTATCATGACCCAGATTATACATCAGAAGAATTTGATATAGTTTATTAACTTCATCTTGAGCCTTAGCCACTTTTGCCTTTTGCCTCGCCCCATTCAAAGACGTCATTGCAATTGTCGACAAAACGCCAATGATTGAAATCACGACTAGAAGCTCGATGAGAGTGAAGCCATTGTTCTTGTCTGGATATTTGTTCTTACTATGGTTTAGAAACATACGAATATAACATTAAATAGCATAAAATAAAAACGCCCTCCAAGCGTAAAGATTACATCGCCTCTTCCATAGAAGCGCTAGTAGGGACCATTTCTTCCGAAACGCCACTGTTTTTATTTTTAAACAGCATAGAAAAAGTAAACAAGTTCGTAAGGATTATTATTAAAACTGCAACCACTTTAGCCTGCCCCTCCGTCTTAATTATTCCCCCAGAAAGTTTTATTATCAGACGATAAACTCCAGGAATATGACTCAGATTTTGTTCCTGCACATCTTGCACTACTGGCTCGTGTTCAATTTCTTTAAGAGCACTACTGAGGTCGATTACTTCCTCCGATCCGTTTTCTTGTTCCATATGAATAGGATTATTTATTTAAAATTTATAACAAAAAAGTTTCCGAGAAAACTTATATAAAAATTATATAACAAAGAACAATATTCGGCAAATCTTTTTTATCACCACCGCGCTGCCCCCAAAATTCGATCAAATAAAAACACAAAAAAATCGGATACAAACATCCGACCTTTCGAAATCTAAATGTGCCCTCGATAGGAATCGAACCTATATCACGGGTTCCGCAAACCCGCGTTCTATCCATTGAACTACGAGGACCTAAAAAACACGCTCTCCCCACAAACATCACTCTCTCTGTCCTCAAGAATTATTCTTCAAATATTCATTAACCTTCTCATCAATAAATTCATCCTCGGTGAGTTTTTTACCGTCTTTGAAATTAAAAAGAACATCCTCCTGCTTTTCCTGCGGTAAGAAATATTCCAAAAGCGCCTGCATATAATCAAGATCCTGATGCTCCTCCAAGTGAAGCTCTTTAATAGGAAAAACTGAATTTCGAAGTTGCAACTGCACGATGTTGCGTCCGTTTTTCTCCACTAAATCAAAAGACCTGACTTCCTCGAACTTATATAATCTACCACCTATTGAGATTCCGTCAATATCAATTCCATATTCAATCTCCCTGGGCTTGGTCCTAAGCTCAAACAAAATCACCACGAGTAGCGACGCAAACGTCACCAAAGTCACCCAACTTCCATCCCTAGCCGCCCACACAATCACTATAATTGCGGCTACAAAACTGATTTTATAAAACAAAGTTTCATCTTCCGTTCTCAAAAAATCTGGCGCCGTCCATTTGGCAAAATATTTTTCCGCTTCCATTTTATCTTCCTTCCCCTCTTTCCTGACTTCTGGCTTCGTTTTTGCATTCACCTCAGACGCCACTTTCTTTTTCTTTTTGTCCGACTTCACCGCTTCCATTTTTTTCGTCTTCTTAACCGCCACTTTCACTAGCTTATCGCCATTCACCTTTTTACTTCGTTTTATCGTCGTCTTTTTAAGTTTATTTTGGTCTGTTTTTATTTTTATCTCTTTTGACATACGGGGAATATTAAATATTTTCTTATCACCACAACTACATCTTATCATTTTTAAATAATATAGTAAAACAGCTCTACTGGTCTGATTTTATAATTGAATTCTTCCGATTATTATACGGTTCGCATAGACTTTTTTCTGGAATGGAATACTCCTCAATAAAATAAATATGACTCTTGTTAACTCACATTCCAACTAAACATTTCAATTACTAAAGAGAGAATTGCCACTTCAAAACTAATATGATGCAAGAAATTATCCTTTTATTTCTAATCTCTCCAAAATCTTTTCCTTGTCCACTCCTTCCGCCAATTTCGGCTGCGCATAGTCAAAAATCTTCACCGGCACGAATCGGATGTCCGATATTTTCTTGTTTTCAAAAGTAATTTCTGCAATCGCCCCCAGCCGCGTCTCTTCTGACCACATCTGATCAAAAACAAAATTACCGAGGCTGTATATTATATATCCATCGTTATATTTCTCAAAAGTCTCCACCACGTGCGGATGATGTCCGATAACCAGCTCCGCCCCAGCATCCACCGCAGCGTGCGCGAAATTCTTCTGCGCGACACTCGGCTCAATTTCATATTCTATTCCAGCGTGCATAGAGACGACCACGACATCAACACTCTGTTTGAGTTTCTCTACTTGCGTTTTCATTGTAACTACATCCAGATACGCCGTGCCATAAATTTCTCCAGTTTTATCATAAGACTGCTCCTTCGCATAAGAATAAGACAAAAATCCGATTTTCACTCCCCTCACGTCCTCAATAATCGGCGCATAAATATCTTCCTCGCTAAGCCCCGCACCAGTATGTTCTATTTCCGTCGCATCAAGATTTTGCAAAGTCTTCTCAAGTCCGTTCCTCCCAAAATTCATCATATGATTATTAGCAAGCGACAAAACATCGAAACCCGCCAGCTTTAATCCTTCCAGCGCCTTCGGATCCGTGCGAAACGCAAAAGAACCACTCGGCACAACGTTACCAGGAAAAACCGTCGTTTCCAAATTTCCAAAAGCAATATCCGCTCCGCTCGTAATGCTCGCCGTCTCCAAAAACGGATAATTCCAGTCATTCCTAGCCATCATCTTCTGCTCAACAACCCGTGAAAGCATAATATCCCCCACTGCAATCAGAACAATTTTGTCAGAAACTTCAATAGCAGAATCATCGACACTGCCCTCCTTCATCATCACCTTCTCCTCACCTCCAATCAAACTCCCGTCTATCACAAAATAATTATTGAGAGAAAAATAAAAACAAAGGCAAACCACCAAAGCAGCTCCCATCAAAATAAAAGTTACAATTTTTACCGTTCGTTTCATAATGTATCTTTGCTTTCACTCTATCACAGAGAAGCGCAATTGCCAATTTGATATTTTATTTATTTTTACATTTTGCCGTTTCTGCGTTTCTGGACCACGGCTAAAAGATCATAAACCACGCGGACAAAAAACGTTATCTTGTCAGATTACATTCTATCCTACATTCACACACCCTCTCAAGTGTGATCCAAAATGCAAATATACAAAATACAAGAACCCAACAGCCACTCCAATCACGCTTGCCAAACAAAAAATATAATGCTATTTTGTCTAAGTAGTCATTTTATTACAACCTATCATTGGAGAGGTGACAGAGCGGTTTAATGTACCGGTCTTGAAAACCGGAGGGCCTTCACGGGCCCCGCGAGTTCGAATCTCGCCCTCTCCGCATTTT
>Ga0172381_10004839_pt1 | contig 13836 bp, 18 predicted proteins | sample Leawel6488metaG_FD_119754 | JGI IMG/M metagenome (GOLD analysis project Ga0172381, IMG submission 119754) | Leachate microbial communities from a municipal landfill in Southern Ontario, Canada - Leachate well 64-88 metaG | ecosystem: Engineered > Solid waste > Landfill > Unclassified | place... | reverse complement strand
AAATTAGATGAAGATATTAGTGACCTTGATAAAAATAAATCTAAGAAAGGATCTGGGAAGGTAGTTGAATTTAGAAGAGCAAAGTAAATTTATTTATGCTAATTTTATGACAATATAAAACCACTAGACATTAAAAAACCATTATTTTATAGCATTTTAGTTTACATAACAACTGTTTTCATATGAGAATGAAGTCCGCAAACATAGAAAAAGAACTATAGTTCTCAAATGAGAACCTATAATTTGTAAACCACATTATACTTGGGGTGCAAGGGGTCGCAAGTTCAATTCTTGTCACTCCGACCAGTAAAATGGCGACTTTCATAAAATGAAAATCGCCATTTTTATAATTTTATGACAATAAAAAACCAATATAATTTTTTATTTAATTTTTAATATATGGGAAAAACTTTTTTATATAATTTAAAACCTTCGAGTGATTTCAAATTAATCATCAAACCTTCATAGTCATTAAAGATTTTTAATTGTTCAGAATTTAAAGAATTTCTAATTTTTTCATCAATGCAAAGAATATCCTCCTTTAATTGATTACATTCTTCATCATTTGAAACTATTTCCTCACATCTTTTGTAAATGAATTCATCAAATGCTTTACTATTATCCATAAGTACCCCCTTGTACATTATAAATTAGACACGTATAACATATATCGGCAAAACTATATGTAAAATATATGGGTATTATGGGGGATTTTTGAGGGTATTTCCAACCAAATAAATAAATAAATCTTGCTTATTGTAATATTATGTTATATTATGAAAATATCTTATAGATTGGAGTGATTTTAAATGGCTAAAAAGAAAATAGGCTGTCTTGGTACAATCGGGATAATAGTTGCTTTATTTTTTATATTTTTCGTAATTATAATGATTATAGCAGTTAATTCGCCAAAGAAGACAAGCACATCAGCATCAAATGTTTCAACTTCCGTCAATACTGTTGTCCCAACATCTACACCGGAAGAAAAACCAATTAAAATCACTGCTTCAAAACTTGCGGATGAATATGACTCAAACAAAATAGCAGCTGATAAAAAATATAAAGGAAAATTACTTGAGGTTACGGGAGTAATTAGTGATATCGGAACGGATATCATGGGAACACCATATTACGCTTTAGAAACTGATAAAGGATATATCGTTCAATGCATGGTACCAAAAGCAAACATTGATGAAATGACTGAATTTAAAAAAGGTGATGGAATAGTTATAACAAGGTATTGCAAGGGAATGTTATTTTCGTTCATTGAATTAGATTATAAAAAATAAAATTACAATAAAAAAATAAGCCCCTCCAAAACGGAAGGACTTATAATTTATTTCAAGCGTGTGGTAAAGAACAATGGGCCTCTGAACTCGGTTTTCCGTATCTGGATATGGCGTAATATTTTCCATCAGTAAGATATATATTCCAATCATCATAGATATACTGGAATTCCAATGTATCCATAAATTCCTTGTCCCGTTGGTCACCGTCATATAAAATTTCACATTTAATCCCGGCGTGGATATGGATAGAAGACTTTTCACCTACTTTATTAAGCATGGATTCCACAAGGGATGAAACTGACCTGCCCTGCTGTTCGGCTGTTTCCCATAACTTTGCCTTGAGCTGAGCCGGAATAAGTATGTTCAGCTGTTCCTTTTCCTCGCCTTCGGAAACCTCTCCAAAGACAACCTCATACTCACTTGTGGACAAATGCTTTTCAGCCCATTCCATCGCGGACGGTCTGTCCATGGGTTCTATCCGGCTGCCACCGGTGTAATTATTATTGCCGGTTGATTGTGAGTATTTGGATAAACCTCCACCGGTCCCATGCAAAAAATACTTTCCTGATTTGGTTCTGTAAAGTGTCTCTGACCAATAACTGAAATCGCCGGAATTGCTAAAACTGTCTGATCCTATTTCTTTCGCTGTGTCGGTGTCGTATTTGGCACCTTCGATAATTTTTTTCATAAATTAAATCCCCCCATTGCATTTTCTAACATATTATAATAAGCAGACAACCTTCCGTAAAATATATTTGATAGGTTGTCATGTCTACCATAATTTTCTATGCTTTCCGCATACTCATCAGTACAGATGAGTACATAAAATTTTAAGTCCATTATAAATTTTTCCATATTCCCTCCGTTTCTGTCCGGGATTAACCGCCGGACACGGTGTATAAATTATATTTCCGAAAACATTCCTAATTTTTCATCATACGCAACATTTACTTTTTTACTTTTGTAGTTAGCATAAATCCTTTTTCCGTTTTGATATGTTTTCCGGTTAACCAAAATTGTCCCGTCTTTCATCTGTATTTTACAAAAATTAACTATAACTAACATAATCGTTTCCTCCTATTGCTCCCTCACTTTGGAGAGGGTGACGGTTTCCGTCAGCGCATTACAGGGAGCTAGTCCCTGCCATCTGACTTATTCTAATCCTTCCAACCCCATATCGTCTATTTGTTCTAACACATCAAGAAACTTTGAATCCTTGTTGACTGATATTTCAGTTTCACCTATTTTTACAAACACTCCCATTCCCTCTTTTGCGATAATAGAAAACTTGTATTTCCACATCTCAACACTACTCATAATCCATTCCTCCCACATACTCACCGAACCTTGGACTCGGTGTCACTGGTATCCAGTGAGCGCATTAACGGGACAAGCCCGCCCATCTGCTAGATTAGTTCAACGCTTATTGGACAATCCCAATCACAAGCATTGCTTCCGTCTTCTACGTACGCACTATTACTTATTTCTGATAGTTCGTCATATCTTTCTTGTTTTTCTTCTGATAATTCTTCACCAATGTTCAAACTTTCCATTTCTTGCTCAAGGGAGTATAATTCAGAAGCTAAATTCCATTCGTTTGTTGTTTTCCACGTTACTCTATATTCAACTCCGTCTTCATCAACTGCGCTTGCATAATATCTTACTGCTCCGTTTGTACCATAATTGTCTACATATGCGTCCTGTGTTAATGTGTATACTTTGCCGTTTAATGTAACTGTTCCAAAATTCTTATCCATAATAAACCTCCAAATTGTTCAGAGCGTTTCCGCTTGCTGACAACTACATGCAAGATATTTAATCCTGCACCGCACTAGACCTAAAGTCTTTTTATACTCGTCTAGTCGAGTTCGCCTAATCAATTCCAGTAATAAGTCAATTCTTTTCTTGCTTTTTCTCCATGGCTTTCTATTATACTTTCATACTCTCTATTTAGTCCCTCGGAAATAAACCATTTTTTTAATTCCTTTGTTCCTATGCACTCTGCTATCTTTTCATTATCTATCCATATTGAATAAGCAGATACTGCGTAGCTATTTGTATGTTTGCTTAATTGTATACCAATAGTATTTAATTGTACTGCAATTTCCTTTTCTGTTAACATATTCAACACTCCTTCTAAGTTTATTCACCCTTTCGGGTCAGTACTGGACTTTTATAGAGCCCAGCGGAACTCTAATGGCGCTTTCTCTTCGTCTCCCTTCGAGGATTTTTCAGTTCCCCGTGTATCCTATACTCACGCCCTCAATATTCAATTTTCAAACTACATTAATTACTTTCTATAATATTATTATATCATGTATTTTATAGTATGTCAAGCAATTTAGAGAATATTTTAAGATATATTTATAAGATTTTATATTAACTCAATATGTTTTAGACTAAAACGTCAATCCCTAAAACCCTAGTATAATAAGGCTTTCAAAAAGTCAGCATTTTATAAGACAAAATAATGGAATAAATTTACTTATAAAAACCTTGAAACCCTTGATATGCAAGGATTGTAGCCTACGCATTAAAATTAGTTTTAAAAATGGAAGATAAAAGTATAAGGCAAGAATTAAATAGACCGCTTAAAGCGATTGTGGCGCGTCAATATTTCATAAACTAAAAATGAGCAAAAAAAACAAAGCCTCCAATCTCAATTAAGAGACTGAGGGCTTTTATTATAGGAGGATTTTAAAAATTAAACATCCTGATTACTTTTAATATTTTCGGCATTATTCTTGATGGCCAGTATAATATTCATCAACGCATGTAATACATTACTGCCAAGTGATGCCACAAGCCCTGCCAGAATATATTGTATAACCGCCGACTCATTGACATTCGGGATATCGATACCGATTTTCCCCACAATACACATTACCGGTCCGAGCAGAATTGTCATTACCTTTTTTTCGTTCATGCTGCATTCGGCTGAAGCTTTACCAGTTACATAACTTTTAATCTGAAGATAAAAAGGCTTGATTAACTCAACCAACCTCTCCAGAGCAACCGCAGTTGCGCAAATGATTCCTAACAATACACTGAATTCCATAAATTATTTCCCTCCCTTCACAAACTCCGCCGACTTGATTAAAAACGCCTCAAACCTACTTGGAGTTAATTTTTCATTCTTGAATTCTTTTTTCATATCTTCAGGACTTCCGATAACAATTAAGCCATGCCATAAGTCAATAGCTTTATTTAAATCCATTGGTTCAAGATCAAACTTCAACCGCCCGAACGTGTTAAAATCCGTTTTAAACAAGGTGCTCTTTACTACCCCATATGGTGTCCCTTTAGCCTCAACAACTTGTCCATTGCCGATATATACCCCAACGTGGGTTATCCCAGAGTTCTTTGTTTTGATGAAAACTAAATCGTTTTCTTTCAATTCATCCTTTGTTATTAGGGTACATTCTTTGTAAAATAATGTATCGGCGGTATAGTCCTCAGCCTTAGTTATAAATCCTAATTGCTGCAAACTCCACACAATCAAACCAGAGCAATCAAAACACTGTTTTCCTATCCACTTTTTCGCGATAGCATTATTCTTGGCTGTATTCCAATGTGCTAGACTATCTAAAAGTTTTTGTGTCATTACCTCACCCTGGGAGCCAAGGACATAACCACACCCTATTTTTGATTTAACTAAATCTATAAATTTACTCATTTCATCACCTCATTACGGTAAAATATTTGTTAATTCTGCAATACTCTTTCCTGCCAATAAAACAATTACGATTAAAATAATAATACCGCCCCATTTAAAGGCGGTCTTCTTTGTTTCTGTGTCCCAAAAGTTTTGCTTGATTTTTTGATTCTCCTTGCATTCCTTACAATCGGTCTTTTTGATATAGTTTTCTGCGATCGATACTTTAAGATCATTCATTGTAGCAACTAGACCTTTTATATCTCCCTTCATTTCGTGAATGTCTTCTTTTACGGTTAAAATTTCTTCTGTTGACATGTATTGCCACCTCCAGTTGATTTTATATTCTACGAGGTGTATAATTTATCTGCCCTGATTCTTCGTAGGGAGAAACAGGGTTTTTTAAAGCCACTTGGTATTAGCGTACCTTGTGGCTTTAATTTATTACATTAAATTAATTTAAATTTAATACTTACTTTTTTAATGGTTCTAAAACATTTGTTTCAATGCAGTCAGTATAATACTTCATATATTCTTCATCAAAACCTATATCTCTCATTGCCATATAAGTTAGTTTGTATGCGTTTAGTTCGCGGTCATAATTACTCATGTCAGGATTATAATCATAATCATAAACATGTCTTGCTTCATGAAGTAACCACCCATATATAAACTTATTGTTTGTTGGTAGCATCATTTCGCATTTTCCATAAATATCCCCTTCTTTTATTCTTGCCCCTGCATCATCCATATCATTATTTTCAATTATTTTATATATAGTATCACAAACAAACTTATAAAAATATGGTAATCTGACTTTCATTATATCAAGATAAAAATTCACTTGGTTGACAAATTCCTCACTTCCAAGTATGCTTGGTTTATATGGTTGTCCTAACCAAATTCCGAACATTGATTTAATATTTATTTCGGATACATAAACAATAGTTCTTTTTATACGTTTTGGAGTGTTTAAATCTATCTCTTTTTTAATATATATGCCACCTTGAAGCTTATCTTCGAATCCATTTATATTATATGTACCATCCAGTGGGATAGATACTTTTTGAAATCCATGTTCCAAATATAATGTATTGCCATCCCACTTAATTTCACTTTGGCTAAACCCCATTTTGTCCCATAAATGACTAACATCTATGTATCGAGCAAACGAATTTGTAGGTAATATTACTAAACATATTAAGATAATAAAAATAATCTTTCTCATAATTCCTTCAAAACTTGTATTTATTTCAATTATATCACATTAGAAAATTATGTCAATATTTATCTTAATTTGTTTATATAGTTTGTTCAATATCTTTAATACATTTTTCTCCGAAATGCTTATTCAAGTGAGAAATTAAGCCTTTTTCCTTACAATGTCTAAGTCCTGACTTGACTAAACCTACTATGTTTATTCTATCTGCTATTCCTTCATTACCATTCAGCAATAGCATTTGCTGAATCCATCGAATTGTGTATGAAACGAGTTGGTGTTCATCAACTTTTTCTAGTGAATATTGAACGTCTTTTAAAAGTTCTTCCTTAATTTCATGCCATTCCTGAATCTCTCTTATTCTATCTTTAGCGACACGTTCTTGGTCAAGTGCCATATAATTCATTCGGTCAATATCAATCTGTATAATTTCTTTTTCCAACTCATCCTTTTCAGTTTCAAGTTGCCTCATTAATTTCTTGATTTCAACCTGATTTCTACGATAAGAATAGGACAATAAAACCAATTCATGGTACATAACGCCTTGTTCTCTAACCGCTTGCCAATACTTTGAATCCGGAGTTGGAAATTTTATGTCATTCAATACGCTTGACTCCATTTCAGTACGTGTCCTGAATATCTGTGTATGCCTAAAAGTTGAATCAAGTTCATCTTTGAGAGTGTTTATAATGTTAAAATCGGTATCGTGTAATATATGCGCATCTTTGATTATTGATAATGATTGTTCTTGAAAATTCATATGATTTCTCCTTAATATATTGTATATTCCTCTGTAACTGCTAATGCACCGACATTACTACCTCCAAAACTTAATCCTGCTGTTTGTGTTCCTGCTCCGGCTAATTCGTATCTTGCAGTCGCAAGATTACCTCCTGCCGCCCATGCCGCACCATCATATTCCTCTGTAATTGCTGAGTAACTGCCGATATAGCCTCCAAAACTTAATCCCGCTGTTTGTGTTCCTGCCCCTGCTAAATCACGCCTTGCGGTATTAAGATTACCTCCTGCCGACCAAGCTGCACCATCATATTCCTCTGTAATTGCTGAGTAACTGCCAGTACTACCTCCAAAACTTAATCCCGCTGTTTGTGTGCCTGCTCCGGCTAATTTATACCTTTTGGTTGCTAAGTTACCTCCCGCACTCCAACAATGAGCTACAGCCACAAGCTTCAACACCCCCTCAACATTGACAAATACCTTTGTGATTTGCCTCAGTGTTCCGTCGATATTGACAAAGCCGATTTTAGGTTGTGCTTGTCTTAGTGTGCCGTTTATGTTGTAGAAGATTTTGCCGACATCGGGAGTATATTCCATCATTTCAATTTCACCGGATTGAAGATAATATTGTGCGTCAGTTGAAAAAAGCTGTCTATTTCCTGATATTTTTATCCAAATATATGCAATAGTATTTGAAAAATCAAATATATTCCATTGTGATACTGCCGCAGTATTTAATCCAGTTGCTAAAGACGTCCAAGACCCATCAATACCGTTAGTGCTATTATTTGAACCTAATATTTCAAAATTCTTCGGGGATAGTTGCGGATAAGCTTCTCTCGGATATATTCTTACCCTGCATATGGTTTTTGCTACTGAAAATTTATAAGCAATCCATGAATTTGTTCCAGATGCAGCAGATGTGCTACTCCATCCTGCATCAGTTCCATAAGTTCCATCAAAGGCATATGATGGTGCATATGATGCATTTAATTCACTTTCCGCATACGCTGTTCCACCAGTACATAAGTTTGCTGTATATCCCATAATTTATCCCTCCTAATTGTAAACATACAAAGTATCCCCCGCCGCCGTTGTCGCCCCCGTGCTTGTTGATATCACGGAATTCCGTATGAGTGAAGTCAAATAATCTGTTGAAGATGAAACGCTTTTACCGATTAGTGACTGCGTTTCAGTTGTACCAACAAGGTTAACAATTCCGTGTACGCTACCAGTCGATGTGGAATGTGTTACCGCCGTAGAGATACCGTTTTCCATTCTGTTTAAATCTGTTGAATTGATAATTTCGCCAAGAATCCATGTTTTTACAATAAAACTCACGTAATCATCCCCTTTATGAATAAAGCAATAATGCATTTCCCGCAATAGTACTTGTTCCAGTGCTTGTAGAATATAGTTGACTTCTTAAAACCCTTGAATCATAATCCGTCGAACTCGAAGCGGATTTGCCTGTTAAGACTTGCGTTTCAGTTGTGCCAACCAAATTGACGATTCCGTGAATACTTCCAGTTGATGTTGAATGAGTGACTGCTGTTGAAATACCGTTTTCCATACGATTCAAGTCAGAGGAATATACACTGGTACTATTAATCCAAGTTTTAGAAATATATCCCACAATAACACCCCCTTATACAGTCAAGTTATTGCCCCAAGAAAATGTGACGGAAATACTTGCCGTCTTTGCAATTCCCGTAAATAATCCCTCGGCGTAAAATGTCCCCGTGCCCGTAGATGTTGTCGCACCATTTCCAAACAAGCCGATTTTCGTTATCGTAAACCCGTTTGCCAGACTTGAAGCTAAATAATATTTACAGTTCAAACTTGCCTCAGCCTTGGTTTTTTGAGTCAATAATGCCCTGTGAACCTCCGAACCTATTCCAGTGTCACTTGCCGATTCAACCGACGTTGATGTGCTTATAGCGATGTGAGTCAAGCCAGTTAATCCAGTATCATTGTTCAAAAAGTCGCGAACATAATTCCTTCCAGAAGTAACGACAAGATTGTGGATTTTTTCTATACTCAATATTTCGCCAGTCTCGGCATTTTTAACCGTGATTTCAAGATTAGTACCAAGAGATAAATCGTCTTTCATGTATTTAACATATTCCATATTTCTACCCCGCTTCACTGTAACCAACGGCTGAACTTCCTACGATAGCGATTGGAGAACCACTCGTTACCGTCAATGTATCAGTCAGCCTCAAATTATCAGTTAAATTTCTGTTCTTTACCAGTACTTCATTTTCACGGATAACGTATCCTTGACCGGCTTTTGCAAGTCCTTTGAAAAATTCTATCCATCCGCCGATATATTCGCCTGACATGGCTGTTACTTGATAACGTAAAATATTTGATGTAATATCCTGAATAGTCACTCGTTGAATCAAATAAGCTGCATTCAGATTATGTTTTGTCACTGTAATATTAATCAATTGTCCTGCTTTTAACCCGTCTGAATCTGTTTCAAATTCCACTGTTTCCGGTATTTCGCCATACTTCCTCACGAGTGCATTCGCGCGCTCCTGAACAGCTTCGGATGTGTTTATACTTGTATCCGTTACGGCATGTTCATAGATTCCAGTACCACCTTCAACCAATTTTCTTTCTGCTATAGCCGACTCATTTACGCTTTCAATCACGATTGGAAAATAGCCCTGATAGGTAACGGATAATATGTTTGCGCTAGTTAGTTTTGCCCCACCAGTATCTTGTGTAATTTCCCTGTCACCCTCGTTCCAGTACCAGTCCTTTCCAGTTTCAACTTGTCTGATTCCGATTGTCTTTACTGCCGCATCTACCGTTACACTTGAAGGGACTTTCGCGCATGGAAGGGTTAATGAAAATGTTGCATTCTCACCATCACCTTTGAATGTTTCAGTCAGAGCGGAGGAAATATCCTGCCCGCCCCTGAAATATTCTTTATTTCTATAATCTTGCCGAGTGCGTTTAATAGAAAGATTCCTGTAATTGTTTGAAGTATCAGTCAATGCAAACGGAGCGGCATTTGTCAACCTTGAGCAAAAATGCATGTCCTTAGTGTAATCAATCCACCAGGAGTTGCCTGTAATGTGCACTATACCACTTCTGCGACAAACAAAAGTACCGTATTCTGTTTCTGGACACCATACTAATCCCTTATAATAATGTTGAGGATTCCTTTTCCTTGATGGTCCATATCCAATTGTTTCAGCACCTTTTAAAGTACAAACCCAAACAGTTTTAATTGACCTCAAGGTTACGCCATATGTCTGCCCCAAAGGGTGCGTTCTAAGCCTAATATAGGTTGGTATGCCTGCAAGTGTTGCTATCATTGCAAATGCGTCAGCAGAACGCTTGTCTTTTTGAACAAATACGGGTTTATCAAATTTATTGCGTGAAATTGCAATAGAGCCATCACCATCAATCATTGTTTTTAAAATTAATAAACGTTGACTTTGAGTTAAAGAATGGATGAATTTAAAGTTCAATATTCTTTCAGGTGCTATTTCTCTTACTTTTAATGCTAATTCTCCGCTAAAATTAAAACAGCATAAACCTCTATTGGAAATATGTTTATGCCATTTCGAATTTGTTTGATTTAATATTTTCTCTATTCTTTGACATTTTTCAGTATTATTATTTTGATATATTTGCACACTAGTACAATTACATCTTTTTAAATTGACATAATGACCTTCCGTGATTACCCATCCCATTAGTTCAACAAAATAATCTGGATATATTTGGTTTTCATTTTCAACATAATCTCCCATTGTTCTTAGAACATCTCTTTCGCGCAAATTTTCAACTTTTATTAAATTTCCGTTGGTTAATGGAAATTTATGACCTGGAGTTACAAAAGAATCAAGCCTTCTACCAGTTAAATGATACATAGGACCATCATAATTTTCATTCCGGTAAATATTGAAAATCTTTGACCATGCTAATTTACCATCGGATTTCATTGATAAAATAATATCGTCTTTGGTCAAATTATTCCCGTTTACCCAACCTCTTTTTGTTAAAGCTTCAGTTTCAATATCAACACAAAAACCACTTATCTCTGCTAATTCATCCAAGGCTTGTGTCGCTGAGATATAATTAAATACAGCTTTACTAATAGTTGGACCGTCTTGGACGTTCACATAAGTTATACCTTCACCGGGCAATATAGCATTAATAAAATCAGTTATAATATGCTTGACTATATTACCCGCAAGGTGGCTATCATAAACATCTGCAACAAGAAACCTGTCGCATAGTTGATTGTAGTCAACGCAACCTAATTGGAATGATAGGGATGGAGTTATGCCATTGTTCGTACTACTTTCGGATAACGTGTCTATTGTACCGGCAAATAATATAACACCAGAATTAGTTAGTACCACATCATGTCCAACCGCTGGTCTATATGTGCCATCAGTGCTAACGATTTCAAGGTCATATGTATTCCTGCTATTCAATTCATCCGTTACTGAAAGTTGTTTTTGCTGAACTAAGGACGTCTTATCGACGCCCTCTATTTCAATTATTATTGACATTTCATCAACTCCTAATAAGGTACTGCCAACCTAACACCTTTTGATTTTAAATATGTTACAAGTTTGTCACCGATTGTATGGATGTCCATGTCTTTTGCGATTGTATTACCTGTAATTACTACCTGAATTGTATTACCGCCAAGTTTGCTATTCGGTACAACCTGTTCGCCACCTCTAAAGTTAATCAGTTCAGGTCCTTTTTCTCCCGTCCATTTCCATCCTGGAGTGGCTGAGTTGGTACCTTCTGCGTAACCGTATCTTCTCATACGTTCCATCGGGTCTAGTTGCATGGCTGCTATAGCCGCTGCTGCTTTTGCTGCTGCTATTGCTTTATCTATTGCTGCTATTTCTGCTGCTCGTGATGCTGTTACTGTTGGAGTAGGAACTGCTTCAGGAGTTGCTGCTGCCGGCGTTGGTGTAAGACCTCTTCTTATTTGTTCCAAAGGGTCTAATACTGTCGGATTGCTGTAATATTCTGTAGATGGTAATTCTGTGGTATTTCCAGTAGCTGCATTTGCATTTGCAATCAGTAAAGCAACTTGGTCCGCCCATGTTTTAAAGCCATCATAAAAACTTTCGCCAAGTGTTTTACCTGAATCCTCGTATAAACTGCCATATGTGTTAAGCAATGCCGCTATTTCTACTTGATTATTCCCCATGATAAGTTTTTGAGCTTCGGCATTGATAATTGCAGTACTTAAAACACCAGTATAATAAGCATCAATATTAGCTTTACGTTTGTCAAGATTTATCTTTTCATTATCATACTGAGTGTTTAGATTAACTTCTTGAGCTTTCAAGTCCTTGTCTAACTGTTCTTTTTTGGTTTCTGCTGCACTTTTTATAGCATCAATTTGTTTTTGTAATGCTTCTCTTTGTTTTTGAACTTCATTTTGATGTAATCGTTCAGTTCGGGACAATATAAGATCATTAATATCAGTTTGAATATCAAGTTTTTCTTTTGCAATTTTTTCTTGAGCAATTAAAGCGTCTTTTTCAGCATTGAGTTTATTCTTATTAAGTCGATCATTACGGTCGCTAATAGAATCATTTAGATTTTTTTGTATTTCCAAACGTTTTTTAGCATCAGTTTCAGCCGTTAATTCACTTTGGATGCTAGCTATTTTATCAAGTTCCTCTTTGCTTTTTTTAGCCTCTTCTTCTGCATTTAATCGTTCTTCTATCAAATCCGCTTGTGATTTTGTAATAGCATTATTATTCAATTGATTTTGAAGTAATGCTATTTTATCAAGTTCCTCTTTATTCTTTTTAGCTTCTTCTTCTGTGTCTTTCTGTAAATCAATAGCATCAATTTGAGCTTGTACAGCCGATACTTTATTTTTTGTTTCAAGGTCTAACGCTTCAATAGCTTTGTCGTGGACATCACTTATGTATTTAAGTTGTTTAGTTTTCCACTTGTCCAGATTATCCGTTTCGATTTTAAGTGCATTATCATCTAGCGCCTTTTGTGCTTCATATTTGCGTTTCAGGGCTGCAAGAATAGCTGAATTTAGATTATTGATATTTTTTATGGCTTCATCCTTAATTCTTTGTGCTTGTTCAACCATATTGTTGCCTAATTCTTCTTGTGATGCCGTAAGTTTAGAATTAGCCTCGAGAACCGTTTTTGCTTGATCGGAATATCTTCCATATTGTGCAACAACTTGTTTGTATATGTCAACATTATCTAAAATTACTTTGTGAGTATCCTTATAAGCCTTCTGTTGATTTTCCAAGTCTTTTTGGAGGTTACCAGTTGGAATCAATAACGATTTAATTTCTTTATTCAGCGCATTAATTGCAGGTGTCATTTGACCTTTTATGACATTGACAGCCGTATCATTTATTGATTTGGCAAGTTTGTCTTGTTCCGCCGTATAACTAGCAAGTTCAGTTTTTGTTTTTTGAGTTGCTTCATTGGTTTCTCCCAGTGCCTTGACTTGTTCTTTATACTTGTTAACCAAAGTTACAATGATTTGATGATTGTCGGCATATGCTTTCTTTTGATTTTCAAGGTCTTTAATATAACTACCGGTTGGTGCGGATAGCTTTTTAATTTCATTCTTGAGGTTATTCAGAGCTGGGGCGTATTCTTTGTCGATTGTTTTTACGGCTGCCGCCATTGCTTTTGCTGATTTATCTGTACCAGTTGTTAAACCATCACCTAATGCATCGCCTAGATCTTTACCAGCTTGTTTTTGTTTTGGTATTTCAGCATTTGCAGCCGCTGGAATGCTACTAAACATTCCAGAAACGCCACTAATCGCACTACCGATAGTTTTACCCATACCGCTAACCATGTCGCCGCCGGCATCAGCCATTGATTTCCAATTACTTGCTACATTTCCGGCATTGCTTTTTAAGTTTGCAACCGATTCATCCAAATCTCTTTTT
>Ga0172381_10004838_pt1 | contig 13838 bp, 12 predicted proteins | sample Leawel6488metaG_FD_119754 | JGI IMG/M metagenome (GOLD analysis project Ga0172381, IMG submission 119754) | Leachate microbial communities from a municipal landfill in Southern Ontario, Canada - Leachate well 64-88 metaG | ecosystem: Engineered > Solid waste > Landfill > Unclassified | place... | reverse complement strand
CCGGCGCCCGTGGGGGCGAGCGGAGCTCCGCCGTGCAGAGAATCCGACTGGAGGGAAAGCACGCGCTCACCATACAGTGTTGTCTGCTGATTGCGCTGTACGCGATCGAGCAGGCGGATCGTCTGAAGCAATTTCAGGTCATCCGCCGAGAATGAGCTTTCTGCCGGAGCCGCGCCATTGTTTTCGACAGGCATCGGCACAGTGGCGACGCTCGACTCCTCTGAAGAATGTTGTGCCCCGAAGAGAATTTCCTGTTCGCGGTCACGGCGTTCCGCACTCTCGTCTGCCTGTCGCGAGACGCGGTCGGACGATTCGCGGGTCGTCGGAGGCAGGTAGAGTTCCTTATTCAGTAACACATCCTCCGGCGAGAGGTAGGCCAGTGCGGCAGGCGCCACAGAGAGGCTCAAGAGCAGAATTGCGCCGCAGAGGAAGTGTTTGTAGGTCATCGAAACATTATAGAGGATTTCAGAGGTTTTAGCAATCCGAGCCTCCGGTCATTATGCATTGGTAATAGCGCTCTCCGTCCGAAACATCATTGCCAAAGGTCGACCACTTGCGGGGATCATTTTCGCCCTCATCCACAACGCCATTGAGGTTTTTATCTTCGCCCAGCACCTTCGTATTGCGGCCCGCGCCCATCTTCATGAGACCGTCGGGCAAGCCATCGCGATCGGTATCCCACTTGACCGGATCGGTGTCTGCCAGTTCGAGGTGTCCGTTGTGATTGATATCCTCCATGCCATCAATAAGGCCGTCGCCATCCGAGTCACGTCTCAGGGGGCTCGAGTGCAGAAAGAATATTTCGCGGCCGTCTGAGATGCCATCACCGTCCGAGTCGGCAACCTTGGGGTTCGTGCCATATTCCTTTTCCACCTGATTATTGGCTTCGTCGTCGTCCGGATCGAGACTGATAGCGAGAGGAACCTGCGTCATGATGTAACAGATGCTGCCCGGCTCAAATGTTTCGACCTCATGCTCAATGCGGCCGGCCGGCCGTTCGCGGAGCTGATTGAGATCCTCATCCGTGAGGTTTTCCGGAATCGAAAACCTTTCAGACAGCTTTTCCTGATATTCCGCATCGCGTGCTTTGCGTTCCCCTTCCGAGAGAAAAACTTTTCCCGGGAGCTTGTCGCTTGCTATGGCTTTGGTCTGGTCGTAGTCAGCAGGCAGACAGTAACCCCAGTAACGGACGTCCATATCGTACGATCCAAACAGAATCCGTCGCAGAATTGGTTGCGTGTCTGCGGGTAACTCGAAGATGACATTGGTGTCCGTGGGGATCGTGGCACCGCTTTCGACCATGTTGGGGCTGATCACCTTCCATTTTGTTTCTTGGCGGTAGGCGGCCGGTAACAATCGTCCCTCAAGAGCCGAAGAACTTCCGTTGTATCCGGCGAATGAATATCCCACGATCAGCAGACAGAATCCGCCGAGTGAGAGAGTGATCCAGCCAAGAAATTTTCGAGAGAAGGATGCATTCAGAGCCATCAAAATATTATAGCACAGGAGGTATGTTGACGCTATGCCGCAGGAAGGCCGGTTTTTAGCTTCTTAGCTTGTTAGGTTGCCCGCCCGAACGTACCCGTTCGGTACGGGCGGGTAGCTTCTTAGCTTGTTAGGAATGGGCGTAGTGAATGCAAAGAATGTGAGTGCTAGTGAAGTGGCGTTCCTAAAAAGCTAACAAGCTAACCAGCTAAAAAGCTCGTCCTCGTCCTCTCTTGCTTCTCCGGCTCCTCTCCGCGATCCTTTCTGTCGTGCCAAAGGATCTCTATACCATTCTCGGGGTGGAACGCGGTGCCTCCAAAGAGGATATCAAGCGCGCGTACCGAAAATTGAGCAAAGAGCATCATCCCGATCGCCACAAGGGAGACAAGGCGGCGGAGCAACGTTTCAAGGAAATCAATGAGGCGTATGAAGTTTTGAATGATGACAAGAAACGCGCGATGTATGACCAGTTCGGTTCGACGGGAAATGCGGGGTCGCGTGGTGCGGGCGGCGGCGGGTCGGGGCCGTTCGGCGGATTCAATTTTTCCGGATTCAATGCGGAGGACCTCGGCGGGTTCGGCGATCTCTTCGAATCATTTTTCGGTGGCGGGGGTGGCGCGCGGAGGGGCAGGCGCGATCAGCGCGGGCGCGATCTGCAGATCGAAATCGAAGTCGCGTTCAAAGATGTCGTCGAAGGAGCGGATCGTTCTCTGCAATTGGATCGCCAGCGTCCCTGCGAGAAGTGCGGCGGATCCGGAGCGGAAGAAGGCACGAAGCAGACAACGTGCGCCGAGTGTGGCGGAACCGGCGAGGTGACACGCACGACGCAGTCGTTCTTCGGCGCTCTGCGGCAGTCGTCGGTCTGTTCCACATGCGGCGGAGTCGGCAAGACGAACGAGCATCCCTGCCGTGCCTGCGGAGGGGACGGAAGGGTCCGTTCGCGGGGGACCGTCACGATTCATATTCCGGCCGGCATGCAGGACGGGCAGACGCTCCGCGTCCGCGGCGAGGGCGAAGCGGGGGTGAAGGGCGGAGCCATCGGCGATCTGTATGTGACTGTGCGCGTTCATGCCGATGCGCGGTTCGAGCGCGATGGCGATGACATCCGTTCCATCGTTTCCATCCCTGTGACTTCCGCACTCCTCGGCGCCGAGATTTCCGTCGAAACCGTGCGGGAATCCGTCACGCTCAAAATTCCGGCAGGCACGCAGCCGGGTCAGGTGTTCCGTCTCAAGGGCAAAGGTATGCCGGTGCTCAACACCAGCCGCGCAGGCGACCACTACGTGACGGTGAATGTGGAGATTCCGACGCGCTTAAGCAGGACCGAGCAGAAGCTGATTGAAGAGTGGAAGAAGATGCGCGGATGAGCAGTGATTGACGCAGAAGGTTCAAAACCCTACGTTGTCGTGTGGATTCCTTTTTCCGATTGTGAGATTTATTGCAGACCTCCTGTCCGCGCTTGGGTATAACCAATTGGTTTTTCTTGTGCCGGTTGTCCTCGGTTTTTTGCTCTACAGAGCCGCGAAAACGCACTGGCCTTTTCGCTTCTCTGCACGTCAAAGATACTGGCGTCTCTTCTTTCTGTGGAGTCTTTCCATTCTCCTGACTCTCAGTATCGTCATGCTCGGGTTGTTTGTGTTTGTGATGTGGCTCGTGACGCAGGTTGATCCGTGAATTTAAATTTCCTGAATTGCTTCATTGGCCATGTGTAAATCAAGCGCCAAGGGAGATTCGCGGTCGCAGAAAGAAAGAATTTGCTCAAGAAATATTGCGCTTTGTCGTTTGAGTTCCTCGATAGGAGCATTTGCCCGTACAGCATCCAGCCACCCGTCAACCGCTGGCTTCGCCTCTTCCGGAACATGGTCATGCAGTGCCGTTAATTGTTCGTGCGCTGTCGCCAAAAAATTTTAAGAAAAGGGAGATACTATCTTTCGATCCATTTTTCGATTACTCAAAATTCACGTCTCCGCGACGAAATGTAGATGGAATTACGCGATGAGCACCATCCAGTGCGTAGAATGCCTGTTCCGCTGCTGTGCGTCTGGCAACGGAAATCGTCGCTTGTTCAGCGGTTAACTCAGGATGAGCAGGATCACAATCTGCTGCGCAAAATCCTTCGGGTAATGCTTCATTTCCATTTCCAGATTTATTCATCTTGAGAGGGGAAAGTATGAGTATATTTCAACTATCATTTATTTCTGTCAACCATATTGGCTTCAATCGAACCCCCGATCGAGGGGGGGGGAAGATGCGGGGCTGAAGTTCCAAACCCAGCGCAGGAAGCTTCCTGCGCTGGGTTGTTAAACGTCTAAATTATCAAACCCTTCTTTGCTTGGTGCCGCCTCTTCCATCACGGGCTGCAGCTCTTCCCCTACGGCAGGGCCTTTCTTCCCTTTGAGTCTCAGCACCACCTGCCGGTAGTCGCCCTCTCCGATGCTCTCGGTCGAGAGATCCTGAAACGCGGGATTATTGGCGATGTGCAAATGTACGATGCGGCGGAAGTACGGGCTCATGGGCGCGAGTGCAACACGGGTCCCCGTGCGGCGCACGAAGTCCGCCTTGTTCTCGGCGACTTTCTTCACCTTGTCCTCCTGTTCGCGGCGGTAGCCATCCACATCCAAAACAAGGAAAGGACTCTTCTCCAGATTCTCTTTGCTCCTCAGGATCGATTTGAGCAGGTGTTGCACCGAGTTCAACGTTTCGCCGTGCCAGCCGATGAGTCTGCTTGCGACAGAAGAAGTGATGTCCACGCGCGTGAATCCCTCCCCTTCCGTTTCGTGCACCGTGATCGCATCGAACGGGAGATCGAGGAGTTTTAGGAGTGAGCCTAAGACGTCTTGGATGAGAGTGGCATTCATCGGAAGCGAAGGATAGCGGGAACGATAGCTTGTAGCTAGTAGCTTGTAGCTGATAGCCCCACAATCGCTTTCTAATATTGGAGAGCGGGACGACCGAAGTCGTCCCGCAGTGCCAACACTCAAGAGGTTGGCGATCCCTTTACAGCAGGTGGCCGCAGTGCGGGCACCGTTTTTCCGTCTTACGACGGGGGGAAGCACCAATGGCTTTCCTTTTTCGGGAAGGACGAGCCGTTTTTTTGCGGTGCCTCCGCATAGCCCTCTTCTTGGCCATGGTGGCCTCCTTTCGGGGAAGAGAAGAAAGGGATAGTGGGATGATACTTCTCCATGCTGAGCCTGCAATAAAAGAGCCTCCTTTACGGAGGCTCTCTCTGCAATGACCGGACTCGAATTTATCGGACGGCGTCCTTGAGGGTCTTGCCGGCCTTGAAGGCTGGTACCTTCATTGCGGGGATCGAAATGCGCTGCGTGGGGTTGCGGGGATTCACACCCATGCGGGCGGCACGCTTGGAGACCTTGAAGGTTCCGAAGCCCGTGATCGTCACGGTGTTGCCACGCTTGAGCTCTTTCGTGACGAGCGTGATCAGAGAATCGAGCGAGGAGGCAGCGGCACGCTTGGTGATGCCGGCAGCATCCGCGATCGCGTTGATGAGGTCCTGCTTGGACATAACGGATTGGGGAAGGGGAAGTAAATCAACCCTCAGTGTACGGAGAGGAATGGCTTAGGCAAGCCATGGATGCGTTCGGGCACCGGTTTTTCCGCTTAACTTCGTCGCTACGGCTTCTGCAAGCCAAATCTATTGAGCACGAAAGGTAGTCAGTTTGGAAGAATTGTTCTGGTGATTGAGTCACATTTCTTCATGTGTGGCAATTTTTTCCGCGTCATCGTGCGTCTGAAGTGAGCGGATCATGCACGGGCTCTACCGGTTTCTTTTTGACACTCTGCTCCAGACACCACTAGTCTTTCGCACTGTTTCCTTCACACATCTTTCTTATTCGCAGCCACAGGGGGCTACCCCTTCCTCACCTTCCTTACTTTCCTTACCTTTCTTACCTTCCCTCCCGTGCCCAGTCATCTCGTCATCGTCGAAAGTCCCACGAAGGCCAAGACCATCAAGCGTTTTCTCGGCAAAGATTTTGATGTCGAGGCGAGCATGGGTCATGTGCGCGATCTGCCCGAAGGGTCGCTCGGGGTCGACACGGAGGATTTTTCGGCGAAGTACGTGGTGCCCAAAGAGAAGGCGGCCGTGGTGAAGAAGCTCCAAAAATCCCTCGACGGGGCAAAAGATCTGTGGATCGCGACCGACGAAGATCGCGAAGGGGAAGCCATCGGCTGGCACTTGGTCGAGATTCTCAAGCGCAAAAAGAAGCAGCCGGTGCAGCGCATCGTCTTTCATGAAATCACCAAAGAGGCGATTGATGCGGCGGTCGCACATCCGCGTCAGATCGACGAGAAGCTGGTGGATGCACAGCACGCGCGCCGGATTCTAGACCGTCTTGTGGGGTACACCCTCTCCCCTTTTCTGTGGAAGAAAGTCTATCGCGGACTTTCCGCGGGACGCGTGCAGTCGGTGGCGGTGCGCATCATCGTGGATCGCGAGCGTGCCATCAAAGCGTTCAAAGCCGAGGAGTACTGGACGATCAAAGCGGATCTTCTCAACGAGGCCGCACAGCCGTTCACGGCGGAGCTGAGGCAGAAGGATCACAAGAAGTTCGTGCCTGTGAGTGATGCGCAGGCCGAGCAGGTTCTTGCAGATTTGAAAGGCGCTTCGTACTCAGTCGAGTCACTTGAAGAGAAGGAAATCAAAAAGACACCATCGCCTCCTTTCACGACATCAACCCTCCAGCAGGAAGCCGGACGAAAATTGGGTTTCTCGGTGAAGCAGACCATGGTGGTCGCGCAGCAGCTCTACGAAGGCGTTGATCTGGGTAAGGGGGAAGGACACGTAGGTCTGATCACGTACATGCGTACCGACTCGGTGAACCTGAGCGATAAGGCGCTTGCCGATGCACGCGACACCATTCAGCAGCACTACGGCCGCGAGTACATCCTCAGTTCCCCGCGCAAGTACAAGACCAAGAGCAAGGGTGCGCAGGAGGCGCACGAAGCCATCCGTCCCAGCGAGATGTCACGCATACCCGAATCGCTCAAAGACGTGCTCGATCAACAACAGCTCAAGCTCTACACCCTGATCTGGGAGCGCGCGATCGCATCGCAGATGGCCGAAGCACAGCTCAAGCGTGTGGGCGCGGATATCAAAGCTTGCCCCGCACCGGAGCGGAACGCGACTGGTGCTGGGGCGGGTTCCTACACCTTCCGCGCCACAGGCCAGACCATCGCGTTCGACGGGTATCTGCGCGTGTATATGGAGGGCCGTGACGAACCCGAGTCGCAGCAGGCTGCCGAAGAGGAGGAAGGTTCGAGCGTGCTTCCGCCGCTCAAAGAAGGCGAGGCACTCGACTGCAAATCTCTGCTGCCGGAACAGCACTTCACCAAACCGCCACCCCGCTTTACCGAGGCGAGCCTCGTGAAAAAACTCGAAGAAGAAGGCATCGGCCGCCCGAGTACGTACGCGCCGACGATCTCCACCATCCAGCAACGCGGCTACATCAAGAAGGAGGGCAAGCAGCTCATTCCCGAAGACATCGCCTTCACGGTCACCGACCTGCTCACGGAACATTTTCCGGACATCGTGGATCTGGCATTCACCGCCAAGATGGAACAGTCGCTGGACGACATCGCCGAGGCCGATCTCAAGTCGGGCACATTCCTGAAGGGCTTCTACAAACCGTTCAAAAAACTCATCGATGCGAAGACTGAAGAAGTGCAGAAGGGCGACGTGCTCAAAGATCGCGTGATCGGCGTTGATCCCGAAACGGGGCTCGAAGTGCTGGCGCGCACCGGGCGTTTCGGCCCGTACATCCAGCTGGGGCATATCGAAGTGAAGAAGGGCGAAAAGCTCAAGGACAAGCCCAAACCCAAGAGTGCGTCGATCCCGAAGTCCATCGGCAAAGATGCCATCACGCTCGCGCAGGCGCTCTCGCTGCTCGCCTTTCCGCGTATGCTGGGCGAGAAAGACAGCAAGACGATCGAGGTGCATCTGGGGCGTTTCGGTCCGTACATCAAGTGGGGTGAGGTCACGTCTTCCCTTGGCAAGGAACTCGATCCGGCCAAGGTGACGAAAGAGGAGGTGATTGCCTATCTCGCCACTGCCAAAGAGCGCAAAACGCAGGCGGCGGAGCCTCTGCGTTCTCTCGGGCATGATCCCATCACGGGTGCGGAGATCTCGGTCAAGACCGGCCGCTACGGTCCCTACGTGACCGATGGCAAAACCAATTGTTCCCTGCCCAAGCGCTTCACGCCCGAGGCGGTGACACTGGAAGAAGCGAGCGATCTTCTGGCGAAAAAGCGGGCCAAAGGCCCGAGCAAGTGGGGAGGCAGGTGGAAGAAGAAGTAAGTTTGGCAGGCTACGTAATTCGCGAACGACGTGGCAGGCCATGCTGAACATTATCAGGCTGACACTGTCCGCATTTCCTCTGGGCACCTTGAAATAGGCTATTGCCTTATTTCAGTTTAGGGAATAAAATTGAAATAAGAAGATTCACTATTTCAATGTCCAAACATCTCGCCGGAACATGGCGGCAGGGGAATGGCTACAAGTTCTTCCTCCCCGAACTCATCAATAAGCCGTTCACATGGCAAGATCGGCGAATCGATTTGATGCTCGAAGAAGCGAGCCGTCTGCTCGGTGAATTGAATGCCTACTCCACCATCGTGCCAAACGTGGATTTCTTCATCCGAATGCACGTGGTGAAAGAGGCAACGGAATCCAGTAAGATTGAAGGAACCAAGGCCGATGTGACGGACGCAGTTCTTCCTGAGCAGGAAGTGGCCATTGAAAAGCGCGACGATTGGAAAGAGGTGCAGCGGTACATCGAAGCCATGAATTTTTGCATCAATGAACTCAAGCACATACCTCTCAGTATGCGCTTGCTCAAAAATGCGCATCGCATTCTCCTCACCGATGTTCGCGGGGAACATAAACAACCCGGCGAGGTGCGCCACAGCCAAAACTGGATTCGCGGTACGAGCCCGAAAGACGCCGTGTTTGTCCCCCCTTCGCATGAGGCAGTTCCGGATCTACTCGATGACTTGCAAAAGTTTTGGCACAACAAAGATTTATCCCTGCCTGTGCTACTCACGATTGCGCTCGGCCACTACCAATTTGAAACAATTCACCCCTTTCTCGATGGTAACGGCCGCATCGGTCGGCTGCTCATTACCCTTCAATTGGTCGAAGCCGGTCTTTTGGAGCAACCGACATTGTATCTTTCTGCATTTTTTGAGAAAAGACGCGCACTGTATGAAGACGGGTTGACGCTCGTGCGCGAAAAGGGCGATTTTGAACGATGGATCCTCTTCTTTTTGGAAGGCATTGTGACAACGGCAAAGAACGGCATCGATACTTTCCGGAAGATCATGGCACTCCGGAAGAGATATGATGAAATCGTGTTCTCGCTTGGCAGCAAAGCGCAGAACGGAAATACATTGCTTCTCCATCTCTTCTCCACGCCGATCATCGATGTTAAACAGGCTGCAGAGGTCTGCAAAGTATCTTTTAATACGGCAAACACTCTCCTGCTTCAGCTGACAGAGAAAGGGGTGCTTCGTGAAATGACAGGTTCATCGAGAAATCGACTGTTTGCTTTGTACGAGTATCTCAATCTCTTCAAATAAATTCGTGCCATGAGCACTGGGGGAATGCTCTCATCGAACAACTGATCGCGCTGCTTGATGGTCTCAAGATCAATGCCTCGGCGGTAAGAAGAAAAATAGACGAGGACTTCGAATAATTCTCACGCTTCGCGGCGAACGTACTCGGAATGGACGAGCAGAAAGCGAGGGACATCAATCAGAGGAAGTACGTGGAGTACGTTCTCAGGAATGGGACGATGGAGGAGAAGAGGGGGTTGCTCGGAAGTTTGAAAAACAAACTAATCCTCAAAGAGGGTCAGGTTACTGTAGAGGATCGAGGCTAGCAGAATAACCCTCTCGACGGGATGAGGGCTTTCCAAGAATCTTTCTACTGATCTTCCTTCTTCCTCTGAAAAATGTAGAGGAGAGCCCCCTTCCTTTTTCGTGGAATTTCTTCGCAGCGTAAAGTTCGTGCGTATCCCAAAACAGAAGTAGTTAAGGGCTTTCTGCCCGAACGTGTTTCAATCTCACGTTCATACCTTAGTTTTTCAAAGTGACGAGGAGAAACAGCACCGCGCAGTTCTTCATCCGTCGAAATTGGCAGCACGTAATTTTCATCGGGTTGATCAAAGAAAAATTTCGGGAAATGGACAGCGATTCGCTGTCGGAATTCTACCTGGCACATGTCTAAGAACAACCTACGACTTTCCTGTTTCGCTTCGCCGGGAACTTCCTCTCGAATGACTCCGACGAATTCAAAACGAGGATCGCGGATCAAATGTTCGCGCATATCATCCCCTGCGTCATCACCAGTCAGGACATACCCTTCTTCTATGACGGAGGCTAACGCGGCATCCCAAATCATCGCGTAATTGGATCCATGGATGAGCAGTAAATCAACCGATGTCGGTTTGTATTCTTCGGCAGATGCTTGCACTGCCTGGATACACCCAGACTCTTTCACATGCTTCTCCCGAATGGCATCAACATCATTTTTATCGGTATCGAGAAAAATAATTTCGCTCTCCGGAAAAACATCAACGATAGCATCATCTGTTCCGCAGGCAGGGTAGTACACTTTCGAGCATTGTGGGTGCAGAGGAGAATCTCGGAATGCTTGGTAGAGAGCTTTCCTTCGTTCTCTCTGTACAGTATTCGCTGCATCTTTTTCTTCGTGCCTAATATCGCTAAACGCAGATTCCATTTTAAACACATTATACACCATTTATTATGTCTTGTCATTGTCTGGGATTTCTCGAATCTTCTGAAAAACACCCGAAATGGAACGCGATCTATATGAGAGGAAAACCCACGTTGCCAACGCCTTACGCAGTTATACTGATGTTGCAAAAAAATGTTTCACTGTCTCAGGCTGCGTCGGACTCAACTTCAAATTTCCCCCCTAAACTTCCTGTCTCCAAATTTACAAAAAAAGTATGGGGACCCTTCCCATCATTTATTCTCATAGTTGCGAATTTTCCTTTAGGGTCTCTCCAAATTTTCTTATCAAGAGAAAAAGTGAGGTCATCCATCGAAAGATTTGCCATGTAAGTAGGATCTGTGAGATACAGCATTCGCGTACGAAGGATCTCAAGCATGGTGCTAGCCACATCACCGAGTTGCTCCTTATCGACAACAACTTCATTGCTTCCTTCTGGCTGAGACGACGGTTGGTTCATGGTGGACATATCTATAATGGGAAGGTTCGTTTCTATTATACAATAGAATGATATTATTGTATAATATATCTATGGAAGAGGACTCTGCTCCAAACTTCACCGACACACAAACGAATCCAGATCTTCGCCAGGAATACCTGAATGGCATTGATCTGGGCTGAGCACGGCCTTATGTGGCCGGCATTCTCTACAAGATTGAAAAAGGCCAATTCCCAGCCCATTGCGAACCGCACCCCGACGCCAAAAGGAAGGGCGTAGCCGGACTCCAGTCAACGATTATTGTGGGTGAACGCTTCTTCGATCCGAAATATGTACAAATTGAGAATGACGATGATGCGCTTTCCATCCTTCGTGACCACGAAGGAAGGCATGCGAAAGATAACTTCACGGTCCGGATCTCAGAATCAAGGCCCACCTCATAAATGAATGCAATGCATTCAGAGAACAACTCAACAGAATGCTAACGGAAGGGATGGTGCCATCAGAGAATTTCAAGGAAACAGTTCTTAAAGGCTTTGCGTTTTGGAAGCGCTCTGTTCGAGCAGCAAGCAAAGGACGAATTGCCAAAAAGCACGCTCGACCGAGCGGGGAAGAAGGCAGCCTGGATGGATTGCCAATTTCGCCTTAACCGGAATTTGTGCTGTTTAGGGCAGCCCGGTCATGTGTCCAATGTGGTCCCCGCTTCGCTCCTCATTTTTCTTTTGTCGGGTGCAATCCTTTCACAAGTCTCTCCTTCTTCTCCTTACTCCAGTTCTTCACCTGCGCCTCGCGGCGCATCGCTTCGACAAGCGTTAGGAACTTTTCAGAATAGACCATCCGAACAGGACGGCGGGAGCGCGTGTACTTGGCGCCTTCTCCCTTATTGTGCTTCGCTTCGCGCGCAGCAAGTTCTTTGCAGGAACCGCAGTAGAGGGAATTGTCCGAGCAACGGGCGAGGTAGAAGTAGAAAGGCATTGGTTTGTGAGTATAGCTGACCGAATGTCCCTCGGCTCGCTTCGCTCGCTCGGGACACTCTCGCTCTGGGTGTTGGTCGAATCCTGAACGTAAGCGAAGGCTGAGACCACGAGCGAGGCCCGAAGGGTCGAGTCGAGTGGCAGGCGCGGTAGGGCTCGAACCTACGACCCCAGGTTTTGGAGACCTGTGCTCTACCAGCTGAGCTACGCGCCTACGGGTTTCAAATAATGGAAGGAAGGATCGACTGTGTCAGGTTTTGTCCCCATTCGCGACTTCGTTGCTCAGGGGATCGCATGCTCTCGGCTTCGCGCTGCACTTCGTTTGCGCTTAAGCTCGAGATCATCCGAGAGACCTGTGCTCCCTGCCCTGAGCGAAGTCGAAGGGTACCAGCTGCGCTCCTATCTTACTCAGCCTCCAAAGGAAACGACAGTGATGTCGAGAAAAAACCGCTCTCGCCGATCCCACAGGGTTCCGGTACACTTTCGTACTGTTCCTTCCCCCCGTCGTATGGATATCACTACGTTGCTCCAGGCGCTGCCGCAGGCAGTCTTCACGCCGGAGTTTTCGATGATTTGTGTGCTCGTCTTTTTCATCTGCGAGGCGCTCTTTAAGATTCCGCAATTGGCGGAGATGGAGTGGGGCAAGCCCGTGACGGCGCTCGTCATCGGCGCGCTCTTAAGCATTCTCGAAGTCGGTCTCACGCTGGATTCCGTGCTCATCGGCATCGTGGCGGGCGGCATAACGACGCTCAGTGTGAACCGCTTGGACCGCTGGCTCATCAAAAAGAAGAAGTAGAGAGATGTCCCTACCGGTCAGAATCCCTCAATAGAGGGAAAGGGTTTGGTTTTGCCAAATAAGTAAAATAATGGTATTATTGTAAGTTGTTCATCACACCCACATCCATTTCATCCTTTAAAAAAATCCTTGGCCGCATCGTGCGCCGACGTGAGCACCGGCTGGCCACTGTCGCATGCCTGCTCTCGGTTCTTTTGTGTTTTCTTGTCCGCATGGAACGGTATCAGGCGCGTGAAATTCAGGCGTTCATTCAGGAAACGGAGCGTCGTCAGGGCGACGCCGCATGGATCGTCTACCGTGCGGCAGAGCGTCGTCAGGAGCGTATCACGCGCCGACAATCAGTCGATCAATCCTATGCTCCCGTCGCATCTGATCGAGTGGATGTGCGGGAATTGCGGGCGAGTGCGGATACAGAATCGGTGGCACTTGCGTCGCAGGAACAGAAAATATTTCCTGCGTTCGATCATGCAGAGTTCCCCGTTTCGGTCGTTCCCAACTGGGGAGCCATGCGCACGCCGGCGGAATGGGACCGGCCGTTCAGTCAGATTTCTACAAAGGAATTCGTGCCGTTACCTTCTTACAATCTTTCCACACTGCAGATTCCCCTTGCTTCCCTTACGAATCCCATTCGTGCCGCATCGATTCCCGTTCTCACTGCCAAGCTCACCTATTCCACGCGGTACTACGGCGCCTACGATCTGGATGCCGGTGAGTTCTCGGGATTGCATCCCGGTATCGATCTGAAGCTCGCATTCGGAACGTCGGTCGGGGCCATCGCCGGAGGACAGGTGCAAGTGGTCGCGAAAGACGAAGACGGTCTGGGCCTTTTTATCATCGTGGAGCATCGGCTTGAGAGCGGCGAACGGATTTTCTCTGTCTTCGGGCACCTCGATACGTCATGGGTGCGGGAGGGCGAAGTCGTCCGGCCCGGACAGATCATCGGAACAGTGGGGCTTTCGGGACACACCACTGCACCGCATCTGCATCTGCAGATTGATCGGGATGACGGATCGCAGCCGCATCAGCCGTACTGGCCCGCCTTCGCTGAAGCTTCGGCCGGCAAGCCTGCCAGCATTCCAACACCTGCCGAAGCGAGTCGGCACACGCTGCATCCCATGGATTTTGTCCGGTTGTTTGCGAATAAGTAGATTTTTTTGTACAAACCTCCATCCCCCAGCCCCCTCCTCCCCCACCTTCGCCAAGGCTTCGGTGGGCAAGCGAGGAGGAAGGGGAGAGACTTTTCAGGAGTCAAACAACTACAAACATAAACATTCCCCCTCTCCCCCCGCCTTCGCTCCTTCGGAGCTTCGGACGGGTAAGCGGGAGAGGGGGCGAGGGGGAGAGGTTGGGAAAAGAAAAAAGGAGAAGGGGGGT
>Ga0172381_10004836_pt1 | contig 13841 bp, 10 predicted proteins | sample Leawel6488metaG_FD_119754 | JGI IMG/M metagenome (GOLD analysis project Ga0172381, IMG submission 119754) | Leachate microbial communities from a municipal landfill in Southern Ontario, Canada - Leachate well 64-88 metaG | ecosystem: Engineered > Solid waste > Landfill > Unclassified | place... | reverse complement strand
CGGCCGGGAGTACTCGCTCCAGAACATCTGCGTTCTGCTCATCCAGATGGCGATGAGCGGCGTCATGGTCATCATGCCGTTCTATCTTGAAATCGTAAAGAAGATCCCGATCGACAACGCCGGCACGATCCTGCTGGCTCTTCCCGTGGGGATGATCGTCACTGCCCCGATATCCGGAAAGATCTCGGACATTATCGGGACAAAAAAACCCATCATCACCGGTTTTCTTCTCTGTGCGGTCGCGCTGTTCCTGCTCTCGACGCTTTCCGCCACGTCAAGCGTGGGCCACATCTGTATCTACCTCTTCCTTCTGGGGGCCGGCACCGGGATCGCATTCTCACCGCTGAACAGCGCCGTAATGGATGTTTGCCCGGTAAAGGACCGGGGGTCCACGAGCGGCCTTGTCAAGGTGATGACAAACCTCGGGTCGTCGCTCGGTGTTGCCATGGTCATGCTCGTTGCCATGACGGCCGCCGGGCCAAAACTTGCCGAGTATTCGGCTCATGTAATCGCCCCCGCCGAACTTGCAGGTGCATTCGATATGACGTTCCTGTTCTGCATGGTGCTCGAAGTGATGGGGATCGTGCTGATGCTTGGCGTCAGGGCAAAAGAACCGTCCGGGGAATCCGGAGAGGGTATTGCGGGATTCTGAGTGCACAAGACATTTCTCTTTTTTTAAATCAGGCCCCTCTGGATCTGGCCCCACAAACAATCCTGACACTTTTTTTTAATTCCCCTGCGGCCTCTGGAGGTAATACTGCAGGTTCTGAAATAAAGGCCGACTGGGATTGGGACCCGTGATCCGGCCGTGGATCCCGTTGTCGGAACGTGAAAAAAAACCCTGTCGGGAACGCTCATAAGGCAGGGTACCCAATCTCGTCTTATGAAACGGATTCCGGTACACACGGTGCAGGCAGGAGATGTTTCTCTTGCGTACCACGAATCCGGCTCGGGCGACCCGGTAGTATTCATCGGCGGGCTCGCGTCAACGATGGACCAGTGGAACCCGCCGGTTCTTGAAAAGTTTTCCCGGCAGTTCCGGGTGATCCTCTTTGACAACCGGGGGACCGGATACTCGAACGAGTCAGGAGAACCCTTCTCGATTGCTCTTTTTGCCCGGGACACGGCAAACCTGATGGACGCTCTGGGGATTACCCGTGCGCACATCATCGGGCACTCGATGGGGGCCTGCATCGCGCAGGAATTTGCTCTTGAATTCCCGAAGAGAGTAAACCGGCTCGTTCTTGTTGCCGGGGACTGCGGAGGAAGCGAAGCGGTAAAGATGCAGCCGGAGATCCGTGATCGCCTCACGGACAAGAGCGGGACTGTGCAGGATATGATACGCCGGATGTTTTCCCTCCTCTTCCCGCAGCAGTGGCTGGATACCCATGATCCGTTCGCATACTGCCCGGAAGTGTACGAGAACACATCCGATGAAATCGTGGCCCGGCAGATCGAGACATTCTTTGCATGGCCGGGATCGTATTCCCGTCTCGGGGAGATCCAGTCGCCAACGCTTGTCCTTACCGGTGATCGTGACGTGATCGTCCCGCCAAAAAACGCGGAACTGCTGGGCAGCCGGATCCCGGATGCGCAGCTGGTCGTTTTTCCTGATGGCGGGCACGGCCTGATGTACCAGTTCCCGGATCGGTTCTGCGATACGGTGCTGGGATTCCTGGACTGACCAGTAAAATCCGTGAAACCCGGTTGGCCCGGTCCTGCACAATGCCCGGAACCTGTAAGGAGATTTTTGTTTTTGCGGTAACCTTAAAGAATACAGAATCGCCCGGTTTTCCTTTTGGAGCCCGATCCGGATCCATTGCAACCATTCCGATACATTCATTTTAAGGAACGTCTGGATCCATTTATCTGAACTCAAAATGGCACAAGATGATGACCGGTATTCCCGGATACGTGAATTCCTTCAGGAGAAGTACCCCGAGGCAGTATCCATCTCCCTGATTGCCCGGGACCTGGGAATGAACCGGGGATCTGTTGCAAAATATCTCGAAGTCCTCCAGTCTCACGGCCACGTGGTGATGAAGCCCTTTGGCAAGGCCAAACTCTACACCACCTCGCAGAACGTCCCGTTTGACGACCTTTTAAATTATCTTTCCGATGCCATTGTCATTCTCGATTCCGAGCTCCATATCCTCATGGCCAACCGAAGTTTTTTGAACACGTTTGGCATCCGCAGGGACAAAAACATCATCGGCACCGACCTGTCCCGGCTCAGCCTTGCCCTTTTTAACAACCCTTCAGTCCAGGAAAATATATCACGGATCGTCAGGTCGCAGTTGTTTGTAAACGAGATGCTCTTAATCGAGCAGGGGACAGAAAGGATCTTCTTAACAGAATTTGTCTCGACGGTCATCCCCTCCGTGGCATTTACGGGAAAACCCGGGATCATGATCAGCCTCCGCGATATCACGACCTGGAAAAAAACGGAAGACGAGTTAAAGAAGAGCGAGCGCAAGATACGGACACTCTTTGAGGAAGTCCCGAGCGGCATCTGCCTCTTCCACGAGGACGGCACGATCCTCAACGCGAACCGGGCCGCCCTTGATATCCTGGGTATTGCCCGGTTCACAGACTTAGTGGATTTCAAGCTCTACGATATCCTGTGCTCGAAGGAGAAGATCCAGGACCTGATCCGCAAACAGCAGATAGCCGAACTCACCCTTTCCTGCAATTTCGACCGGCTCAAATCCGATACGCTTTCGACGACAAAAAAGAAAGGTCTCGCGTATTTCCAGATCGTTTTTGCCCCGGTCAGCGAAAGCACAGAAAATGCACCACGGGAATACTTTATTCTGTTCCTTGACATTACGGAGAAAAAACTGGCGGAGAAACGGCTCAAGGAACGGTACCTTGGGATCGTCAGCAACCTCCCCGGTATCGTGTACCAGTTCTACGCACGGGACAACGGTGAATGGGGTGCCTATTATGTCAACGAGCGCACGGAAGAGATCTATGGGGTGCCGGCCGAGCCGCTCCACGACTGGTTCGACCGGTTCGGCGACTGTATTGCACCCGAAGATCGGGGGCGGTGGGGAAACTCTATCGAAGACGTGATCAAAAACGTAACGCCCTGGGAGTTTGAAGGCCGGTTCATCAGCCCGACCGGAAAGGAGATGTTTATCCGCGGGATCTCTCAGCCGGTCCGTCTCAAAAACGAAACGGTCTGGAACGGAATTTTCCTTGATATCACCGACCGGAAACGCGCGGAAGAGGCGTCGCGCCGGAGCGAGGAGCGGCTCCGGGGGATCGCCGGCAACCTGCCGGGCATCGTGTACCAGTTTTACGCCCGGGATGGCAAATGGGGGACGTACTACGTGGACGGCAGGTCAAAAGAGGTGTACGGCCTCGATGCCGACCCGATCGATACCTGGATCCTGCGGTACAGCGGCTGCATTGCCCCGGAAGACCGGGAGCGCTGGATCCAGTCGATCTACGATGTGATCAAAAACGTAACACCCTGGGATTTTGAAGGCCGTTTTATCCGGCCCGACGGGGAAGAGATGTTTATCCGGGTGCTCTCGCAACCGGTGAAACTCAAAAACGAGACGGTGTGGAACGGGATCATTCTCGATATCACCGACCGGAAGAAGGCGGAGGATGCGCTGAAAAAAACCCAACTCAAGGAGATCCGGTACCACTCGTTCTTCGAGAACACCTGCAACGGTGTCCTGATCTATGAATATGTCCCCGGCAGCGACCCCGGCAGAGACGATTATATCATAAAAGATGTGAACAAGGTAACCGCAGCGCTCTTACGCATGCCAAAAGAAGATATCGTGGGGAAACGCCTCTTCGAGGAGTTCCCGGATCTTCCGGATCCCGGGATCCGCGACCTTCTCCGCCGTGTCCTTGTCACCGAGCAGCCGGAGTTTGTCGCCCCCTTAAAGTACCGCAAGAGGGAGGACTTCCCCTGGATCTACCACTATGTCTTCAAGCTCCCGTCCGGAGAGATCGCGTCTTTCATGATCGATGTGACCGATGTGGTAAAAGAGAAACGGGACTAAAAACCGGCTGGCGGCTTTTCGGTAAGCAGCATCCGGTTTCAGGCAGGATCCCGTGCCAGGCTCTTGCACAGTTTCATGCCCGGGATACCCCGGTGTGCTATATCGGCCCGCATCTCCGGACGGTTGCAGGAACTTTTGGGGTTCATTGGCGAGCAATGCGACCCCCGTGATGGAGACCCGGTCCCCGTTTTTACTGGTATAATTTAGGGTTCCCGGGGCGGCTGGTTCAATGGCGAGCAATAAAAATCATGTTTATGTATACGACCGTGAAATGGTGCCATGTGGAAGAAATTCCACAAAAACCAGAAAAGACCAGCGGGCTCTCATGGGCGGGGCCGTTTTTTCACCACCCCCAATAAAGGCTTCAGGAACTTTCGACAGTATCGCCTCATCAGGTGTGAAAAATCCGGCCGGCTACCCTGATTCATATTATACAGCGGATCAGTACATCAAGGTTTGGATCTCATAAAAGATCCCGTCCATGATCTCCCCTGTTTTCTGGATTCAGGAGGCAATCATCATGGAAACAAAGATTGGATATTTCGCATCGATCGAGCAGTACAAGCCGATGGATGCGCTGGAACAGTCAGTACGGGCAGAAAAAGTCGGCTTTGACTCGATCTGGGTCGACGACCACTTCCACCCGTGGTACCACACCGACGCCCAGGCCGGCCAGGCATGGGCATGGATGGGCGCTGTGCTCCAGGCAACAAAGAAAGTCTTTGTCTCGACCTGTATCACGTGCCCGATTCTCCGGTACAACCCGGGTGTCGTTGCCCAGACCTTTGCAACCCTCCGCCAGATGTACCCGAAGCGTGTCGGTATTGCAGTCGGGGCCGGCGAGGCCTTAAACGAAGTGCCGGTCACCGGCAAGTGGCCGAGTGTCCCCGAGCGCCAGGAGATGACCGTTGAAGCAATCGAGGTCATGAGAAAACTCTGGGAGAGCAAGGCACCGGTCTCGTTCAAGGGCAAATACTTCACGCTCGAAAAGGCGTTCCTGTACACAAAACCCGCTGATGAAGTCCCGCTCTACTTCTCCGGCATGGGCCCCAAGGGTGCAGTGCTTGCCGGCAAGTACGGCGATCACCTCATGACCGTCTCTGCCGACCCGGACACCTTAAAGAACGTCACCATCCCGAAGTTCGAACAGGGTGCAAAGGAAGCCGGCAAGGACGCAAAGAAGATGGAGCGCGCCATGCTCATCTGGTATTCCGTTGACCCGGATTACGAAAAGGCAATCGAGGGCAACCGGTTCTGGGCAGGCTGCCTGGTCCCGTCCATGTTCAAGTACCGTGTCAGCGACCCGCCGGAGGTTCAGTTGCATGCAGACATGGTCGGCAAGGAAATGATGAAGAAGAACTTCCTGTGCGCGACCGATGCGGAAGGCCTGATAAAAGAGATCGAGCGGTTCAAGAAGGCAGGTATCACCCACTTCTGTCTCGGGAACTCGAGCCCGAACGTGAATTTCGGTATCGATGTCTTCAAGGACATCATCCCGCACGTAAAGTAAGGCCTGGACAGGAAACCCCCTGATCCTCTCCTTTTATTCGTACCCTTACGGAGGTAAACACCATGGAACCAAGAAACCTCGCAGCACTCTTTGAGCTGGGCGCCGTGATCTATCCGGATAAGGAAATCGACGCGACGGACCGGCCCTGGTACTCTCTTCCCGGATCAAACGGAGTCTTCTTAAAAGACCTGGTGACGGGAAAGGAGACCGGCGGAAAGTTCAGCTATCACCTTGTACGCATTGAGAAAGATTGTGAAGTGCCTGACCACGATCACGAGACCCAGTGGGAATGGAACATGATCCTTCGCGGCAAAGGCACGTTCCTTTTAGGTGACAAGGAGGTTGCCATCCAGCCCGGCCAGTCGTTTGCGACCCCGCCGAAAAACCATCACACGGTGAGCGCCGGTAACGAGGAACTTTCGCTTCTCGCCGTGTTCGTCCCTGCACTTGCGTGAACCAATTATCTTTACCGTTGTCGGGACGAAAAATAAAACCCATTTTATCGGGATGTACACTGGTCAATAAAAAAAAGTCCCGTTGTAGCAATGGAACCTCTCTATCGAAGGTGTTTTGTCATGCCAACCCATGTGAACGGAAAAGACAAAGGGAGCGTCAGGTTGTTTGCGCTCTCTACCTGCCAGTGGTGCCACAAAACCAAAGAACTGCTGGAGGAACTCGGCGTTGCATTTGACTACGATTATGTCGATCTGCTTACGGGAAAGGAGCAGAACGACGCACTGGATATCCTGGAGAAATGGAGTCCCAACGGGGCATTTCCCACCGTTGTGATCGATGACAAACGCGCTATCCAGGGATTCCGGGAAAAGGAAATACGGGAGGCCCTTGCAGCGTGAATGTGTATTAACGTCACAGAAAATTCATCAATGCCCGGTGCTGGTATGAGTTTTTTTTAACTCATTCCTACAACATCCGGATAAATCGTGGTGACTTCTTCGTGTAAAATCCCGGACCCCGCACCAGTACCTTTCTTTTGATCCTCGAAATTTTCCAGCAGCCTTATTGCCCGGATCGCGCCGAGTACTACCATCATGCAGAGTCCGGGGGACGGCGGGTGCGGCAAAGCAGCGGTGCCGGTATCAGCCGGCCCTGATGAGGACCTGTACAGCGACCTCTGCACGTGGCGTGAGCAGCTGGCCCGGAGCATCGCCCGCAACAACATCGGGATGCGGAGCAGCCGGATCGGGCTTGCCGTCAACCGGGCGATCTTCTCTCTCCTCACCATTGCCATAGCAGAGGACCGGGGCCTTCTTGCCCGGGGCACGCTTTACGATCTTGCTGAAGGTGGAGAGGCCCTGCTGTCGGAGCTCGTTTCCTTGTTTGGCGACCCGTGGGCCGGTACTGAGGGGGATGCGACCGGACGGGCTTTGGAAACTTTCCCGGCAACCGATGATGCCGTGGCTGGAGGGATCGTCGCCCGGCTCGCAGCGCCGGACCGGCCGTACGATTTTGCTCAGATCCCCCTTCCCTCAGTTGCGGCCGTGCTCGACCGGTATCTTTTGCGCACGGTCCGCCGGTCTGCCGTCCACCAGGCAGTCGTTGTTGACCGGCCGGGCGCCGGGGCGGATCAGCCTGCTCCGTCCCCGGCTCTTTTTGAATATACCGCAGAATGTACGCTTGCCGCTGCTGTTGACGGGCGATGCCCTGACGATCCCCTCCCGCTGCGGGTGATCGACCCGGCCTGCGGGGCAGGCAGGATGCTGCTTTTGGCGTACCGTTCCCTGATCGATAATCCCCCCGGGCGGCGGCTTACCGCTGCGGAGCGGGCCGATTTCCTGTATCCCACGATCCACGGCCTCGATCTCGATCCCCACGCGGTCGCGGCCGCCCGAATGCTGCTCGCTCTCGCGGCCCTGGATGGAGGAGGGCCGGCTGCCTCACCTGCTACATTCTTTGCGGCATTCCGTGGGCATGTTATGATCCTGTCGGGTACAATCCGGTGCGGAAATGCGCTCGTCGGCCCGGAGATCGCAGATGACGAGTCATGGGCGTTCTGCCCGGTGCGGGAGCGCCACGAGATCCGGCCCTTCGCGTGGCAGGAGCACTTTCCAGAAATCCTGGTTCCCGGCGGGTTTGATGCGGTGATCTCCTGCCCTCCCGAAACACCGGTACCGGCCCGGGAATGGCTCCGGCAGTACTTCCAGCGCCACTATGCGGTGTATGATCCGGAGGCCGGGCTTTCCGCGTACGTGATAGAAAAAAGCCTTGCCGTGCTGCGACCCTGTGGCGTGGCCGGGGTTATCACCGGTAGCCGCTGGCTTCATGCGAAGTCCGGGGCATCTCTCCGCACGCTCGTTCTTGGCCGGCAGATCGAAGAGATCGTGGAGGCAGGGGACGGCGCCTGTTCTCTCCGGCTCATGAACACGCCCTCATCACACCCGTTTGTCGCGAGGGCGGCAGGTGCAGCCATGAGGGGGGTACGGGACATCCCGGGGTTTCCCGTTGATCAGCAGAGCCTTTCCGGCGGGGGCTGGACGCTCCGCGACACAAGAAAAGACCGGTTGCTTGAAAAAATTTCCCGGGCCAGAACACCTCTCGGGGAGTACGTGCTTGGGTATATACAGGACGATAACGGGATCGCTCCGGCCCCCGGGTTCGTGATCGATGAGCACGAACGAAATGAACTGGTTCGTGCCGATCCGCGCTGCATCTCCTTCCTGCACCCGTACGTTTACGGGGAAACGATCGAGAGGTACGGTATCCCGGCTCCCCTTCAGTATGCAATTTTCATCCCGCAGGGGTGGACAGACCACCACCCGGCAGCGGCAGGTCACGCGTGGCGGTGGCTTAAAAAAAGGCACCCGGGTATTGCCTGGCACCTCAAAGAGCACGAGGTGTTCTTAAAATCACGGTCGGTGCAGGGCGATTACTGGTGGGAGACAGTGTGCGACCCGGAGGCATGGCGGCAGGAGAAAGACCGGATTATTTTTCCGGCCCGGATTTTCCCTCCGCGCTTCACACGGTGCAGCGGCAGGGCCGTGTTCGATGAACACACCGGCAGCATCCCGTCCGGGAACCTGTACCTGCTTGGCATTCTCAACAGCCGGCTTGCTCAGTTCGTGCTCCGCAGTCTTGCAAAGGAGTCCGGTACAGCAGGGGATGACCGGCCCGGTGAGATTCTCGCCCGGTTCCCGGTTGCGACCCCGGATTTTGACGACCGTAACGATTTAGCCCGGCACGGCCGGATGGTTTCGCTTGTGACGGAGATGCTTGAACTGCACCGGCACCTTGGCCAGGCCGTGTCCGAGAAAGAAAAACGGCTTATCTCGCTGGAGATCGCCTCAACCGGAAAGCAGATCGATTCGCTGGTGTACGGGATCTACGGGCTTTTTGTGGATGAGATTACCATCGTAGAATCATTTTCTTCGACGCAAGATTGCCCCTCGTCCGGAATGTGGCTGTAATGGCCCTCCGGCTGGCAGTTCTTACGGGAAATGGCCGTTAGCATACCCGAAAAAAACAAAGACGCTGCAGGCCCGCTATCGTGCAGGTTTAAGTGGCGTTAAAAACGCCTCTTTTCTGGAAATACCCCCAATATGCTGGATTCTCTAGGGGCGTGGACACCATTTCCCCTCCAACCGAAAATGAAGATCGTCCGATTGGCAAACGGAGCGTTTTACGGGGTTTTCTGAGTGTCGATCCGTTCTGGTGACTCGTCCCGTATGATGGGGATGTCGATCCTGAAGGGAGCCTTCTTCCAGTACGCCTCCCGGTAGTGGGTGTTTCTGTACCCTTCTTTTGTGTTCTCCTCGATCTCGGCAGTGGTGCCGGGCAGGACATAGAACCGCCGGAATGCCCGTTCGTTCTGGGTCCGGAGCCAGAGCTCGCGGATCACGTACGGCGGGAGGGGGAGGGTGCGAAGTGCGGCAACCTCATCCGGGAATTTTTTCTCGATGATGCAGTCGTCTCCGATCCCGTACCGGGTCTTTTTTAATTTTACGGCCACTATCACGGTCTTTCGGTACATCAGGCCATCGAACGGTACGGCCGGATCGGTATTTTCCGCACAATGATAGCCCATCTCTCCGGCACAGTTCTTCCATCCGGTACGGAGATTTTCCGGTTCTTTTTTGTTCATAACCTGCTCCCGGAACAGAACCTGCAGTGCGCTGTTGCCGTATTTTTTAAAAGAATGAACGGGCGGGCCATATGCTTTGTTGTTGAGAATATTTTTTTTCGGGCCGGTAACTGTTGCGGCTGCTTTGGGTATCCTTGCGAATACAGGTCGGTATGATTATTTTTGCACGGCGTCCCGGTACGCACCCTTCGGCACGATGATCTCAAACCGTGCACCGGTGCCCGGCTCCCCGGTCTCTTTAATCGTGATGCCGGTAAGAGAAAGAATTTCCCGGACAAGGAACATCCCAAGGCCGGTGTTTTTCCCAAAACCCCGCTCGAAGATCCGTTCCTTCTCGTCAGCAGCGATGCCGATCCCGTTGTCTTCCCAGACAACGATCAGATCGTCACCCTCATTACGGGACGATACCCGGATCTCAGTCACCCGCTGCCCGTGCCGGATTTAGTTGTCAAGGAGGTTGGTAAAAACTTTTTCCAGCATCGGGTCCGCAAATACCTGGATTTGCCGCACGTCCGTGTGGAGCGTCATTGTTGCCGGGGCCTGCAAGCGGGGCATCGCCGTGTCCAGCGCAATCCATTGCGGCTCATGGGTGCCAAGGCTCTGGTAGAGCCGGGTGAATTCGATCTGCGACCGGATTGCCGTTGTGGCGGATTTTATTTTTCCTAAATACTCAGCCAGCGCGGGATCGTTCCATTTCGTCTCTGTAATCTTAATAAACCCGAGAATAACGGAAATCTTGTTGAGAATGTCGTGCCGGGTGATGCTGCCAAGCAGGCTGAGCTGGCGGTTCGCCCGCAGGAGGGCATCTTCAGCTCTCTTGCGTTCCGTGACATCAATGATCACGCCCCGGAGCCCGATCAGTTTCCCGTCAGGGTCCGTCACCCGGGAAGGGCGGATCTCGATAACCAGATCGCGCCCGTCACGGTGGCGGGCGGTAAATTCGAACGGCAGGTAGGGTCCTTTGGAGGAAACAATCCGCTCCAGTTCCTGCAGGGCAAAAGCCATTCCCTGTTTTGGGATTAGATCCAGTATTGTTTTCCCGACAAGTTCATCCGGCGTATAGCCCATGATCGATTCGGATGAGGGACTCACGTACCGGAATTTTCCCCGCAGATCGATCTCCCAGATCATGCCCGGGGAGGTCTCCACAAGAGCCCGGAACTGCTCCTCGCTTTCCCGGAGCGCCTGCTCTTTTCTCTGGAGATTATCGTAATTCTGCCGGAGCTCTTCTTCTGTCGCCGTTAGTTGCTCGTAGGCTGTCTCAAGATCTGTACTTTTTTTCCTGAACGCGTCCTCTGCCCGTTTCTGTTCGCTGATATCGGAAAAAACTGTTGCAAACTGGTTTTTTTGGGGGGAATACACAGATATCCGAAAATATTTATCCATGGGCGCAAAGGAGGTCTCGAATAATTCAGGTTTGCCGGTCGTGGCAACCCGTGCATAGCACTCGAGATACGGGGGCTCTGCAACTCCATAGGCCTCACGGCTGGTCTTCCCGATAACGGATGTGCGGCTGATGCCAAGCTGTCGTTCGAACGAACTATTGACTCCAAGGATCCGGTAATCTGACACCTGCCCGTGACTATCACAGATGATTTCATGAAGGGCCATCCCCTCAATCATATTTTCAAAAAGGAGACGGAGCTGCTCATCGCGTTCATAAAGTGCTGTTTCAGATTTTTTGGCGGCAGTGATGTCCCGCATTGTTACCTGTATTCCGACGACGGTATCCTCCTGCATGATCGGTACCGCGTGCAGGTTGACATATACTGCCGCCCCATCTTTTTTCCTGATCTGAATCTCAACATTGTCGACCGGCAACCCTTTCATATTCGCCTGGACGGAATTCATGAGTTCAGGGCCGCTTTCTTTAAAGATTGTCGCAATTGCAAACTCCGGCGGTTTGCCCACCAGTTCTTCCGGTTCGTACCCGATGATCGAACGTGCCGAAGGGGAGATATACGTCGGGCTCATCCCGTTATCGATAATAAATATCAGGTCAGAAGACCGCTCGGCCATACCCCGGAATTTTCTCTCGCTTTTTCGGAGCGCATCTTCGGCCTTCTTGCGTTCAGTGATGTCATGGATGACACCGATGACCTTGGCCGGATGCCCTCCTCCCCCCTTTTCAAACCTGGCAAAGGAGTGTATCTCTTTTGGGGCAGAACCGTCCGCGGGGTTAATAGTATATTCGAGATTGTACTCTTTTCCCTGATCGATCAGATCAACGAGTGCCTGGTGAATCCGCTTCCGCTCCGGGATGCAGGCTTCGATGTCCGTTATCGGAAAGACTCCTGCTACGGCAGGATACCCAAAGATGTGAAGCCCGTTTGCAGATCCCCAGATCATCTCGGTCGCAGGATCATACTCCCAGCTGCCGGTATGGCCGACCGCTTGTGCCATCGTCAGCCGTTCTTCGTTCGTCCGGAGCGTGCGTTCGCTCTCTGCAAGTTGATTGAACTGACTGCGAAGTTCCTGTTTGGCAGCAGTGAGCTGTTTGTTTGTCGTTTGCAGGTCATCGTAATTGGACCGCAGCTCTTCTTCCGTTGCAGTGACCTGTTCATACGCTGCCCTGAGTTCCAGATAGGTTTTCTTTAACTCCGTGATGTCCCGGATCGATTCGATCGCTCCGGTGATCTCCCCTGCCTGGTTATAAAGCGGACCCGCCTTGAGGAGCGCTGATATACGGTGTCCTTTTGGGCGGGGGATATCCGTTTCTGCCGCGAGTGAGTTACCGGTCCGGTAGATATTTGAATATAACTGTGCAATTTTATCATCCTGCTCATCGATCAGGTCGATGAGAATCGGGCGCCGGGACCCATAGAACGCAAGAGCGTACTCAAAATTTCCCTTGCCCAGCATATCACCGGCAGCGATGCCGGTCATCTCTTCGATCGCATGGTTCCATGCGATCACATGTCCGGACCGGTCAATGGCAAGCGTGGCATCGGGAAGGAAGTCGATAATATCGGAGAGACGCCGCTCCGAGTCATGGAGCGAGCGTTCTGCCTGTTTTCTCCTCACTGCCTGTCGGATCTTGTGGGTGAGCTCGGCAAACTGGGCTTGCGAGTCGCCACCTTTCTGGATATAGAAATCCGCACCGTTGTTGATCGCCTCGATCACGATCTCTTCGCGGCCCCGGCCGGTGAAAAGGATGAAGGGGATGTCCCCGAACCGTTCCCGCACCCGCTTTAAAAAATCGATACCGTTCATCCCCGGCATCTGGTAGTCGGAGATAATGGCATCGTACGACCGGAGGGAAGGGGAATCCAGTGCTTCCTGTGCCGAGGTCAAAGTTTTGACGCTGAATTCTCCAGACCTCTCCAGAAAGAGCCGGGCTATTTCGAGCAGTCCCGGTTCATCATCTACATAAAGAACGGAGATCATCGTGTTGACCATGGACGGTGGATGATCTACAGAAGAGTATGATGATACAAAAAGATTCCTTTATTGCATACTCCCCCAGGATTTCACGCAAACACCGTGTAAGCGGTTGTCGGAGGTTACCCGGGCAGGAGTTCCTGTCATCAGTATGCCGGTTTTTTTTATTCCGGCACTCCACGGCAGAGGGGTTTTGCCAGGTGCCTCCGGGCTGTCGGCGGGACCTCGTACCAGCCGGCTTCGAGCGTCCGGGGGCTCTCCAGCAGTTCAGGCTCTTTCGTGTGCGCCCCGCACTTCCGGCACTTGAATCCCTTGTCTTTCCCGTCGCTTGTCATGCGTTTGTTGCACGCGGTACAGAGCGGGGCCCGGGTCCGGTAGTCCCGGGCTGGTGCGACCAGACACAGTTTCTCTAAATTGATACTTCCCTTCTTGTAACTCCCGGTGGCAATGATCTCGTCGTTCGGCACGAGCGCCCGTATGGTGTCCCGGAAATTTTTGGTCGGCTCGTATGCCATGCACCGGGTTTCTGCATCACTGTCCCGGATCGCAAACGAGACATGCCCCCCGGCCCCGGTTGCCGGTCGGCCGGCAACAACGCCCCGCACCCGGTACGAGATCCCTTCGCGCAACGAGCCGCACGTCCCGGGGACGAGATGAGCGTCAGTTCCCTGGTTGGTGACCCAGATCTGTTCGAGCGCCGGTTTTTCAGACTCGATGAGGGATCGGGCCATCATGACCCACGCGGGACTCTCGCCCCGAATGCCAAAGAGGACCGGGTCCGGGGTGTGCGGCACGCAGACAACGACCCTGTTTGCCAGGTCCACCGTAT
>Ga0172381_10004835_pt1 | contig 13842 bp, 10 predicted proteins | sample Leawel6488metaG_FD_119754 | JGI IMG/M metagenome (GOLD analysis project Ga0172381, IMG submission 119754) | Leachate microbial communities from a municipal landfill in Southern Ontario, Canada - Leachate well 64-88 metaG | ecosystem: Engineered > Solid waste > Landfill > Unclassified | place... | reverse complement strand
TTCTTTGATCAGGTAGTTAACGCCGAGAATAATATCTTGAGTAGGAGTAATGATCGGCCTGCCATCTGCCGGCGAAAACACGTTATTCATGGCCAGCATTAATACCTTTGCTTCGATCTGTGATTCCAAAGACAGCGGCACATGTACTGCCATCTGGTCACCATCAAAGTCCGCGTTAAAAGCGGTACAGACCAGCGGATGGATCATTATTGCTTTGCCTTCGATCAATGTAGGTTGAAATGCCTGTACGCCAAGACGGTGAAGGGTCGGCGCGCGGTTTAAAAGCACGGGATGGTCTTTGATCACTTCATCAAGGATATCCCAGACTTCTATTTTGCCGCGTTCTACCATTCTGCGTGCGCCTTTAATGGTATGGACAAATCCTTTTTCTCTTAATTTTTTAATGATGAACGGCTCAAAAAGTTCAAGCGCCATCTGTTTAGGTAATCCGCACTGGTGCAGGCTGAGTTCCGGGCCCACAACAATGACTGAACGGCCGGAATAGTCAACTCTTTTACCCAATAGATTCTGCCTGAAACGGCCTTGTTTGCCTTTTAGCATGTCAGAGAGAGACTTTAACGGCCTGTTATTAGCGCCCATCACCGCTCTTCCGTGCCTTCCGTTGTCAAGTAACGCGTCAACTGCTTCCTGAAGCATGCGTTTTTCGTTTCTTATAATGATCTCAGGAGCATTAAGTTCGATCAATTTAGCCAAGCGGTTATTTCTGTTGATAACGCGCCTGTATAAATCGTTAAGGTCTGAAGTCGCGAATCTTCCTCCCTCTAAGGGAACTAGCGGCCTTAGGTCCGGGGGTATGACCGGAAGGAATTCCAGGATCATCCATTCAGGCTTGTTTCCGGATTTCTTAAAATCTTCGATAATACGCAGGACTTTTAATGATTTGCGGTTATCCAGCGTATCTTTGGTTTTTTCCAGGTCTCTGCGTAATTTTCTGCACAGAGCATCCATATCTATTTCTTTTAAAAGATCCCTTACTGCTTCAGCTCCGATCTTGGCTTTAAAAGTCGCCCCGTATTTACCGACAGCTTCCTGGTATTTTTCTTCAGTAAGCAGTTGGTGTTTCTTTAAAGGCGCGGTACCCGGATCAGTTACCACGTATTCTTCGTAATAGATCACCTTTTCCAGGTCTCTTAAAGACATGTCCAAAAGCGCTGATAAGCGGCTGGGGACTGCCTTAAAAAACCAGATATGCGTGACAGGCGCCGCAAGTTCAATGTGCCCCATTCTCTCTCTACGCACTGAAGAACGGTCAACGGTTACTCCGCAGCGGTCGCAGGTAATGCCTTTAAATTTAGGCCCTTTGTACTTTCCGCAATTACATTCCCAGTCATGGACAGGGCCGAATATTCTTTCGCAGAATAATCCGTCCTTTTCAGGCTTGAGTGTGCGGTAGTTGATAGTTTCAGCCTTTTTGACTTCGCCTTTTGACCATGATTTTATGATCTGGGGTGAAGCGATCTTTATAGAAATGCTATCAAATGTTACAGCTTCTTCGATCATTTAGATTTCTCCGTGCGGATATCAAGCGCCAATCCCTGCAGTTCCTTAATCAATACGTTAAATGATTCAGGTGTACCGTGAGAAAGGTGTTGTTCGCCTTTGACAATAGCTTCATAAATTTTTGTTCTACCTTGGACATCGTCGCTTTTTACGGTAAGCATTTCCTGTAAGGTGAATGCCGCGCCATATGCTTCCAGCGCCCAGACTTCCATCTCTCCAAGCCTCTGTCCGCCGAACTGCGCCTTTCCTCCCAGCGGCTGCTGGGTGACCAGCGAATACGGCCCGATCGAACGGGCGTGGATCTTTTCTTCGACCAGGTGGATAAGTTTCATTATATAGATGTAACCGACAGTGATCTTTTGATCAAATTGTTCTCCGGTGTGGCCGTCGTATAGATTGATCTTGCCGTCTTCGGGCAAACCGGCTTTTTTGAGCAATTCTTTGATCTCAGCTTCGGTAGCTCCGTCAAAAACCGGAGTATCCGTAAACATACCTAATTTATGAGCTGCCCAGCCTAAATGTGTTTCTAATATCTGCCCGACGTTCATTCTCGAAGGAACGCCCAGCGGATTCAGGATAACATCAACAGGCGTGCCGTCAGGCATATAAGGCATATCGTATTCAGGGACAATGCGGGAAACCACGCCCTTGTTACCGTGGCGTCCGGCAAGTTTATCGCCTTCCTGGATCTTGCGCTTAGCCGCGATATACACGACGACTCTCTTGAGCACTCCCGGAGGAAGCTCGTCGCCGCGCCTTACTTTCTCAATTTCCTGATCTTGTTCCGCCAGTAATTCCTGGATCTGTTCATCAAAAGAAGCGGAAAGTATCTTGGCCTCTTCGTTATCACTGTAGTTGGCTTTTTCGACCCGCTTTTTATCTATTCCTAACAGGCTTGCCATGCGGGCGGTTTTCTCGTTTTCAACAAACTCTATTTCTTGCTTATAGTAGGCCTTGATCTCTCTGATCTTGGCAAGTTCTTTCGTTTTATCTTCTTTGGATTTTCTGCCGCGCTCTTTACGTTGGAAAACGTGCACATCAACGATAACGCCTTCGACTCCAGGGGGAACTGTTAAAGATGTGTCGCGGACATCACCGGCTTTTTCATTGAATATGGCGCGCAGCAACCTTTCTTCCGGCGAAAGCTCTGATTCTGTTTTTGGGGTGACTTTTCCCACTAGGATATCTCCGGGCCCGACCTCGGCTCCTAAGCGCACGATACCGGTTTCGTCAAGATTTTTTAACGAATCTTCACTGACGTTGGGGATATCCCTGGTGACTTCTTCGTTTCCTAAGCGTGTTTCTATGGCTTCAATTTCAAATTCCTTCACGTGTAAAGAAGTGAAAGCGTCTTCTCTCACCAATCTTTCGTTAAGAATGATCGCGTCTTCAAAGTTATATCCTCTCCATGGCATGAATGCTACCAGCAAGTTTTTGCCTAGTGCCAGGTCGCCATTCTTTGTCGCGGTGCCGTCAGCTATTGGTTGGCCTTTTTCTACGTGGTCGCCTACCTTTACTATGGGCCTCTGGTTAATACAGGTATCCGCGTTGGTGCGTAAAAATTTCTTTAGATGGTATATCTTTTTGCCGATGGTGATGCCTGCTCCGTCCACACTGGTGACTTTTCCCGCATCCTGGGACAGGACAACTGCGCCTGTGTCGCGGGCAACTTTGCCTTCCATGCCAGTTCCGACTAAAGGAGCATCAGTAACCATTAAGGGGACAGCCTGGCGTTGCATGTTTGAACCCATCAAGGCGCGGTTCGCGTCATCGTGCTCCAAAAACGGAATAAGCGACGCGGCAACAGATACCAGCTGTTTGGGCGAAACATCCATGTAATTTATTTGCTTACCCGGTACTCTGGGGAAATCGCCTCTATGACGGCAGGAAACTTCTTTTTCGGTAAAAGTACCATCGTTGTCCAATGTAGCGTTTGCCTGCGCGATGATATTACCTTCTTCTATATCTGCAGTGAGATAATCTATTTTGCGGGTTACGCGGCCTTCTTCGACTTTTCTATAAGGTGTTTCCAAAAGGCCAAGCATGTTTACCCTTGAGCATGTGGTTAAAGAAGAGATCAAACCAATGTTTGGGCCTTCAGGGGTTTCGATCGGGCAAACTCTGCCGTAATGCGAAGGATGGATATCCCTAACTTCAAAACCTGCTCTTTCGCGGGATAATCCGCCGGGCCCGAGCGCGCTCAATCTTCTCTTATGCGTCATTTCGGCCAGCGGGTTGACCTGGTCCATAAACTGCGATAATTGGCTGCGGCCAAAGAAATCCCTGATCTGGTTGGAAAGAAGTTTTGAATTGATCAGGTAATGCACGCTTAAATTTTCAGCTTCACCTAAAAGGCTCAATCTTTCCCTGATCGAACGTTCTATTCTGGTCAAGCCGATCCTGAACTGGTTCTGGACAAGTTCCCCTACGGTTTTAACCCTGCGGTTGCCTAAATGGTCTATATCGTCAATTTTTCCTTCGCCGTCTTTTAATCGGATCAGGTATTCTATTACCTTTATTACTGTGGCAGAATCAAGATTGCGCTTTTCCAGCATTACATTCATCCCCAGCTTTCTATTGAGGATAAATCTTCCGGCCCTTTCAAGGTCATATCTGGAGGGGTCAAAAAACAGCTTGTAGAACAGCATTTCCGCGGCTTCTTTGGTTACGGGTTCGGTCGGCCGCATTTTGCGGTAAAAATCTATGACTGCTTCTTCTTTATTTTTAGTATAGTCTTTTTTGAGGGTGTTGTGGATTTCCGGGTATTCTTTGCCAAAAGCCGCGATTATCTCGGCATCAGTGGAATAGCCCAATATCCTTAAGATCTGGGTCGCGGGAAAGTTCCTTCTCCTATCGACATAGGCAAGAATTGTTTCGGTAAGGTCATATTTGAATTCCAGCCACGCGCCGCGGTAAGGGATGATGCGGCCGTAAAATATCTTTTTTCCGGTCGGATGCTGTTCCTCTTCGAAGCATACTCCTGGTGAACGCTGGATCTGGCTGACTACAACCCTTTCATCGCCGTTTATAATGAAACTTCCGGTATCGGTAATAAGAGGTATCTCTCCGAAATAAGCATCTTGCTCTTTGGTCTCACGCGGGGTAGTAAGTCTGAACTTTACCTTAAGCGGTGCCGAATAAGTCAGAGAACGCCTCTGTGATTCGCCTAGATCATATTTAGGCTTGCCTATAGAGTAGCTGATGAACTCAAGCTTGATGGTGCGATTATTATTCTCTAGAGGAAAGATCTCTTTAAAGACTTCCTGCAGGCCGGTATCCTGTCTTTCAGAAGCAGGTATCTCAGCCTGGAGAAACTCCTTATACGAATCATTCTGGATACTTAAGAGATGCGGAAGCTCAAAAACTTCTTTTAATTTACCGAAATTTTTTCTCTTTATCATACTTCCCTTAAAGTTAAATTATCCCGGCGCCTCAAATCAATAATGGCGCCATACGGGATTATGCCCGCAAGGGCTGATTGTTATTTTAAATCTACTGTTGCTCCGGCAGCCACCAACTTCTTCTTGATCTCTTCGGCTTCTTCTTTGGTTACGCCGTCTTTGATCGTCTTAGGAGCTCCGTCAACCAGGTCCTTGGCTTCTTTTAGGCCTAAGCTGGTCAATGTGCGGACTTCTTTGATTACCGCGATCTTATTTGCTCCCGCGGCTGTCAGCACTACGGTAAAGGCAGTCTTTTCTTCAGCCGGTGCTGCGCCTGCTGCTGCGCCTGCTGCTGGTGCGGCCATCATCGGCATATTCGCGGAGACCCCGAACTTTTCCTCTAAAGACTTCACAAGGGTTGAAAGTTCAAGCACGCTCATACCTTCAATGGATTTAATTAATTCCTCGACATTTTGTGCCATTTTTACTTCCTCCTTTATGCTGGTTTTTTCTGTTTGATTTGTTCTAAGCAATAAACCAATTTCCTTAAATTATCTTTTAACGCGAAGACCAATTTAAAGATAGGTGAATTTAATGTCATGACTACCTGCGCCCTGAGCATTTCTTTGGAAGGCAGCTTTGCCAGGGTCTCTATATCTTTTTTCTCTAATATTTGATCGTTAAAAAGGCCGGCTTCAATTTTAAACTGTTCGTGGTCTTTGGCAAAATTGTAAAGCACTTTGGATGCGTTTACCGGTTCATCTTTGGCAAATATAAGGCCGCATGGGCCTTCGATCGTTTTAATTATCAGGTCTAGCCCCGAATCTTTAAGCGCGCGCCGGGCAACGGTGTTTTTTACCACAAAAAAGCGCGAATTGGCTCCTTTAAGGTTCTGGCGTAAAGAAGTTAAGTCCGGGCTGGAAAGTCCGGCGTATTTGATCACAAAAAGCGATCCTGCTTCCTTGATGTTATCTTTTATTAATTTTGCCGAAGTATCTTTAAAAATCAGTCCGATCTTTTTCATATTATGATTCCAGTTTTAATCCCGGGTTCATGGAGGTGGCGATAAACAGGCTTTTAATGAATTTGCCCTTTACTCCGGCGGGTTTGGCTTCATTTACCGCTTCGATCACGCGAGAAGCATTTTCAAGTATTTTATCATCGCTAAAAGATATCTTCCCTACGGACAGGTGCATGCCGCTCTGTTTGTCCGTGCGGAACTCAACCTTGCCTTTTATTACATCATCTATGGCTTTAGCTATATCATTGGTAACTGTGCCGGCTTTAGGGCTGGGCATAAGGCCGCGCGGGCCTAGGACTTTGCCAAGCTTGCTTAGATCACGCATCATTTCGGGAGTAGCTATAGCGCAGTCAAAATCAGTGTATCCCCCCGCTACTTTATCTATAAGTTCGGTTCCGCCTACAATGTCAGCGCCTTTTTCCTTGGCAATTGTTTCGTGTTCCCCTTTACAAAAAACCGCAACGCGTACCTTTTTACCGGTACCGTGCGGCAGTACTACTGTTCCCCTGACTAATTGGTCAGATTTTTTTGGGTCAACGTTTAAATGGAAGTGCAGGTCAACCGATTCGTCAAATTTGGGTTTAGGAAGAGTCTTGATCAGCGCGATGGCGTCTTTAAGCTTAAATTCCTTTTCCTTGTCGACTTGTTTCAATGATTCGCTATATCTTTTGCTGGGTGGTCTCATAGTGGTTAACCTTCGACGATTATGCCCATACTGCGGGCAGTGCCTGCGATAATTTTGGCAGCTTTAGCTATATCCGACGTGTTAAGGTCCTTGGCTTTTAATTTCGCTATTTCTTCAACCTGTTTCATGGTGATCTTGCCGATCGTTTCCCTGCCGGCAATGCCGCTGGCCTTAGCAAGGTTTGCCGCCCTTTTGATCAAAACAGATGATGGCGGGCTTTTTATTATGAATGTGAAAGTTTTATCTTCAAATACCGTGATCACCGCCGGCAGGATTAATCCTTCTCTGCCTTTGGTCTGATCGTTAAATTGCTTACAGAACATCATAATGTTAACGCCGTGCTGTCCTAATGCGGGGCCTACGGGCGGCGCCGGATTAGCTGCTCCAGCCGGAACATACAATTTAATCATCGCTTTGACGATTTTTTTTGCCATTTATATCTCTCTTTTTAAGTTTTCTCTACCTGCCAATATTCCAACTCCAGCGGCGTGGATCTACCGAAAATGGACACGTTTACTTTGAGCTTTCCTTTTTCCGGGTGGATCTCATCAATGGTGCCGTTAAAATTAACAAAAGGTCCGTCGGTCACTCTTATCTGTTCGCCCTTTTCGAAAACTATCTTGGGGCTGGGTTTTACGTTGGTTTCTTCCGCTTTTTTCAGGATCACGTCAACTTCATTTTGTGGCAGCGGCATGGGTTTTTTGCCTAAACCGATAAATCCTGTTACGCCGGCAGTTGTCTTGACCAACAAATAAGTTTCCTCGTTAAGCTCCATTTCGATCAGAAGATAACCGGGGAAGAATTTACGGGCGGAGATCCTTTTTTTTCCTGAACGCACCTCAGAAACGTGTTCTGTGGGGATAATGATCTTGGTGATTTTATCGTTTAAGCCTTTTGCGGCAATATTGCTTTCCAGCGTATGTTTGACCCTTTCTTCCAAACCTGTTTGAGTGTGAACGACGTAAAAATTACTCATCTAAACAACACGCTCAGCCCTTTTGATAAAAATAGATCTATTATTCCGATAAAAATAGTCATTATTGCCGTAACCCCGATTACCACCACGGTAGAGCCAAGTAACTCGCGCTTGGTTGACCAGGTGACCTTCATTAACTCAGCCTTAACTTCCTTTACAAAATTTATTGGTTTAGAAAATATACTCATAATTTTTTGGCTCGACTTATCCGCAGGAGCGGCAGGAGTCGAACCTGCAGTCACGGTTTTGGAGACCGTTGGTTTGCCATTAACCGACGCTCCTATTAATTCACAAGTTATTTAATCTCTTTGCAATTTGTATGCTTGCGGCAAAACTTGCAGAATTTTTTTAGCTCCAATTTATCCTGATGTTTCTTTTTATTCTTTGTTGTGGTGTAAGGCCTATTCTTACATTCCGTGCATTCCAAAGTTATTATTTCGCGCATATTTAAATCCTATTTAATTAAAAAGCTGAAGACGGGATTTGAACCCGTGACCCCGTCCTTACCAAGGACGTGCTCTACCAACTGAGCTACTTCAGCGACGGGAAAACACGTGTTCTAAACACATCTTAATGCAAAAAAATTCCGCCCCAAGAATTCTTTTTAAAATTCTTTTTGTATCCCTTATAACCCTAATTTTACTAATCTGTTATGGGGAATTATGTTAGTCGAACAAGTATACAGTAATTTTGCTTTTTGTCAACCCTTTTTTTAACTTTTTTTAAAAGTTTGACAAATCAGCAAAATCTTGCAAGGAAAGCTCTTCAGCGCGTACATTTGGGGAAAGGCTCTTTTTAGCGATAAAACCTTCTATTGTTTTCGCGGGCATTACTGTTTTTAAGTTATTTCTTAATGTCTTTCTCTTTTGGGCGAAAGAGCATCGGATGAGCCGGAAAAACTTCTCCTTATCTTTTACCTCAACCGGTGGTTTATCATGAATGGACAGGCTTATCAAGGATGAGTCGACTTTAGGTTTAGGAAAAAAAGAACCGCTCTTGATATCAAATTCAACTTTTGGCAATGCGTAGTAGCGGATAAAGCATGTGAGTGAGCCGTATTCTTTTGAGCCAGGTTTAGCGCATATCCTGCGCGCGTATTCTTTCTGGACTGTGAGCCAAATCGAGGAAATATGCGTTGAATGTTCTATCAGCCTTTCAATGATCGGCGTGGTAATGTAATAAGGTATGTTGCCTATCACTCTGACTTTTTGATTATTCGAAAAAAATTGATTGAGGTCGATATCAAGAAAATCAGCGTGAATGATCTTGACTTTGGGCTCATCAGCAAAAGCAACGGATAATTTTTTATAAAGAGTATCGTCTATCTCGATCGCGAAAACCTTGTTTGCGCGATCGGCGATCAGGCCGGTTAAAGCGGCTTGGCCCGGGCCGATCTCAATGACAGCCTCGGAGCTATTGATCCGGCAGGCATTTACAATCTTGCTTTGGATCCGTTTATCAACGAGAAAATTCTGGCCTAGTCTTTTTTTTGGTTTTGGCAGCATTGTGTGGCAAGTTTTACGGCTTCGATCAAAGAATCCGCTTTTGCGTTCCTGGAAGCGGCAATATCAAAAGCTGTACCGTGTAATGGCGAGGTACGGATAAAAGGAAGGCCCAATGTCATATTAACGCCTAAATTATACCCTAATATTTTTAGTGGGATTAAAGCTTGATCGTGATACATGGCAATGCAGCAGTCGAATTCCCCCTGGACCGTTTTGGCTATGGCAATATCCGCCGGGGCCGGGCCCGTTAAACCGGGGAAAGTTTTCTTTAGCTTATTGATCACGGGTTTTATGACCTCGTTCTCTTCGTTGCCGATCACCCCGTTATCTGAGGCATGCGGATTAAGCCCGCAGATAACCAGGCGGGGGGATTGAATCGAAAAATATGATTTTAACCCGTTATATGTGATCTTTATAGTGTCAATTAATGCTTTTTTATTTATATTTGCCGGGACCTTACTGATAGCTATATGCCTGGTCAAAAGTACGGTTTTTAGTTTTTGGTTTAAAAGCATCATGGCAAAATCGGTAGTATTGCTTTGTTTAGCCAGGTATTCGGTGTGCCCGGAAAAGCTGAAACCCGCCTTGTTAATGGCTTCTTTGGATACGGGGCAGGTCACCAGCGCGTCTATCTTCTTCTCTCTGATCAATTCCAGCGCCTTGTCGATATATTCTAATGAGGCTCTTCCGTATTCGGCTTTTAACTTGCCAAATTTAAATTGAGAATGATCCACGTTCTTTAAGTCTACGAGGCACGAAGGATGAGGGATAAAAGACGATCTGCGCAATAATTTAGCCGCTTTGTTAAGTACAAAACTGTCTCCGATGATAATAAAATCAGCTAATTTCTCAAATTTCGAAATAGCTTTGAGGGTAATCTGCGGGCCTATCCCTGAAGGATCTCCCATAGTGATACCGATTATAAATTTAGAGGATTTTGATGTAGGAACGCTTTTTGGTCTCTTCAAGCCACTGGGCAAGTTTGTCCTGCATTTTCTTTTCATATAGGAATTCATATATTCCTTCCTGGGCGCTGGAGAGCTCCTGTTGTTTAGGGGGCTCTATTGAGGCCAGCACAAAAATATAATAGGTATCAACGTTTTTGATCGGTTGTGTCGGCTCTCCCGTTTTTAATCTGAATATCGCATCTTCAAGGTCTTTTTTTAATTCTCCATTCTTGAAGGCATTGATATGGTCTATTTGCAAAGAATTATCTTTAGCGACGTTTTCAATATCTTTGCCGTCTTTAAGCGACGCGTATATAAGGTTTGCCTGGTCCAAGTTCTTAACGGATAGGACTTCAAGGTTCCTTTTTTCAGGTAGAATGAACTTATCAGCATTATTTTGGTAGTATTGCGTTACTTCGGACGGATTGACTTTTATGGATTGGCGGACCTTGGTTTCGATCACTGTATACATTAATAATTGATCGCGGATCCTTTTCTCTACGTCAGCCATTACTAATCCCTGCCTGCGTAATACCTCTTCAAAGGTTTTTCCTGAGCCGTACTTGGCGGTGGTTTCCGCTAATCTAGCCTTGATCCTGGCGTCTTCGATCTTGATCTTTTCCTTTTTTGCCTCTTGGAGTACGACCGAGTCATCCATAAGTTTCTGCAGAAGCTGCGGCTTCATTTGCTGGACCTTCTCTTCCAGTTCCTTACCTTTATATTGCTGGGATAACTGCACGCGCATATAATTGCAGAAATCATCCAGGTCTTTTTGAGTGATGATCTCGTTGTTAACTATCGCGATTATTTTATCTAATGCCAAGGCTTGTGTGACTGGGCCAAAGGCCAAATGGCAAAATAATGTCAGGCCCCATACGAATAAAACGGATATTAAAACTTTTAATTTTGACATAAGTGTCGTTAAATTACTTTAATTTTGCGTACTAATGCCTGTCATTGCTTTTTGCATGCTGCCAATCGCTTCTTTTAGCAGCCTGCAATAAAGGTCAAATCCTACCGCTTGAATGAATCCGTGCTGTTGAGTTCCTAAAAGATTGCCAGCGCCGCGTATCTGAAGGTCTTCTGTGGCTATCTTGAATCCGGAACCGAGGTGCCAGTGCTCCTGTATAGCCTGAAGCCTGCGTTTCGCGTCGTTATCGATTACGCGTTGTTTTGGTATGAGAAAATACGCGTAAGCGCAGCGGTTAGACCTTCCGACCCTCCCGCGCAGCTGATGCATATCAGAAAGCCCGAAATCCTGCGCGTTGTTAACAATAACAGTGTTAACGTTAGGAATATCTATTCCGGACTGTATTATCATCGTGCATAATAATACATCTATTCGTCCGTCAAAAAAATCGCGCATTATGTTTTTTAGTATTTTTGCCGGCATTTGCCCATGCCCTATAGCAATGCGCGTGTGCCCCGGCAGAATACTCTGAAGTTTTTCTTTTACGGCTTCAATATCTTCTATGCGATTGTGTAAGAAATAAACCTGCCCTTTACGGGTAACCTCTTTTACGATCGCCTGCCGGATCAAATCTTCATCATATTCTACCACAATAGTATTTATAGGCAACCGATTTTCAGGCGCCGTGTTTATCACCGACAGATCTTTAGCGCCCATAAGGCTCATATATAGCGTGCGTGGTATAGGTGTGGCGGTAAGCGTCAATACATCGCAGTTAAGCCTTAATGTTTTTAATTTTTCCTTGGCTTTTACGCCGAATCTCTGTTCTTCATCAATGATTACCAGCCCAAGGTCTTTAAAACCGATATCGCTGGAAAGAAGACGGTGCGTACCCACCACCATATCCACAGTGCCCTCGATAATGCCTTTTACGGCTTCTTTCTGCTCAGATCTGGTTTTAAACCTAGAGAGCAGCTCTACTTTGATGGGAAAATCCGATAATCTGTTTATAAAGTTTCTGTAATGCTGTTCAGCCAATATTGTCGTAGGCACTAAAAAAGCCACCTGCTTATTGCCAGTGATGGCTTTAAACGCCGCGCGCATGGCTACTTCGGTTTTACCGTAGCCGACATCACCGCAAAGCAGCCTATCCATGGGCTTAGCTGATTCCATATCGTGTTTTACCTCTTGCATGGCGGTTATCTGGTCAGGTGTTTCCTGAAAAGGGAAGGTTTTTTCAAATTGCGCCTGCCATGAGGAGTCAGCCGGGAATTTGTGGCCGCCTATGCTTAAGCGCATTGCCTGCAGGCTGATCAAATCCCATGCCAGTTTTTGAATACCTTTCTTGGCTCTTTCTTTGATCCTGTTCCATTCTTTTGTGCCCAGGCGGTTTAGTTTGGGTTTTCTGACCTGGAATGCGATATATTTCTGGACCAGGTTCATATCTGAAACCGGCACATAAAGCTTTTCAGAGCGGTCGTATTCTACGACCAGATGGTCAATTCTTTTATCGCCTTTTTTTATTTTTTCATAACCCAGGAATTTACCGATGCCGTGGCGGGTGTGTACTACATAATCGCCGATATTGATATCAACGAAATTATCCAGCGGAAAGTCTTCTTTGAAAGCGATTGTTTTTATCGGGTGGGCTTTTTTTATGGGCAGGATGATCACCATTTCATGCTGCCAAAGCGCGATACCTTCATTGGGCTTAAAGGTTTTGATAGATGATATTTTATCTAGATCCAGATGGATGCGTATGGGTAGTTCAAATGTGGCGGGAAATACGTCGATGACCTCACCGCGCCGGGAGAAATCGCCTTCTTCGGCGGTTGATTCCTGCCTCTTATATCCGAAAGATACCAGGCTTTGAAGAAAATGCTCTAAATTTAGAGTTTCTCCGGTGTAAAGCTTGAGGGATTTAAACATAGGCTACACTCAAGTAACCTTAAAAGCGGTTCACTTTCTATTCTTCGGCGTCCAGGCCAAGACCAGCGGTGATGCGATAAAGACTGTTGAGTATATGCCGGAAACAAAACCAACCAGAAGCGCAAAGGCAAAACCATTGAGCATTTCTCCGCCGTAAAGGAATATTGCTAATACTACCAGTAATGTTACGCCTGAAGTAAGAATAGTTCTGGACATGCACTGGTTTACACTCAAGTTTATCAGTTCGCCTAAACTTAACTTGCGGTACAGCCGCGTATTTTCGCGGACGCGGTCATAAATAACGATAGTATCATTGATAGAATAACCGGCAATAGTCAGGAATGCGGTGACGCTTAAAAGATCAATCTGTCTTCCTGTAAGAGCTAATGCGCCTAATGTGATCAATACATCGTGAAATAGCGCGATCACGCCCGCGGCAGCGAAATTAAAATGTTTAAAACGTATAGCAACGTAGATAAGAATGCCGACAATTGACCAGAGTATAGCGAGGAGAGCCTTTGTTTTCAGGTGTTGTCCGGCGATAGGTCCGACGTGTTCTATGCGCATTATCTGTATGTCTTGATCCGGAAATGCTTCTTTTAATTTAGAAGTCAGGACCGTATTTTTATCTAAACTGGTGCGGATAAGAATAGCGCGCGGGTTATCTTTAAATTGCTGGATAGTGGCATCGCCCAGGCCCGCTTCTTTTAATACAGAACGGATTTTATCAATAGACGGCGCTATTTTAAAGCTGTATTCCTGGATCTGCCCTCCGGAGAAATCAATCCCATAGGCGTTATTGCCTTTCAGGAAGAAGGATGTCAAGCCGATAATGATCGCCACAATAGATACAAAGTAAAATATTTTTCTTTTACCGATATAGTCAAATTTAGGCTCTTTGATCAGGTGCAGCATCGGTAATGATTTGACTATTCCTGATCCGATCAGTATTTCAAAGATCGTGCGGG
>Ga0172381_10004834_pt1 | contig 13843 bp, 27 predicted proteins | sample Leawel6488metaG_FD_119754 | JGI IMG/M metagenome (GOLD analysis project Ga0172381, IMG submission 119754) | Leachate microbial communities from a municipal landfill in Southern Ontario, Canada - Leachate well 64-88 metaG | ecosystem: Engineered > Solid waste > Landfill > Unclassified | place... | reverse complement strand
TGGCGCGTTCGTGATATTTAACGGTTTCTTCAATTGCCCTAGTGATCGCTTTCTTCATCTGGTCTTTTCTATCCGTCGGATATGTTTCAAGCCCAAAGAATATTTTTGAAAGGATTTCGCCTAATTCGTTAACATGGACTACTATTCTCATACGCACCGTCTTTTCAGTCTTTTCGTTACTCATCTTTATCCTCCAAATATTTTATTCTCTCGAAAATCAATTAAACCATTATAGTAATCATTTATTTCTCTGATTCTGTGTGACTTGATGATCCCAAACATGTAAATATAGATGTTGTATTACCAGACCAATCTTTTTTGTTCACTCCCAATCCTTGTATGGCGGGATAAAATGCCCCGTCGCTTTTTTACATACATCAACAATCGTTTCGTACACAAAATCGTAGTACTCTTTAAGTTCCTTGCCGATCAGGTCGCACGTGCCACCGTCTTCGAGCGAAAATATACACGTAAAATCTTTGCCGTCCTTGTCCTGCTTCGTTCGGTACAGATGCGGCATTGTATCGCACGCAAGGCGCTTAAACGTAATGTGTAACTGCTGTACTTGAGCGCTAATTGATTTCGTTCCGTCAACCATTGCGCTTATACATTCAAAATCTGATATGCATTGCCGTAGGTACGCGAAGTAATGCGCTCTATTACGTTGTCGATCGTATTCTTTATCCGACTGTTTTCTAAAATCTGCGCGTACTTTTTCTCCAACGTTAAGATATTTCACGAACTCATCAAGTTTTTCACGATCTATCGCGTGAATTGTTTTTATCCCGTCTTTTTCTTTTGTTATGAATGTTACCGAAATCATCTCCATACCGTCCGGTTTATTTCAATTATATTCTTTGTAGCATTTTTCTCAAACACTACAAAAGCACTCATGCCATACCACTTAAATACTTTTAGCATAAGTATTTTTGTTAAATAAAATCCTTCTGAATTACACATCTCGATTCTTTTAGCAGTTAAATTATTCCAACCGATAATATACCCAAAACCTTTACGTGATATTTTGCATGAATACTCTAACCATTTGTCAAGATGGGAATACGGTGGATTAGTAACACACCAATCAACCGGATATTTCCATTCATAGAAATCAGATCCGTCTTGTATTTCGCACTTTTGTTTCAATACATTTTCAGAAAAATTATTATAAAACGCGCCTTCACCATACGCATTATCAAGAACTATATCTCCTTGTATAAAATTTATTTGTTTTACGCATAATTGCGCTAACGGTTCCGGTGTATAAAAAATATCGTTCGGTTTATCTCTGTGTTTAATTCTGTGCGCTGTTTTTGACATTGACATCTTTAGATCCTCACATTACGGGCTACTATACGATCTATGTGTTCAAAAGTAATAGTATGCCTATTATTTACTAAAATCATTCTAATGCTCTTTTCAGAAATATTTCCTTTATGATAATTCGCATGACATTTTGTGCATAACGAAAATACAGTAACGTACAATATCTCGCATAAATGTTGCCCTTTCAGTTCGCCTTTGCTAGGTAAATGATGTAACTGTATCGGTCGATCACCGCATATTACGCACCCGATATTATATTCATCGCATATTTCATGCGCTATAGACATGGCAGTATGTTTACTCATCGTTTTCCCTATTAAAATAAATCATAACAACTACTATCATAATACATGATAAATTTGCTATAACAGTAGATTCAAAACCGTTTTCTTTCAAACTAAATATGTTAATAAAATAACAAATACTAGCTGATATTATAACACTGATAAAAAATATAATCGTATTAAAAATTAGTTTTTTCATTGTTTACTCTCAATAATATTTATTTGCTTTTCTAACTCTAATACAGTTTTTTCAACGGCAAACAGTTTCTCAATCATCGTAATCGCAAACTCTATTCTTTTCATCGTATCTCTCCTCTAAAATAATCGAGTATCAATGTTATCGCCGATCCGTTTTTAACATCCTGTCCAGTAAACCTAAATACTTTCCACCCGCGAGCCGTTGCGTAATTATATTTATCGCAATCCCCCTGAAACCCTTTACCGCTTGTGTGCCGCCCGCCGGAAAATGTACCTCCCTCAATCTCGACAATAACTTTCGATGCGCAAAAAACGAAATCGAATCGCCATTTACGCGGAGAGAATAAAACGAATTCCCGTCCACATTTCGGCAATTTTTGTTTCGCACAAAGATTGTACATGTCAAGTTGCGATTCAAATAAATCCTCTAGCGCACTTTTACTCATTGTCCGATCCTTGCGGAGGTACGTCAAACCATTCCTTGGCATTAAGTTGTTCAAGGGAGTATTCAACATTATCAATGCTATATATTTTTTCATCAGCATTGTAGTAATCGACTTTTCTGAAATAATTCACGTATTTAGTACTCTTAAACCACTTGTCAAAAACTTGTTCATGCGTGAGTATCGGACGCGCAGATAAAGCGCGTCTAAATTCTTTTTCTGATTCTAAACTTTGTTCTTGTTTACGGACACGGTAATTACATTTTTTATAATACTGATAATATTCTGACGATACAGCCAAAGATACGAATGTATAACCACCATTATATATAGAAATGTTTTGTAATTTATTTTTAACCCATTCGGTACCTAAATTGCTAAATTCATATTCATACTTATCGTTGTTAAAATTTCCGTCAACTATTAAATCTTCGGGGAACGTATGCGGCTTCGTCGCGTCCAGTTCACGCCATTCTTCTGATTCATCAATTGGAACGCAATATACATTTACATGTTCTGAACATTCCAATTTACATGAGCATTTCTCTTCGTGTGGATGATTATGACCATCATCGCAGATTCTTTTACATTCACTTGCTTTGTTACAAATTACTTTCATATTTCATCTCGCTATTTCTTTATACCGTATGCATTGATTAAAAATATTATACAAATAACTCCATAAAAAATTTGGTATTTAATATCATCATCACAAAAATTTTTTTTAAGCGAATAAAATGCAAAAACACAAAAAAACAAACCAGATAATAAATTATAAATTAAAGATCTAATTTCCATGTTTCACTCCGTTATTTTTTATCGTATAATATAGACATAATTATTACCGTGGTTGTTTTTTTAGATATTTAATATAATATTCATTTAATACTTTTCCCCAGCATAAATGTTTATTTTTATATCGCCTACAACCAACAAACAAACCACACAAATCAAAATTACAACACAAATCATCAATCATATTTTCAAACTGTTTAATACTGTTTTTACATTTTAGATACGCAATATTTTGATAAAATTGCCTAGGACATATATTAAATGCAATTGATAATAATTCATGTTCCTTTTTAGTTAATGATTTTTTCATTGTTTACATCCATAAATAGTGCGCAGGGTAACGAGTGAAGAAACCCCGCGCTATTGTATCGACTTTGCGTCGAAGTACACAAATGTTTTTTTATACCTTATTGTTCACTCGTTACAAACAATATAGTACATTTTTTACTTTTTGTCAACCTCACATCAAATATTTTTTCTTTATTAATTCAAACGCTTCGTTCTCGTTTACCGGAATCCACTCGTATACCCGTTCAGTTTCAGCGCAATTAGATCCGACAAATTGCGTTATAACACTACATGCCGCTATACAATGCGCGTCGTCAAGTATAAAATTGTCAAAGCAATATTTAAGCGCTTTATAGACAACATTGTTCGGATATGATAATTGATTTTCTCTAACATTTTTAAAAAAATATTCCTGTATCAATTTATTGTTCGCTATATTTTTCCAAAGAAAAAGCATCGGATGTTTTTCTTTTTCAGTTTGTTCCGCATTTATAAAATAATCAACACAATCAAGTTCACATAATTCGCTTTTATTTTCGCAGTCGTTACATTTATGCATTAAAATCTACCTCTGCTTTATATGCAGTTTTATTTTCTATCGGATTATTACATTGATTGATCAACCCGTAATTTTTCTCTAACAGAAACGGTAAACCTATTTTCAGATTTTGTTTCCTCGCTTTTAATATGTCTATTTCGACAGAATGCATATCGTCCGGTATGTCCTGATTCTCTTCAGCTATATCCCAAGTTGTTTGATTCCAAAGTGAAATAAATAAATCTGATATTTTTGCTATGTCCTTTGTCTCGTGTACGTTAGCAATTCTACAGATTGATTTTTTTTCTCTGTATTTAGTGTCCTGATTATATTGACATGCAGATACCATTGCAACATTTCGCTCTTTCGCTATTTTTTTCAACTCGAATAAAATATCTTTTACCTCAAGATAACGCGCAAATGTTTTTTTGTTACACGGCACAAGTTGTATGTAGTCAATAACTACTTCCAAAATATCCTTGTTATCCTCTAACATCTTATCAAGTTTAATCGCTATAAGATCTGTGTTGAATTCCATGTCGTTCGTAAAAATATATTGAGATAAAAATGCGCATGCATTGTTATCATATCCGTATATAAAATCGTTCTTATCCGTAGACCGCTTTTCATACTCTTCGTATGTATACCGATAAACACTTTTCGGGAACGTGTCTTTTTTCAAATATAGCTGCCGTAAAAAATATAGGTAGCAAAAATGTTGCATCACGTCATAGTTAGTATCTTCGTAATTAAAAAATACCACCTTAAACTTTCTTCCTAATTTTGCATAGTAAGCAATTTGATTTATAACCATGTTGTGCAAAAACAATGACTTGCCGTGGTTCGTGTACGCAGATACAAAAGTCATTCCTCCGCGTTTTATTTTTGCGTATCGATCTATAGAATTAAAACCGGTAACAAATTTTTCACTTCGCAGATCAGTCTTATCTTTAATGTACTGCATCATGTCATAATACAACGCCCGCTTTCCAAGAGTATCGTATTTGTATTCAAGAAGTTTATTTATAAGCGCATCGGTTTGATTTTCGTCAAGTTCGCGCGAGTTAATGTCGTTTATAAGTTCAGTTTTAAATTCCATTATTTCGATACCTTTACTCGTATTTTTCTAGCAAGTTCTGTCGAAAGAATCGACGCGAACAGCCCTCCGTTACCTTTAGCACCGTCTTGTATTGCATTATCATATTCGCACAGTACCGCTTTAAGTATCGTATCCGTAATCTTACCATGCCTAGCGTAGTGTGTAAGCACATCGCATATCTTTTTTTGATACGATGGCGCTATAGGTAGAGCATATTTTTGTTCGTGAGCGCGTTGAATCCACAAATACATCATATCAACCGATTTTTGCAGGTTAACATAATAGCTAGACTGCCCTTCAGACGCTTCAGGATCGCTTATACGAGCACTTTCAGGCAAAATAGTACTTCCGGTAAGGGGAGCGGTAGTTATAGGGGTTTCTTGCCCGTTTTTAGTATTATCACTTCCCGATTGATTCTCGGTTTGCGATTGACTTTCTAACTCATTTTTTAATGGCAACAACAATTTTGATTTTTCCTCTGTTTCTTTTTCTTTATCTAATTCTTTATTGTGTAACTCGTTACATGTAACATCCGTAACATTGTTACGCGAATTATGTTCTATTTGAAGTAATTTTTTACGTTCTCGCATTTTTCTCATTCGATCAGCGGCACCTGTTTCTCGTCCAAGCATTTTTTGTACTTCTTCTACATAAATAGTTCCGTCTTCTAATATCTCAATCATACCTAAATCTGTAAAAAACTTCATCGCAACTCGAACTGTATCTATATCGCTTTTTATAGCACGTGATAAAAGTTCGTCGGTATATGGTATCTTATCAGTGAATCTTAAAAATCCGATATTTTCTTCGTCTCTATTTTTCAAACATTTTAGTAATATTTTTATCCATACCAAAATATATTTTTCACCATTTTGCTTTGATTCTAAAAAAACTATTTTATCATCATCTAAAAAATGTTCATTAAGTTTTAACCAGTACCGATTAGCCATTTAATACCCCTAAATAAAATAATAAAAAAGTCCTCAGGGACTTACGCTTGACATGTTATATAATTCTCGTCAACAAAAATTATACAACAGCGCAAGTCCCTCAGGACTTTTAATTATTTTATTGACGAATATTATACGCCTGTCAAAGCGCATATAAAGTATAAGATATTTTTACTCACTTGTCAAGATAAAAAAGACCGGCGCAGATTATGTGAATTGTTTTTAAGGAGTTATCAATTTCACTTACGGGGGAGGATAATCCGCGCCGGATGTTAAACTATATTAAAGGCTCTCCTATGCGCTCAAATTTTTTACGCGCATTTTCTTTCGCGTGAATCATTTTTATCATCCACAGTGCTGTGTCGGGATGCATTTTTTGTATAAACACTTCATTGAGTATGCGCTCGATGTCGTATTCATACGTTTCTATTTTTTCGTATTCAACTTTTTCGCACATTGTACAGCGCGGTGATTCTGCTTCATATTCACCGCATAGATCGCATTTGTATAATGGCATTGTTCACTCCTGTTTTATTCCTATATATTCGTAAATTGTATCCGCAATTTTCTTTAAGTCTTCTTCTGAATATAAAGTGTACTGATCGCCTATTATTTCAAAAAGTTCATTTTCATACATCCTAGAAAATGACAATAATTTTTCACAAACAGTTATTGATCTTACATGTTCATTAAACCATCTTAAAAATTCATCGTTATTTTCAAGATAAATTTTTCTCGATAATGTATTATCATTAATATATTTACCGTATACATCAATAGAAGTATAACTATACGGAGCTTTTTTTATAATTTTCATTGTTTACTTCTCGACTTTTACGCCTGTTATTTCAAAGAAAACTTTTTTATCGAAATTTGGTAATTCTCGTATGCACTTTTTATCACCGGAAGACAATTTATTCCAAAATTCAATAAATGATTCTTTGTAACTTTTACCATCTAGCAAACAAAAATTTCCCAAAATGTTTGCTTGTTTGCTACTTCTCCAATCGTCCATTGTCAATTTTGATGGTTTGTTAAATATCAAAATATTTCGTTCGATTGAATTAAAAACACCGGACGAAAAGTTGCACGAATTAAAACTTCCTGCGTTTCTGTTCCCTGCGTTTCCGTCCCCTGCGTTTCCGTTCCCTGCGTTTCTGTACCCTGCGTTTCCGTTCCCTGCGTTTCTGTTCCCTGCGTTTCCGTACCCTGCGTTTCTGTTCCCTGCGTTTCTGTACCCTGCGTTTCCATCCCCTGCGTTTCCGTTCCCTGCGTTTCCGTCCCCTGCGTTTCTGTTCCCTGCGTTTCCGTCCCCTGCGTTTCTGTACCCTGCGTTTCCGTCCCCTACGTTTCTGTCCCCTGCGTTTCCGTACCCTGCGTTTCCATCCCCTGCGTTTCCGTTCCCTGCGTTTCCATCCCCTGCGTTTCCGTTCCCTGCGTTTCCATCCCCTGCGTTTCTGTTCCCTGCGTTATTTTTACCATTTACATTTTTTTGTATTTCTTTTTCGCTTAATTTACGAAGCACTTTTATTTTGTTGCATACAAGTTTTTCAGTGTCTTCAAAGATATCCCCGCTACCTTCAACTTCAAATATATGGCTGTCTTCACCAAAATAATTAATAGCAAAACATAAATGTCTGAAAAAATGGAATCCTGTATCGCATAAGATAGGCAACTGTTCAATGCGTTTTTCTTCGCCTATAGTCCAGTAAATTTTGTCAGCATTGCCGTGTCCATCGGTAAAATATTTTTCACCGTCTTTTTTCATTGTTTTATACCCGCATACAATTCCGGTTACTCGTTTAATTGTTGGATTGTCATTCATAATTACCTCATTAAAATATCATTGTCATTTGACCATCAATGTAATCTAATTTTACATCTGATCTAATTGATGTTATGTAAATTCTCTTTGCAGGATATCCTGTTATAGGGCAGATAATTTTTTCATCATTTTCGTGCAGGCGTTTCTGTTTAAGCATGTCATTTACACGCCCGCTAACTTGATTTATATTTAACCCCGTGTATGAAGACACTTGTGATCGCGTCAATCTCCCATGCGCTCGTAAACATTCTAAAATCTTTTCGGTAGTGCGCTCAGTTAAACCGGATTTGTTTATTTCGCGGTATGTGTCAAGAGATGTTGAGCGTACGTTAGTTTTCATACATTTACCTCGCGATGTTCCCATACAAGTCGATATTGTGATTCAAATTCGATACGAGATATATATTCGTCAACTCCGCCATATAGTCGTACATGCGCCATATGTTTTGTTAATCCGATTAACTCAACTACTTTTTTACCGTAATAATATAACTCGTGTATCATAATTTTACCTCACGTTAAAATTATAGGATTTACAAAATCAATATCAGTTCGCCCAAAATTACGCCATGACAAAGCCTGTTGTATCGTTTTACAGTCAGGATGTACTCCCTCGACGTGTATCGTGTCAACACTAGGATTTTGCATTTTTAGATATGGGCGATAGCGACCGTCAATAATATCGAAATTTAACAGTTCGTATTCATATAATTTTTCAGGAATATATACCTTTTCTTTTTTGTGTTCACATTCGTAATCACAATCACAATCATTTTTATATTCATACTGCGCTGGAATCGTAATCATTTTTTTTTCGACTGTTTTAGCACCGAGATTTTTTATCACTCGATCAATCCCTACTTTGCGGATTATTTCGCGACGAATTTCCGCGTTTTTTTCAGTTAAAATTATTTTACAATCAATATCATCAGCCGATGTCATAACGATTTCTTTTGTAACACGGACTCCATGTAGCATCCATAATCCCCAACCATCGCTATATTCGATAGCCATACCATCAGTACAGTGTAGCTGGTCATTTTCGAGCCTTATTTTTTTTGGGCGTTCGCATGCTATACAAAAGTATTTGTTCGCCCACCAGTAATTAGCATACATAGATGTTTCCATGTATGCTATTGCGCGATCGTTTATATCATTATTCAATTTTAATCCACAAACTGAAATAAAATAATCAATGTAAGAATTCCATCCTGACCAAAATTGTCCACCGAACCAGTAGTGCCACCACATTTTGTTTTTTCCGATTGCGCTATCGACTGCGCTTCCGACTGCGTTTCTGACTGCGCTTCTGACTGCGCTTCCGACTGCGCTATCGACTGCGCTATTGACTGCGCTATCGACTGCGTTTCCGACTGCGCTTCTGACTGCGCTTCCGACTGCGCTAAAATTACAAATAATATTAGCAGAAATTGATGCGGCAAACGCTCCTACTATAGGGCTTTTAACCCAAATAATTGGTATATCGTTTTTAATATCCGCATATTTATAACATTTTCTAACAGCAGATTCAAATTTTTCTCTGTCGGTATTTCCGGTTCGCAAACCAATATCGATCCATTTTTTAACATGTTCATGAATTTTATTTTTTTGTTCTTCGGTTAATTTTGTTATTTTTTTCATTAGTCCATAACCTCACGTGCTTCATTCAACATGTGATCGTACTCAAAAACTTTACTCATGCGATACGTTCCGGGTTCGAGTTGTATATGTCCATGTTCTTGATGTGTAAGCGTAGATTCTTCTTCCACGTCAACATAAACAACGTCATCGACAATATACGCGGTAGCTTCGCCAACTACGGTATGATGATGACCAGTTACCTCGCCCAAAGCAAGTGTGAGAGAATGTTCTTTTCGTTCGCCTGTTTTTTTCTCACATTTTGTCAAAATTACATCGCCTTGCTGATAATAATTTCCAATTTTAATTTCCATAACTCACTCCATTAAAAATATTTGCGCGTTTGTTACGCAGACGCGCCCCTGCGTGATAAGGAGGTATCAATGAAGAGACCTAAATCGACTTTATCTTAATGCGTATTCCTTCAGACTGTTCTCCGATATGCGCACCGGATATTTTAGATCCTGCTTTTATCGACTCACGAATTGAATCTTTATCAACGTCACATGACGATATAAAAGCGCCGAATCCGTTATTTTTTAAGTATTCATCCATCGATTTGATATTTTGTTTTGATAAATTTTTAATCGTAATGCTATATTTTTTGTATTCAAATGGAATGAACGCTTCGTCATCGATAATAACTGGTTCTTTCGCGCCTTGTTTCTGATACGATATAGTCAAAATGTCGTTCTTGATTTCATTTGCGCCGATTGATTTCATGCATTCAAGCACGTATTTTTTTATGCTCGAAATACGATTGTCAATCGTTTTGTTCGCACGATCTATATCCGCACGTCGTTGCGTAAGTTTTGCACGCGCGTCATTGAGCATACCGATAAAATAGTCGATACTTTCAACTTTATTTTTTATCTCATGCCCTTTTCCGGCTACGACTTCGCATATTTGCTTTTCGAGTTCCGCTCGTTGTTCGTCGGTAAGCGTTTCATCGGAATCAATTTGAGCGTCAATTTTACTTATTTTTCCCATCATTTCGATAAATTCATCCGACATAACCGCGAGCGATTTTTTCTTTGGTTTTTCTATTTCGTTACTCATACAATTTTTACTCCATGTTTCGATATTGACGGGTTACGTTGTTCATCCGTAAGCGCTTCGTGTCGATCGTCTCCACCATCGTAATAATCGTTAATTACCGGAGACCATTCGGACAAAAATTTGTCAATCGACATCGAAAATTCATCTTTATCTGTCGAAAGATATACTACCTCATTATTAAGGTCATAATTTTCGAGCATTACTTTTTGCTCGCCTAGTTCCCACTCGTTGCCAAGATAGCGAGATAAACGCTCTTCGTAACATTCCTTACTCGCTTCATCAAGTATACTTTTACGCACAGTAATAACAGCATGTGTTTTGTCAAACTCAATATCGTATGTATCTCGCTCTTCGTCATGTGACGTAACTGTTAATTTATCGCCTATTCGTATACCCATAAATCCTCCATTAAAATGGAACTTCCATCGTATTTGTTGTTGCGTGCGGATCGTCAATGTTGTCTAACATGTCGGTGTCTTGCGCGTTTGTGATTTTTGTCGTTGATTGTTGTGGCTTTTCATTTTCAACAATTTCCGTACGTACGCCGCCGTCGATTTGTTTTTTCTGTATCCACTTGGGCGGATTTTTCCAAACTGTTTCAGCAGTTATTTTTGGCATTTCTTCAGGCAATGTAGAAATATTTTGTATATTTACATATGTTTTGCCGTTTTTTTCCTCATGCATAACTTGAATTTGGCATAAAACACCGATAAGTACTTCGATGTCAAATCCCTTGAGTTCTTGCTCAGTAAATTTTTTACCGCGCCATGTCTCAAGTGCTTTTCGCAAATTTGATTTATCATAAAGAGAAAGCGTAAATGTTTTGGACATTACAAACCTTTTTCCGGCGTTATCGCCTTCTTTCATTCGTTTATTAAGTTCAAAACAAATAATGCATTGATGCAATTCTTTAGTCTCTCCCATATATGATAAAGTTTGATTTCCGATGTCATACACCGCAATACATACCGCCGAATGTTGCCCCGCAGGACATTTTTCGTGAATTTGCTCATTTTCGCTTGCAATTAAAGCCATGATTAACTCCTATTTTTATTTTCTTTACTACTATAGTATACTCTATAAGTGTACATAAGTCAAGCGCAAAGTCAACTTTTTATTTTTTTTGCAATTTTTTCTGCGGAAGATTTTATGACATTTCGTTCAATTTTCGGCAGTTCGGGGTATAATTCAATAAGAATTTTGCGTACAGATACGCTTTCTTTTTTGGATATTTTTTTTATCTCTTCTATATAATTGTTTTCTGTAAAAAATTTGTGTGCGGTTTGATATATGCGCTGTTCTTTTGTCATGCGCATACTATATACAATAAAAGTGTATTTGTCAAGGTAAAATCGTACTTTTTACCACTGCGCGACGCGAATCCCGACCCATACATCCGCGCCGGAAAAACCTATACTCGCCCCGAGCGCGACAAAATCAAACAGCGTCGCACTTACCCCCACGCACGCATTACTTATGCTTACCTCCGATACTCCACGCATTCCACCGGTAATGTAGAGGGATAATACCTTTTTCCCCACGCGGGAAACATGGTAATTTATAGCGTACCGATTCGTAATCTCCTCGTTCCCGAGCGAAAAGTATATCTCATTGCTATTGTTTGTCGCGTCGAATGGCACGCAACCGGTGTAGCCCTTATAAAGTCCGAGGATATGATTATATTGATCGATGTATTCGCTACACTCTACGCGCTCGTTCGTGCTGATGTAGCGATAGGCGATGACGCTGTTCGTTACGACACGCCCTTGCTTTTCGATGGAAACGCTTACTTTCTGCCGCGGAAATGCGAAATAAGTAACGGCACAGCCGCAGATAAAAAAAGCAACATATAAAATAGTAATCCGTATGTATCGCTTGATAATGTCATTCACTTTTTTTATCCAACTTATTATTAAACAACGCGAATAGTTTATGTACGATTATGTCGTACGCACTCGTGGTAACGCACCCGAGAATAATTCCATACACAATATTCTCCGCGATGCTTAATTTGATGAGCGTAAAATAGTACGCAACGGCAAGCGCGATAGGAATAAGCGCCTTGATTCGTTTATGCAGTTTAATTACAAGTCGTCGTTCAAACAACGTGATAATTCCCCACGTAACGAACGTAACTATAAGCATACTGCCGACATATTTTACAATGAGCGGTAAGTATGGAGCGATAATTAATTTAAGTTGTTCAATGTCAATCAGTTGTTCCATATTTATGCCTCAATCGCGTTAAAATACTTTGCCATTATCAATTTAATGTTTGTCGAGTACATAGGGTCGGTAGCATACCCCGCTTTGTGTATTTCCTCGATATACTTCTCCGCGTCATAGCGGTATGCAAGTGCTTTTTCATACCGAAATCGTCCGTCCAGAAGTTTTGCATTTAGAATATAATCTGCGTAATCGGCGAAGGACGCTTCATAGGTATCGTACACTCGAAACCAAGAATCAACCCATATTTTTTTCCCTTTAACTATTTCCCAAACATTGCGCACGCCTTTTTTACCTTGCCATGTAGCACTCGCTTTAATGTTAAAAAGATTTTTACTGTTAATCTTATTTCCGTTATATTCTACTTTAAGAACATGATCTCCCCATCCTGTTTCTTGCGCTACTTGTCCGAGCATTGCAATTGCTTGTATTCCGGTTTTCGTTTCGATAGTAAGCGCGTCCTGTGAAAGCCACTCTACAAATCGTTTCACATTATCAAGATTAGATTTACAAATAATCTTTTTCATTCCTATGCCTTAAAAATAAGTTTTACCATAACGCCTATAAGCGCGATAGCGAACGCGCCACCAAGAAACGATATTATTTTCAGTTGTACTTTTATCGCCGCAAGTTCCGTGCGTAAAAGTATAACCATTTCTTTTGTTTCATGTACATCCGCTTCTAGTTTTTTCATCGTGTCCTTCATATAATCCATTTGTGCATGATATTCTGCGCAATGCTCAATCCTTAATTCGTCTATCGGCATAATATCTCCTAATATTTTATGATGTATGTTACACCGATATTTTTAGGCCGTGTTTCTGTTGATGTACGCGGAGTTCCGTTTGTACCGTCCGTTATTATTGTTCTTGCTTCAATAGCTAATTGTGTTACAAAACTACCTCCGTCATTTGCATACGCATTAGTATCGCCACCTTGCGTTGCCGGTCTTGTTTTCCACCAAACTTCGTGGTAATGACCTTGCATGGAATCATCTTGCTTTTTACCGATTCCCGCGCCGCGTTTCGTACTATCGGTAAAAATACTTGATGCACCATCAACTTCACCGCGTAGGAATGCATCCTGCAAGTTCGGAAGCTTTACCTTGTCGCCGTTCGCCCATACAAGCGTACCGCTATTTTCCCATCGCCCCGTAGATTCATTGAGCAGGTCG
>Ga0172381_10004833_pt1 | contig 13844 bp, 10 predicted proteins | sample Leawel6488metaG_FD_119754 | JGI IMG/M metagenome (GOLD analysis project Ga0172381, IMG submission 119754) | Leachate microbial communities from a municipal landfill in Southern Ontario, Canada - Leachate well 64-88 metaG | ecosystem: Engineered > Solid waste > Landfill > Unclassified | place... | reverse complement strand
TGCCAATTTGCATCAACGGTGAGGTAGTTTTGCTGATAGTAAATCGATCCGCTCAGCTCATCAACCGCCAATAGCGAATCCACAATTTCATGTTTGGGATTGCCCAGTTTAGCTGTGAATGGATCGGCTCCGGAAAACAGCATACTCACAAACATAAGTAATGCGATAGAACAAACAAATCTTAACTTCATGGTTCCCGCCTTATATATAGTTTGACTTGGGTCTCAAATCATGGGGTAAATTCCAACTCATTGAATTACTCACAATCTTCAAAATCACTCCTGGCTAATTTATGCATAATAATTCAGATCAATCTTCATAGGACAAGTACCTATATGCGTCTTGCTTTCATATTATTCTCCCAGTGGAAGTAAGCGAAAAGCTTGTAGTGTTCCAGTTCTTATTATCGTGTATGGTACCCTATTCTGTATTTCCATTCACAAAGCGATTTTGCTTTCCTTTCTATAAATCCGCATTATTCCATTTGCTATTCATCGTCAAGAACTTTTTCGTTTTTTTGTCGCATCCTTATGCATCCGTGTTTGTGTGAATACAGGGGACTACTTTCATTGCTCCGGATAGAGAATTCACTGACATCACAAGGAGACACAATGGAGGCTAACTTATTGGAACGCATGAAAGAACAACTGCTTAGGCATGAAGGTTTGCGGCTCAAGCCCTACAGATGTACTGCGGGAAAATTAACTATCGGGGTTGGTCGCAATCTCGATACAAAGGGCTTCTCTCAGACGGAAGCTTTTATGCTGTTGGAGCATGATATCTTGCAGTGTGAGAGGCAGATTTTGGATGAGATTCCAAAAATCTATCTTCAGCTTGATGTAGTCCGCAAGTCGGTGCTGCTGAACATGTGCATAAGCATCCCACAAAGCCGCTTCGCTTCTTTGCGGGAACCCTGCTACCTCGGTATCAATGGTCTGCTTGGCTTCAAGAACACTCTCGTATTTGTGAAAGCCGGAGACTGGGTACGGGCTGCCAATGGCATGCTGGCATCCAAGTGGGCAAAGCAGGTTGGAAGACGTGCGATTGAGCTTTCCGAGCTGATGAGGAAAGGTAAGTGATTCCCATTCCCGTCGAGACTTCAGATGTCTTGGCAGTGCTTAACCTGCCCAAGGAGATGGCTGATAACATCATCTTCAAAGAGCATGGAGGGCTGGTCATGGAGACCATCAGAAGCCTTGTCTTGGAAAACTATTACCAGGATGCTACACGCAATGACTATCCTGATGATGATCCATTCCTGATCTCTTTTCGCCACACCCTAAATCCTTTGCAAGCAAAGTCTCCAGGGAACCCGTTTTTGGGTTCTGTTTCCTGATGCTGCAGAGCACCTGCGAGTTCCTCAATTTGAATGTCATTGAACTGGTCTTTGAGAGTATCGGCTAGCATCTCTTTGGTATAGCCCTGCTCAATGGCTTTGGACAGGATATCTGCGAAGTTCTGCCTGATGTCTGCTTCAAAGTGATTCCCGATCCAGAACAACTGCATAGCGCGTGTCCAGTTCTCTGTCGGTTGAACGGCATATCCCATTGGGACAGGTAGTCGCTCACTAAATGCCTGACACAGCAGTTTAATGAATGGGAAACCTGATAGAGGAACACATAAAGGATCTTCGAGTGATCTTCCTGGGCTCCTCCTCCACTCCTCCTCCTCCTCCGGCTGACATCAATTCTCCAATCTTAGTGTATACTCTGTTGACAGTGTTAATCAAGTGGTCATCAAGCGTTAATCAAGCGTTAATAATTAACGCTTGATTAACGCTTGATTAAGAAGTGATGAACGCCGTGAACACTGCTAGAAATCGGTAGGACAATCTGGTCTTTCCTGATTTTAGTTGACAGCTAATTGAGGATGAATAATGAAACGTAAAGTGAGAAAAGCAGTTAAGTACTCTGAGTTTACTATGGTCAATATAGGAGAAAATATGAACACTTACGAATGTCAATCAGTCGAACTAGTAGAAATTGTAATGGCTGGCTTTGATTGTAAGCCATTTAAAGATGACGATGATTCCTGTTACAGTGAATCAATCACCCCTCCAATTACTCCAATAGTTAAATAACAACGCATAGCCCCGCATTAATTATGTTAAGGAAAATAATTTTTAGACCTTTTACTTTTGTTGTCATTTTGATGGTGCTAATTGAAGCGATGATCTCAGTGTTGCCCCAACAAGCTTTTGGAATGCTAATTGATACTATTTCATCTAGTAATACTGATCTGACAAAATACATAATTTACCCGTTCGTAAAGCTCATTGCACAACTCTCAGATCTTCCACTAATGACACAATTATTTATCCTGTATCTATTGTTATCTTTGATCTCGCTATTTGTTTCAATATTAAGAGGATATTGCGTGACTTACAATGGAGAGAGAATATTAATTAATATTAGAAAGAAGCTATTTTCGAGCCTGATAAGAAGCAACTATTCATATCTTAACACTCTAACATCAGGTGAAACGACTTTAAGAATACTGTCAGATGTAGAAAATGTTAGGAATATCATTATTGGTCCTATTAATGGTTTGATAGTTGATCTTATCACGGTTTTCCTGATGGTGTTTATATGCTTTAGAATATCAGCAGAACTTTCAATACTAATGCTAATCCCTATACCATTAGTCGTTTTTAATAGTTTCATCATTGGAAATAAGCAAATTAAGATTTCAATGCTTTTACGTGAACATTTGTCTAGCCTAACATCGACGACAATAAACAGGATAAAAGGTTTTTTACTTGTAAAACTATTTGCTCAGGAGAGCAAAGAAGATGAACAATACTCTACAATGCTTTCCAAATATTTCTACCAAGCAATAAAAAGTTTGAAAGTATCGCTTGCAGTATTCCCTCTTACTAGTGGAATCCAGATTGTTGTCACGACAGGATTGCTATATGTCGGAGTCTTGAGGGTTCAACAGCATGTACTTAGCGTTGGCGAATTGTTAGTCTTTATACAGTATTTGGGGCGTTTCTATTCACCATTTGTAAATATTGCTAGGTTCTATAACAGCATTGCAATGTCCGTAGTATCATACAAAAGACTAACAAATACATTTCTTGATACGGAGAGGAATAGAGATATAGTTGTAAATGATGTTATACCATCAGCAAAATATACTGATGCAGAGGCACTTACAGCTATTGAATTCGATGATGTGTCTTTCAGTTATTATGCAACCGGTTCGAGCTCCAATGTAATAGAATCAATGAGCTTTAAAGTGATGCGTGGAGAGAAAGTTTCAATTGTAGGCGATAGCGGTAAAGGTAAAACAACAGTATTAAATCTAATTGTAAGATTAATTTCTCCTCAGAAAGGGAGAATCAAATTCAATGGAATTGACATATGCGAATATGGCACAAACTACCTAAGGTCTAAGATAGGCTACTTATCACAGAATAATATTATGTACAATATCCCTTTGATTGATAATGTTCGTTATGGGGTCACAGACGCGTCTATTGAAGATGTAATCAGGGCATTGACTCAAGTAAATATGCAGCATTACACAAGTTTAAATTACTTGCACAACACTATGGGTGAGGGAGGGGAATTGTTATCTGGAGGTGAAAAACAAAGAGTAGCGATAGCAAGATTAGTATTATGTAATCCTGATGTCATTCTTCTTGACGAGCCAATAGCAAATCTTGATATTGATAATGCTAAATGCGTCATGGACTTAATATTCAGACTTTTTAGCGATAAGACGATTATTATTACATCACATCAACCATTAGCGATATCTTATTCTACAAGATCTATTTCAGTCTAATGCCCGTTGTATTTGCTGAGAATCATTTGGTAAACTGGGATAGATTAGAAATATTGATTCTGTCCCAATTTTTTCACCACTTGTAAAGTGACACGTTTGCTAACGACATTGTTTTCATAGTTTTCTCGATATATAGCCGCTGATAAGTGCTGCATAGTTTGATAGTTCTTAGTTCGGGACTGCAAGCGATGGAACACCTCGCCCGGGCTGCCGGGCTCCGTTTGGCAGAAGCAGCACAGCTGCCAGAAAGTAGAAGCGATATCTTGCCGCCTGGTAAGTCAAATATCGACCCGGGAGTCGCTTCTACGTTGAGCTAAACAGAGCTTGCCACCCCAAAACATCAAAAGTTATTTATCCCACTCATTCGTGTTAATTCGCGTCAAATAGTGGACAGAAAAGAAAGCGGCAGGCAGCCGCTTCTACGATCGCGCAAATCCCCGGGCCAAAAAAGCGCAATCAAGTTGACAAAAGCAGAGCATAATTCAAAGTAGCATCATGCATAAAGAGAGAAAAGCAAGCAGCGCGCCGGACAGCTCCGTGATGTATGTAAAAGGAGTGGGAGAATTTCGTGCCCGGAAACTTGCCAAACTGGGCATCCACACAATTGCCGATGTGATGGAGTTTTTTCCCCGGGCTTATATCAGTCGTATTGTCAATCCCAGCCTGACAGATATGCAAGTAGGCGAGATGGTTTCGCTTACGGCGCAGATATCGTGGATAGACACGAAGAAAAGCGTAAAGGGCAAGAAGATCCTGCATGTGGGGGTAAATGATGGCTTGATCGGCTTAGTGTGTGCCTGGTTCAGCTATCCGCAGAGTTATCTAACTATATTCAAGCCCGGAGATACGATCTGGTTAAGCGGAATGCTTTCATCATTCGGTGGTGAATTGCAGATGACACATCCCAGTTTTGAGATTTTGAGTGACGATGCTGAAGAAGATTTTTGGAGAAACCGCGTGAAGCTTCCGGTGTATCCGCTCACCGAAGGGATCAGTCAGATAACGATGCGCAGGATAGTATTGAACGTTTTTTCCACATATGCTGCCCGGATCGAAGAGAGCCTGCCGCAATTCATTTTGGAGAAACACGGCTTCCCTGTAAGGCGTGAGGCCATGCAGATAATGCACTTTGGGCAGAATATGGATCTGATCGAAACAAGTCGGCGTCGTTTTGCCTATGAAGAGTTTTTATATTCTCAGATTCTGTGGGCAAGACACAAACTGCATCATAATGAGCAGGTCTTGGGATTGAAATTTGAGAACAGACGTGAGAAGACGACGGCTTTGAAGCAGAAGCTGCAGTTTGAATTGACCGGAGCTCAGAAAAGGGTAATTCGCGAGATCTTTGCGGATATGTGTTCCGTGAAGCAGATGTCACGTTTGGTGCAAGGTGATGTGGGCAGCGGCAAGACCATAGTGAGTCTTTTTGCCTTGCTGTTGGCAGTGGAAAACGGTTATCAGGCAGCATTAATGGCTCCGACGGAGATCTTGGCGGATCAGCATTATCAAAACATAAGCGCGATGCTGGAAGGTATAGCCGTGGAGATTGAACTTCTGAAAGGCGGGAGCTACAAAGGTAAAGCCGGGATCAAGCAACGGATCGCCGAGGGACATGCACAGATAGTGGTGGGAACCCACGCCTTGATTCAGAAGGATATTGTCTTCAAAAAGCTCGGCATCGTGGTAGTAGACGAACAACACCGTTTTGGAGTGGAACAACGGGCCAGATTGGCTAAGTCTCAGGGCAGGCCGGATCTTTTGTATCTTTCTGCCACACCCATCCCCCGTTCTTTGGCTATGACTGTCTATGGCGATCTGGAAGTGAGCCGCATCGATGAAATGCCCAAGGGACGTAAAGCGGTTCAAACCTATATTCGTTCGGATCGCAAGCTAAATACTGTATTCAGCGAAGTGAGAGAAGAATTGCGCAATGGCAGGCAAGTGTATTTTGTCTGTCCCCTGGTGGAAGAAAGTGAGAAATTGGCATTACTGGATGCTCAACGTCTCTATGAGTATCTGAAAAACAAGGAGTATCCGGATTACGTGGTGGAGCTGTTGCACGGGCGCATGCCGGCAGCAGAAAAAGATGCCATCATGTGCAGGTTCAAAGAAAACAAGATCCAGATATTGGTTTCTACGACAGTTATTGAAGTAGGTGTTGACGTGGCCAATGCCAGCGTGATGGTAATCGAGCACGCGGAGCGTTTTGGACTGGCGCAGATGCATCAGTTGAGAGGTAGAGTGGGCAGAGGTAGCGATAAGGCATACTGTTATCTCATCGGCCATCAACCGATCTCCCGCATCGCCCGTGAAAGGCTGCATACAATGAACAGTACAAACGATGGCTTTGTGATCGCAGAAAAAGATCTGGAATTGCGCGGACCGGGCGAGATGTTTGGTTTGGAACAATCCGGCATGCCTCAATTTAAGCACGCCAATCTTTTGCAAGATCAGGAAATCTTGCAAATTGCCCGAGCTGATGCATTTGAGATCGTGGCAGAAGATCCCCTTTTAGCAGATCCCAAGCATGAATTGATAAAGAATAAATATCTTCTTAACTACAAGAAACGTGAGGAACTTATCCAGTATTAGTGTCATGCCAGCTCCAAAAATGTCTTGACGATATCTCTTGATGATTATCACATGAAAAAAATTCATTTTGAGGTATCCATGAAAAAGCTGATAATACTCTTTATGCTGATAAGCATCAGCGCTGCAGCTTTTGCTGTGAAATTTGATCCATATTGGTTCAAATCCCGCACCATAATCGGCTGTTTTACTACAGAAGCCATCCCCAATATCGACGGCAAACTGGAATATACAATTCAAGACGGTGTTGTTCACACCGGGATTTCGAGCTTTGATGCCATTGCTCGGGAATTTGATATTGTTGACATCAAACAGGCACATCCCTACGTGAAAGTTCCCGAATGGAACGACAAGGGCGTGTACCTTCAGAATATTTACCGCCTATATCTAAAATCTGACGATCGTATAGATGAAACCGTGCTTGCTCTGAGCAAGAACAAATTTATGAACTTTGCCGAGCTTGAGACCATCAACCGGCAGAAGTTTGTGCCGGATGACCCGATGCTAGCGCAACAATACGCACACCCACTAATGCAAAGCTTTGACACTTGGGATTATGTGACGGGAAGTCACGATGTGGTGGTAGCTATTACGGACAGTGGAGTGAAGTGGAATCATCCCGATCTGGCCGGAAATGTATGGATTAATCCTGCAGAGTCTCCCGGTATGAGCATCAACTGGGAAGCCGGCACCATCAACGGCGGCGATGGCCAGGATGCCGGAGAAGGTGGCAACAAGATTGACGACTTGGTGGGTTGGGACTTCAAAGAGAACGATAATAACCCCATCCAAAACTACTCTCCAAATGATCATGGCACACATGTTGCCGGGTGCGCAGCCGCGGTTGGCAACAATGGTATCGGCGTGGTAGGCGCAGCTCCCAGTGTGTCAATTCTCAGTTGCAAGGGATCTCCTAGCAATATGCCATCAAGCGGAGTTGAATTTGCCTACGACCAAGTGAAATATGCCGGAGAAATAGGCGCGGACATCATCAATGCCAGCTGGGGCGGACCCGGCAGCGGCGCATATCCCAATAGTATTGTTAACTATGTTACCAATCTGGGAGCAGTAGTAGTAGCTGCTGCGGGCAATGAAAACACCGAACACAATGCATCCTATCAAGACTACCCTGCAGATTGTGAAAACGCATTGAACGTGGCTGCCACAAATACTGTGGATATGAAAGCAAGTTTTTCGGATTATGGCTCCCCGATCGACATCAGTGCCCCGGGGGACAACATACTCTCCACCATCATCGGCGGTAATGGCTATGCCAGTTATGGTGGCACATCCATGGCCAGCCCCATAGTTGCCGGAGTAGCAGCTTTGGTAAAGAGTCTGCATCCGGATATGAGTTCCGCGGATGTGAGATACCGTTTGATGATGACAGCAGATCCCATCGACGATATGAATCCTAACTACACAGGCATGATGGGAACCGGAAGAGTGAATTCCTTTACGGCCACCATGTATGACAAAATACCAAATATCGTTATGTCAAATCATAGTATTGCCGAGGAAGAAGGTGATGGAGACGGCATACCGAATCCCGGCGAAACATTAACTTTGGATGTACAGCTGGAAAACAAAATGACCGGACTCGGCATATTGTGGAGTGACGCTCATGACCTTACCGGGGTATTGAGAACCAACTATCCCGGCGTCACTATGATCGACTCTATCTCCACCTACGGCAATGGTGGATGGGTGTACGCCGCCAGCTCTGCCTGGGCCAACAATCCATACAGATTCAGTACTATCGCCGAGTTACCCTCCGAGCCGATACCCTTCGAATTGGTTATCACATCCAACAATGATAATGAATATCCCTATCACAAAGTAATCCCAATGCAGTTGGAACTTAATCTGATTCAGAGCGGTTGGCCTTTCGATACCGGGGGCGCGTCTCAGGGATCTGCCATAATAGCGGACATCAATAACGACGGTACGAAAGAAGTAATATTCTCGGATCAAGCAAGAAATATCCAGGCTCGAAACGCTACGAACCAGAGCTCACTTCCGGGATTTCCTGTCTCTTTAGACGCACCGGTGATCGGATCCATCGCGATGAGCAAGGCTCAAAATGATGGCAGCCGCGTGTTTGCCGCATCCCTTTCAAACAACACCATAGTAGCTTTCGATTCCAATGGAGAAATCCTTTTCACTCAGCCGGCCGGAGCTACATTGCGCAGCGGTCCGGTGATCAGCAAGTTGCAGAATTCCGATGAGGAGAAGATCGCCGTAGTATCCCAGAATGGTGCATTGCATGTATTGGATTTCAATGGCAACTACGCAACGAATTACCCCGTGAGCCTGGGTTCGATATTCGTGGTACAACCCGCCGTCGCTGATATGAACGGTGACGGCACCATGGAATTTGTGCTTCTGGCGGCGGATGGATCTTTGAACGTGATAGACTCGAGCACCGGCACAAACATTAGCGGATTTCCCATCGCTGCCACCAATGGCGGTAGCCAAAATTCTCTTACGATAGCAAATCTGGATGCTGATGAAGAGCCTGAGATCCTGATCGCGACCAGCACCACCGGCCTTTTATACGCCCTCAACCACGATGGCAGCGTGTTGTTTCAAAAGGAAATAAATTCCCAGATCAAGAGCAGCCCGATTATAGCGGATGTGAATAACGACAACAATAAAGAGATCATCATCATCGCCTCAAACGGTAACATCTATGTGATGAACCTCGATGGCACAGATCTGCCCGGAATGCCCATATCTGTGGGATCATCTGTGGAATCCACTCCCGTGGTAGCCAGATTTGATGGCAGCGACATGGCCGGCATTATCTTTGGCGATACCACCGGTAAATTGCATTCTGTTCGCATTGACGGCACAGAATCTCCGAACTTCCCCATCCACCTGAACGGAAATGTAAAGATATCTGCCGCACTTGCCGATCTGGATGGTGATGGAGATTTGGATATAGCCGTACCGGACAACGGCCAGTATTATGTGATAGATGTTAAACGCCAGATCAGCGGCTTGGAATGGCTCTGCCATTTGGGAGATTACGGTCGTACAGGCAACGCGATGAATCCTGTGCCAAACAGTGACCAAATCGCCGAAGTGGTTGGCACCGCTCTGTATGGAGCATTTCCCAATCCCTTCAATCCCACTACAAATATCAGCTTTAACCTGAAAGAAGCAGCTGAAGTAAGCTTGGTGATATACAACCAGAAGGGCCAGAAAGTGCGCAGTCTGATAAACGCTAATCTGCCTTCCGGAAAGCATCAATTGACATGGAACGGCACCGATGACAACGGTCATGGCGTGGCCAGTGGATTGTATTTCTATCGGATGAAATCCGGAAAATACAGCTCTACCAGAAAAATGATCCTCATGAAATAGTATCAGCTAAGATAAATAAAGAACAGCCCCTTACACAAGGGGCTGTTCTTTATCCCATCGGGAAAGCTGATCTTCGGACAGATATGTGACCATGGGCCGGGGACTGGAAACACCTGAAACTCTTTGACAAAATCGGCACTTTCAAAATGCTGGAACAAAAAGCATTTAAAGGCAGTAAATAATGAGAAAATACATTGTCTCTATCTTGGGACGCCCAAACGTGGGAAAATCCACATTGTTCAATCGGCTGTGCCGCAAGCGTAATGCCATCGTAGATTTCGAGGCCGGAATCACCAGGGACCGCAAGTATGAAGATGTGGAGTGGAACGGAAAGGTGTTCAAACTGATCGATACCGGTGGCATCGTTTATGACAGCAACGACCCTATGGATAAAAACATAATGAATCAGGCACTGCTGGCCATCGACGAGAGTGATCTGATTATCTTTATGGTGGATGCTCAGACCGGTACGACAGACTTGGATCAAGCCATAGCAAAGCTGCTGTTTCCGCACCGAGACAAGGTGGTTCTAACTGCGAATAAAGCCGATAGCGAAAAGCTGGAATGGGAAGTATATGACTTCTTGCAGCTTGGCTTTGGAGACGCCTTTCCCATCTCGGCATCCCACGGTCGTAATACCGGAGATTTTTTGGACGAGCTGATCAATAGAATGCCGGACACCATGGACGCCGGTATTGAAGAAAAAAAGGAAAACACCAGAATCGCAGTTGTGGGCAAACCAAATGTGGGGAAATCCTCTATAGTAAACCTGCTTTTGGGAGAAGCCAAGCAGATAGTGACCGATATCCCCGGAACCACCAGAGACAGCATCGATACGCTGTTTCGCTATCATGGCAAGGATTACACTCTGATCGATACCGCCGGATTACGCCGCAAAAAGAAAGTGACTTACGGCGTGGAGTACTTTAGCGTGATGCGCACAATTGAGGCTGTGGACCGCTGCGACATAGTAGTACTGGTACTGGCTGCCGACGAAGAGATCAGTACTCAGGATCTCAAGATCGCCAGCTACGCTCAACGCAAGATGAAAGAAATCCTGATAGTATACAACAAATGGGATTTGGTGCCCAAAAATACCGCAACCACGGGCGAATTCATCAAGAACCTGCATTATGAAATGCCCTTTTTGCAGTTTGCCCCGGTTATTTTCATCTCCGCAAAGACCCATCAGCGCATCCACAAAGTGATGGAATCTGTAGTGGCGATAGAAGAAGAAAGCCAAAAGCGGATCCCAACTTCCGAATTGAACCATTTCATGGAAACCGTAATCTCACACCGGCCCCCGACTCACCCTACCGGTCGCCATATCAAGATTTTCTACATCACGCAGGCCTCGGTCAAGCCGCCTGTCTTTGTGTTTTTCTGCAACTCTCCGGCCTTAATCACCGAGAATTACCGCAAATTCCTGCACAACCAGTTGCGCGAGGTGTTCTCCTTTTCCGGAGTATCGATAAAACTAATCTTCAAAGGGCGAAAAGAAGAGGATTCGGATAATGGTAGGTCCTGAGTATTGGATGCCGGTATTGGCCTATTTTTTGGGCAGTATTCCAATGGGTTGGCTGGTAGCCAAGGTATTCTATCACAAAGATATTCGCAAAGAAGGCAGTGGCAATATAGGCGCTACCAATGCTTTGAGGCAGTTTGGAACCGGCGTGGGCGTGTTTGTGTTGATCATGGATGTACTGAAAGGGATTGCCGCCGTGCTATTGGCCCGCCACTTCCTTGGCCTGGCCCATCCTCTGGTTTCTGTGTGCGGACTCTTTGCCATCTTGGGGCATATATATAGTATCTGGTTAAAATTCAAAGGCGGCAAGGGAGTAGCTACTGCCGCCGGTGTATTTGCCGCATTGGCTCCAATATGCCTGATCATCGCGCTGTTGGTCTTCATATTGGTGGTTGCACGCAGCCGTTTTGTATCCCTGGGTTCCGTTCTTGCCGCAGCTGTTTTTGGCATCTGCACATATCTGATGGAGCTGGTCAAGCCTAAACCCGATTGGGGGCTGTTGATCCTGAGCACATTGATTGTGTTGATGATCATTCTGCGGCATACCGAGAATATCAAACGCCTTATGAAAGGTAAAGAAAACAAAATAAGCTTCAGTAAAAAAGGAAGATCCTGATGTGTGGAATACTTGGTGTATTTGGCAATTCTGACGCGGCAAAATTTGCTGCTTTGGGGCTCTTTGCCATTCAACACAGAGGGCAGGAAAGCTGTGGCATGGCTGTATCTGATGGCAAAGTGATACGCCTACGGAAAAAAATGGGGCTGGTAAAGGACGTTTTTAACGAAAGTGAATTGACAAAGCTACCGGGAACAGTGGCGGTGGGGCATGTACGATATCCCACCAAAGGCTCTGCCACGGAATTCAATACCCAACCTCATCTGGTGGAAACACTGGCCGGCCCGACCTACGCCCTGGCTTCAAACGGAGACTTGGTAAACTACCGCTCCATGCGCCGGTATCTGGAAGAGCAGAATGTATATTTCAAAAGTGATAACGACGGTGAACTGCTGGTAAAATACATAGCATGGCAGGTGATGCGCAAGGGTGAAGGCATCATCGAAGCCATCCGACATCTGATGAGAGACATCAAAGGCGCTTATTCCACAGTACTTTGTACCAGAGATTCTCTATATATGTTTCGAGATCCCTACAGTATCCGTCCGATGGTTTGGGGAAAAATGGCAGATGGCACAGTGATAGTGGCCTCCGAAAGCTGCGCGCTGGACACACTTGGTGTGACCGACCGGCATGAAATTCCCTCTGCCGGGATAGTGAAAGTGAGTAGCGAAGGCATCCGGATCATCGAGAATGATCCCAATCTTTACCGGGATATAGCTCATCCGCGTCACTGCATCTTCGAACACATATATTTCTCGCGTCCGGATAGCTATCACTTTGGTGAGGATGTATTTCGGGTAAGAGAAAAGATCGGTGCTGCCCTGGCTGCTACTGATAAAGGCCTTGACGCAGATTATGTGGTTCCGGTTCCGGATTCTTCAAACTTCATCGGATTGGGATACAGCATTGCCAGCAATATCCCGCTATCTCTGGGGCTGATCCGCAACCACTATATTGGCAGAACCTTCATCAAGCCGGAACAAACCATCAGAGACGAAAGTGTGCGCCAAAAGTTCAATCTGCTGCCAAACTTCTTTAAGGGCAAAAAGATAGTTTTGATAGACGACAGCATCGTGCGGGGGACAACCATCCGTAAAATAGTGGACCTCATCAAAGGTGCCGGAGTAGCTGAAGTGCATCTGCGCATCGGCAGCCCTCAGGTGAAATACAGCTGTTATTATGGCATCGACACTCCGTCCTCGAATGAATTGGTGGCAAACCGCTATGAATTGGAACAGATCCGCCAGCGAGTTCAGGTAGACAGCCTGAAATTTCTGGACATCAAAGACCTTTTGTCCTGCACTCAAGCCCCAAATGATTACTGTCTGGCTTGCTTCAATGGCGATTATCCCTTAGGGAAAGCGGAGGCATAAATGATGGATATACAAGAGCTTGGTAAACAAATCAAGGGCCTTAGAGCCATCGTTTTGGGCGATATGATGCTGGACAGCTACCTGTGGGGAAAAGTTCAGCGGATATCTCCCGAAGCGCCTGTGCCGGTAATCGAGATCAACCGCGAAGAATACCGCCTAGGCGGAGCTGCCAATGTGGCTCTGAATCTGATCTCCCTGGGCGCAGAAGTATTTGCGGTGGGGCTGGTAGGTAGCGAAGCAAATGCCAAAGTTCTGAAAAAGCTGTTTAAACAGCATGGACTCAGTTCCAAAGGATTGGTATCCGAGATGGGCAGAAAAACAACCATCAAGACCAGAATCGGGGCGGTGAACCAACAGATAGTACGCATTGACATCGAAGACAGCGGGGATCTTTCAGATAAGAGCAAGGAAGCTATCTTGTTACTATTGAAGAAGCAGCTGGAACACAGCGATCTGCTGATTATTGAAGACTATAACAAGGGTCTTCTACGCGAAGATTTGATCTCTGAAACCCTGGACTTATGCAAAAAGCACAATGTGATGGTGGCGGTAGATCCCAAACAAAAGAATTTCTTCA
>Ga0172381_10004832_pt1 | contig 13844 bp, 15 predicted proteins | sample Leawel6488metaG_FD_119754 | JGI IMG/M metagenome (GOLD analysis project Ga0172381, IMG submission 119754) | Leachate microbial communities from a municipal landfill in Southern Ontario, Canada - Leachate well 64-88 metaG | ecosystem: Engineered > Solid waste > Landfill > Unclassified | place... | reverse complement strand
TCGAGCTTCCGCTCTCGCTCAAGACTCGCTCCTGGGTAGTTCGAATCCTATGCCTCCGGCATTAACAAAAAAGAATACATTTTATGTATTCTTTTTTGTTATGTGGGCGCACAAGGATTCGAAACATAAGGCGCAGAATTCCGAAAACGCCTAAAATTAAGGATAATACTATAAATACAGGATATAACGGTTTTGCAGGCTTAGTCAACCTTAACCAAAAAATGCTCTATTTACCACCTTTTGGACACAATATGGACACAGTCTATGTTATGGCGATGCGGGAAGGTGGTAAATAGCACTTATTTACTTTTGTGCATTCTATTATACTGCTGATTAAATATTTTTAGACTAATTGTTTTAGGTATATACCCTCTTTTTTTAATATTATTTAATAGTGCTAAATATATGCCAAAACCCATAGCTAAATGGGGTTCAACATCCTTGCTTTGTCCCAAATCAAAATATTCACCTTCGTCATTCTTAGTAAAGAAGCCCTCTATTCCAGAAATTGACAAATGCGTAAAATTTGAAAAATACTTATAAACCAACAAGTAGTTATACTCCCAACTGCCCTCCTTTTTAGTTTTTTTGTCGTAGGCCTCAGCCCTTGCTCTTAAATCTTTCGGAATTTGAGTACTTTTATAGAAACGATTACCCTTTTCAATGCCATCTTTATGCTTCTGATTAAAAGCAATCATGTTATCGAGGTCTTTTGTAGTAGTCAGATTACTTTTACCTTCCCATTTAGGGAATTTCACTATAAACGCTTTAAATTGCTTTAGTACCTTTATTCTTTCTTCAAAATCACTAATTGCAAATTTTGCGATCTTTAAATTAGAGTTTGTGTTCATCAAATAGATAACATTGATAAAAGCTTCTAAAACAGACCTTGATATTACAGTGGCCGCATGAGGTCTAGATTCTTTACACAAAACATAAATTGACTCTGAATAATTATGTATAGCGCCAAAGTAAAAACTAATAAAATTTTTCTTAAAGTCTTTACTATTAGTATCAACATTTAAATGCTCTTTAAAAATTACAGCTCCAAACTCTAACAATTGTCTAAACTGTTCCAATAACTCTTCCTCTTTTTTTGTTAGTAACTTATCCATATCAAACTTATATTTATTTTTTTTCTTTGCCAATAAGTTCAGCAAAAGACCTTGATATTGACCCCCTATAGCATCCGAATAACCCTTCTACAGAAAGCTCTTCTTTTAAATCCCAAAACATCTTTTTAATGTCCTTACTTATTCTGTTTAGATATCTTGGGTCGAATTCAACAGGGACAATAATGTGGAATCTATCGTTATCTATTGTGTTCAGGTCGGTATTGAAATGAGCCACCATGGTATTTCTGCCCTTAATAACATTCTGTACGCTTAATTTAATGCTTTTGAGTCTTACTGCATATTCTTCCCGTGTTTTTTTGTCCCGTACATATTTTAATAAAGTAAAAAGTGATGAAGTTCTACTATCTTTATCTAAAATAGTGTTTAAAACGATGACGGAATCTCTCGAGTAAACATCTACCATTGATATAATTATGGGAATAGTACTTTTTGAATCTTTATCAAAAAATCTTTTTTTATTGTTTCCTAAATAAAATATTAAACTAGCATTATCAGATAGCCTTTCAATGCAACTAAAAATATAATCAGTTATATTTCTTAAAGCTACTTCTTTTTCTAATTTATTTGAATTTTTCATAAAAACATTAGATAGCCAAAGACTTGACCTGTGGATAACTTTATGTTATTATAAGAGTACTCATCTACCACGTGTAGAAGGAGTCTCTGATACCGCCTTTTGGGCGGTATTTGTTTTAAGAACAACTTTCAAATTCTTTTCTTAATTTTTCTTTATACCCATCAGAGTCAATTGGAAAGGCCGTATACAAAACCAGATAATAAGGGGATGGATTGTCTGGATATTTATTTACTCTTTTTTCCACTATAACTAAATAACTCCAGTCATTTAGGCAAAAATAAATTCTTCTTTTGCCTTTTTTTGTTTTTTCCCAAACATTTATATCATTATCATTAAAAAGTTCAATCATTGGCTTTGGCCATCTTATTCTTGCACTGCGTGCAATATCTAAGTCCCTGTTATTTGATACTAATTTATTAGTAACTATATGCCAGAAAGTACAAACCTTATTATCATCTAATCTATAGTCGCAGTGTACTTTTTCCCCAGAATAATAAACCGGGTTATCTAAAAAATCATTTTTAAAAGAAGAATATATAACTTCTATATACTCTGAATTTGAATAATCATTAAATGAAAAAAGTGGTGGTAAGGCAATCATAATCTACTGCGTTAATCTTGATTGCCAAACAAATATATTGAATTTGTCTTCTCGAACCAAAGTTGATTTAACTAATTCATAGCCACTTTTTTCCTTTACTCTCTGTACTAAAGCGTTTTTAGCCGTGCTCGTGTTAATTCCCCTACTTAAATATGACATTACTCCAATAAGCAGATCCGCTATTTGTACTAACTCAATTTCATCCGATTTAACTATTTGTATTTTCTCAACAATTTCACTATCAAAATCACAGTTACTATTATTTAAAACTTCATGAAGTTTTTCCTTTTTTTCTCCGCCATTAGTGTCTTTTATGTCAATAAACACCCTATACTTATGCTGTGGGTTAATAATCGCCTGAAGTAGAAGGAAGTACATTTTATAATACCAACTATCGTGAGTCTGACCTTCAACCTTGCTATGGTCTATTATGCTTTTATTGGGGACAACTAAGCAACGGAAGTGCAGATTATCATTTGAAAAAAAGTAATCGACCAAACTTAGGTAAAAATCCAGCTTTGATGGAGATACTTTTGTCCATTTAATTTCAAAATTACTTTTTAAACCATGGTTTCTTTTTATGTCTCTTATATCCCTAAAAATATCATGAGAAATATCCTTGGGACACCAGACAGCACCTAAAACCATAGCCGATTTATGATCATGCTCCAAATGACAACTTTCATCGCAATAAATATTAAATGTTTGGCTCATACTGTTACTTTTAACAAAATAAAATAAATAATCAAAGTATTTTTACCATAACTAAAGAATAGAACGGTTTTCAGGCTTAGTCAATCTTAAAAATGCTCTATTTACAACCTTTTGGGCTTAATAAAAACACAGTCTGTATTATGGCGATGCGGGAAGGTGGCGAATAATTTGCCGTGTAAAGAAAAGTAAAGTATAATATCAATATGAAAATCAAAAATGAGGATAATTTAAAATTTCACATTGAAAGCGATGACTACTTCGGCACGCTAGCCACGGTATTAAGCCTACAAGAACAGAGCTTATCAGAGCATAAGAAATTTAAAGTATCAGAAATACTTAAAAGCAAAGTTGATGAGCTTATGTATCTACAAAAAAACTATAAGATAACTAAAAAATAAATATGAGCGAAAATAAAAAACAATTTTATACCGCCCAAGAATTGGCAGAACTACTCGGCTTTAATATAATGACTATTTACCGATATATTAAGTCTGGAAAACTGAAAGCTTATAAATTTGGCAAAGATTTTCGAATTGATGATATCGAATTTCAATCTTTTTTAAAAAAAGTAAGAACAAAATAACTATGCAAAACACTAAACGCAAACCAGAAGAAAATGAAAAAGAGCAATTAAAGAATGAAATATCTCGTTTAAAAAAGAAAATGGAAAAATATGAAGCGATTGAATTAAAGCAAAATCGCTTTGGCTTAGTCTGGATGGATGTCCCAGAAGCTTTTGAAGATGACGTTGAAAATAAATTGCCAATTTTAGAAAAGATACCGAAGCTATCCATACATAACAAAGACAAAGAGCCAACACACTTACTAATTGAGGGTGATAATTATCACGTTTTAACTTGCCTAAACTATACGCACAAAGGTAAGGTGGATGTTATTTATATCGACCCGCCTTACAATACCGGAACTGATGGTTTTAAATATAAGGATAAAAGAATTTTAGCGGAATACCCAGATGGCACAGAAGTTCCAGCAGACCACCCATTACGACATAGCTATTGGCTCTCTTTTATGAAAAAACGCCTTGAGCTCTCTAAAGACCTACTTACCGACCAAGGCTCTATTTTTGTAAGTATTGATGAAAATGAAATAGCGCAATTAAAGCTACTAATGGATGAAATTTTTTTGCCAGAAAATTTCATAGCCAATATAACCGTTCAAAGCAACCCAAGAGGCAAGCAACAAATGAAAATTGCTACTACACACGAATATCTGTTAGCATACGCTAAAAACATAAATAAAGTTCAAATAAATAGCGAAGAATTAACTAACACGCAAGTAAAAGATTACTCAAAATTAGATGATAGTGGTTTAAATTATAGAGAAATGGGTTTAAGAAAAAGGGGTGCGGCCTCAAGAAGAATTGATGTTCCAAATTTATATTATCCAATTTATGTAAATCCGAAAACTAGCGAAGTTGCCTTGAAAAAAAATACTATTTTCACTAAAGAAGCTTTACCAGTTTTAAGCAATGGCGAAGATGGTCGTTGGAGATGGGGTAAGAAAAAATTTGAACTATTTAACGATAGACTACTTGGACGCCTTGTTAATAAAGAAAGATGGGATATTTTTGAAAGAGATTATCTCGTTAAAGACGGCGAACAAAAAGGAATGAAAGCTAAGTCTATTTGGGATGACAAAGAACTAAATTACGAAAATGCAAAAAAAGAATTAAAAAATTTCTTTGACGGAAAAATGCTTTTTGATTATCCTAAAACCGTATATTTAATAAAAAAAATATGTAGAATTGCTTCAAATAAAAATTCTATCATATTAGATTTTTTTGCGGGCTCAGGAACTACGGGTCAAGCAGTACTAGAATTAAATAAAGAAGATAATGGAAAAAGACAAGTATTGTTAGCAACTAACAACGAAAGTCGAATTATGGTCGATGTTTGTTATCCGAGAATAAAAAAAGTTATTAAAGGATATTATAATTATAAGAATGGGTTGGGCAACTCTATTGAATACTTTAAAACTGCTTTTGTCGGTAAAAATAACATATTAAAAGCGACTGACTCAGACAAAATTGAATTAGCTCACAATGCTGGAGCGATGCTATCAATAGCAGAAAACACACTTAATCCAACCGAGTCAAACAACTTTTGGCAAATTTTTGAAAATCGAGAACAATATCTTGCAATATACTTTAGAGAAGAGTTTAATAAATTCGATGATTTCATCAAAAAAGTTAAACAATTCAAAAAACCTACGGTTGTTTATATTTTTAGTTGGGAGAAAGAATTTGATTTTAATGATTTTGAAGATGATAGAAATATAAAAGTTAAAACTATCCCTCAGCCAATATTAGAAATTTACAAACAAATTTATAATCTTATTTAATATGCCGACATTTAATCTTCTTCCTTTTCAAAAAACTGCAGTAAATGACTTAAATGAGGCTCTTCTGCGTCTTTGGAAAAAACAAGAAAGACAATTATCATTGGTTTTCAAATCCCCTACTGGTAGTGGAAAAACTCTAACAATTGCTCATTTCATAAAAAATTTAAATCATCTTCCACAATGGAATATAGATAAGGCTTTTATTTGGATTACTTTTAGTGATGACTTAGCAATGCAAAGTAAGGATAAGTTTAAAGAGTATTTTGAAAACAATTTAGAAAATGCTCTTTTGTCTGTTAATGATATTAACAGGGGTAAGCTATACGAAAATGATATCTTATTTTTAAACTGGCAAAAGGTTGTGCAAGATAGCGCCACTTCAAGAAAACTAAAAATCCGCACACCAAAAGATGAAAGATTTAAAAAAGAGAAAGGTAGTTATTTTGAAGATGTAATCTCTGGAACAAAAAAAGATAATCGAGAAATTATCTTGCTTGTTGATGAAGCGCATACTCACAAAGCTACGGAATTAGCACAAGAAGTAATTAACTTAATTGACCCTAAGATCATAGTTCATATTACTGCTACGCCAGACGATAGAGATATAGTTAAAGCCGCAACATTAAACAGTTTTATTCAAGTGGAAAGAGAAAAAGTTGTTGACGAGGGTTTAATCAAAGAGAAAATTTTAGTTCAAACGGAAGAAGACTTACTAAAACATAAAAACAAAGATTTAGATGAGGTTTTATTAACTCTAGGAATAGAAAAAAGGCAGGAGCTTGCAAAGGAATTAAAATCAATCGGTAAAGACGTAAATCCATTATTACTTATCCAGCTCCCAAATGACGACAAGGAACTTGTAGCTAAAGGAGATAAAACAAAAGAAGAAGTTGTCAGTCAATTCTTAGCTACTAAGGGCATAAAAAACTCCCAAATAGCTAAATGGTTTGATGGAAAAAAAGAAAATTTAGATTACATAGCCGATAATGACAGCAAGATTGATTATATGCTTTTCAAACAAGCAGCCGGAACGGGCTGGGATTGTCCCCGTGCAAGTGTCTTAGTAATGTTCAGGGAAATAAAAAAGGAAACTTTTTATACCCAAACAGTTGGAAGAATTTTAAGAATGCCAGAACCACAAGTCAAAGAAGATTACAAAAATAACCCAAATTTAAGAACTGGATATTTATACACTAATTACAAACGTAATCAAGTTGAATTACCAGATTTAAATAAAAATGAAATTCCAAGCCAACATGCCTACATAAAAAAGGGTATAAAAAATGTAAAATTACAATCGGCTTATATTTCTCGCATTGACTATGGGGATATTCCTGCATCTTCTAAATTTCAAGATAGTTTTACAAAATCGATGAACTCTTATTTTGGGATAACCAAAGCTAACTCAACAACAGAACAAAAATTAAAAAAAGCGGGAGTAGATATAAATCATAAACTAACGAATAGTATTATCGCAAATGCTAAATTTGAAGATATAGAACAAATGGCTTACGAGTTTAAAAAAAGAGGTGTTGACATCGAGCTTGAAATGTCTATAAATGATGTCGAAAAGACATTCAATTACTTCTGTCTTATGCTATTAAAAGAACAGACTGAAGAACAAGCTAAATATACTAACGTCGCACGTGCTTGGGGAGTATTTAAATCAGCAATAAGAGTTTGGTTTAGTTCCGTTTTAGGCAGGGACAGTGATTATTATTATAGAGTTTTCGTTAAAGATATACAAAAAGGTGCGAGTAGTAAATTTAGACCAGCCATAACAAAGGCACTAATAGACTTTAAACCTATAGCTAAAAAAATCCTTAAGGAAAAGAAAGAAAAAGAAGAAGAAAAAGAGGCTCCAATTTTCACTATCTTGGAACAATATGATTTTACATCAGATTATGAAGAAGCTCCTCAAAGACTTTGTGCTTTGGACAAATGTTTTATACTGAAAGACTATAGAGGAAAAGAAAATGAACTTAATTTCATTAAATATCTTGAAAGCAAAAAAACTAAAATTGATTGGTGGTTTAAAAATGGCAATCAAGGAAAAGACTATTTTGCAATAAAGTATTTTAATAGCGTTGATGGTAAAGAAGCCCTTTTTTACCCAGATTTTATTATAAAATTTAAAAATGGCAAGATTGGTATTTTTGACCCTAAAAAAGACCAAACTGCCGAAGATGTGGTTACTACAGACAAGACAAAGGCCTTGGCTATAAAATTAAAAGAGTTAGGTAAAAATTATGTAGGTGGTATCGCCGTATTTGAAAACGGTATTTGGAATTATAACGGATCTGAAAAATATAATTATCAAAAAGGAAAAACAAGCCAAGATAAGAACTGGCAATCAATGGAAAAATTATTTTAGAAAACATGAAGACAAACATATTATAGAGACACTAATGGGGGAACTAATTAGACTGTGGGATGAGTCGCCCGTCAAAACTGTGCTTGACTACGCTTTTAACAACAATTTATTAGTAAAACCACAGAGGATGATTGATTTCGAAAGAAAAATACAAAAAATTCCTTTGCCGGAAGAAATGGAGAAAAAAAATCTTTTTACGATGAGTTAATGCTAATCGACTATAAGGAGTTTATTTATGTAAATGATTTTATTGAAGATCACACCCCATATTCTACAGACCACGGAGTTAATGGCGCAGAATATAACAATGTTTTAATGATAATCGATGACAGCTCTTGGTTTAAATATAAATTTAATGACGTGTTTGCAAATAACAAATCGAATCTAAAAAGATTTAATGAAACCCTTAATTTGCTTTATGTATGCTGTTCGCGAGAAAAAGATAATCTTGCAATTACATCTCTTTCTAAATTGGATAGTACCGCTATTTCTGGTATTAAAAAAATGTTTGGAAATACAAACTATATGACGATAGACGAAATTTAAATCATTAAAACTTCTTCCGCTAAGTACAAAAATGCCTCCTAGAGGGGGCGTTTTTTATTTACTTTAATTAACAAATATGATAAATTGACATTGACTACCTACAATTATTAGTAATAAAAAGCACGAAAAGACTGCTCAGTCTTTGCCGTTTTACGGGCAGAAATGGGCAGTTGACCTCCGCAAAACGGTAGCTTCGTGCTATTGCTAATAGTGGGTAGTCTGGTTGACTGCCCTTTTTTGTTTGCTTAAACCACGTCAATCTAACTAAAACTTTAGCTAAAAAAGTAATTTAAAAGATGCGGAATGATGCGGATTTTAAAAAGAACTTTTTTCTTTAAAATGCTAACTAAAATACCTGCATAAAATGAAATACAGTCAATGTTTACAAGGGTTTTGCAGAAAGACTAGCTGTCTTACGCCAAGCAGATTAACTAAAACACAAAAATAAAAATCCGCATCCACAAAAAGCCATTATTATTCCAACAATATACCGAAATCTGACTATTCATTTTTTAAGTATTAAAAACTAGCTATTAGTAAAAACGTAGAGTATGATGCTGTTGAAAAAAAGTTACACCCTATTCTAAATAATATTATCTATATTAAATTGTTAAACTAAATAATTAAAAACTTATGAAAAAAATATTAACCATTTTAATGTGTTTTTTAACATTTTTTACCGTCAACACAAATCACGCTTCAGCCGATAATTTATCGGCCAGGTTATCAGGAATGATTGTGTTACAAGTAGAAAGTAAAGGTGAGGCTTGGTATGTAAATCCTAATGACAATAAGAGATATTATTTAAGCAGGCCAGCAGATGCTTTTAACGTCATGCGAGAACTTGGACTTGGAATAAAACATTCAACTTTAACCTCCTACTTAACTGATAAATTCCCGGCTAATCTATCAGGAAAGATAATGTTAGATGTAGAAAATAATGGTGAGGCTTATTATGTATATCCTAATGACAAAAGAGGCTATTTTTTAGGAAAACCGACAGATGCTTTTAACGTCATGAGAAAAATGGGTCTCGGAATATCAAATATGGATCTAGAAAAGATTGAACAATCACAAAAAAGTTTAGAGAACAGTAAAACAGAAACGTCTTCCAATTATTTAATTAGTTTAATAGATAATAATAAATGGAATTTATTCATCAAAGCTCCGCAAATAACTGATACTGATATGTACATATATTTTGATATTACTAGAGATGGTGAAAATATGAGCATTACAACATTTCAGCAAGATCAAAATACAGGGGGGTTAAAAGAGTCTTTGCTTTATGATTATACTGTTAGTTTTGATAATAAGTTTGATGCTTATATAGAAAATGGGTATGCAAAGTATAATGAAGATGTATATTTACTAATACAACATTATTGGTATGATTATCCAATTTTACGAGTGGGATTTAATTCTCAAAATTATTATATACCAGTTGAAATAAAGAAAAATTTAGTTAAGGGGATCTTAGAGTTTAGAACTGAATACAGAGATGATTATGAAGATAAGATTGACCTAGAAATTGAAATACGGGAAAAGGGAAATGAGAATATCGAATGCTTAGTCAAAGGATTTACTAAAAATAGTGGCAAATATTATTACACAAAAGATAGCAGACACTTTAATTATCCTTCTAATTTTAAATGTTTTTCTGATGAAAACAGCGCCACTCAAGAGGGTTATGCAAAATCTTTTGATAACTAATTTATCAATATGACAAATCAAAAAACAAAAAAGTGTCCGTTTTGCGCAGAAGAAATTAAAGAGGAGGCCGTAAAGTGTAAACATTGCGGAGAGGTAGTCGATGAAAAAAACAAAAATGCAATCTTAGCCTTCAGAAAATACGAAGAATGGCTAAAACAAAATTATCCCGCTTATTCAATAACCATAAGGAACGAGGATGAAATGTCTATTGTGTTGAATAAAGAATATAAATCATTCAACGCTCTATTATTTATCCTTTTGCTATTACTGTGGGTTCTTCCAGGGATTATTTACGCCTTAGTCACACTAACAGGCAAGAAGATAATCACCTTAACTATTCACTTAGATAAAGACGGCAGAGCTCAAAGTATAAGCGATAATAAGTTCTCTTTTTTAATAGATAAGTACAACGAATCTAAGAGTTTATAAATACTTTTAGATATTCTATATAATTGCTACAATCTAATTAAGAGCTAATAGCAATTATATGATTACAATGGAACAAAGAACTTTAGATTTTTTGAATGAACTAAGAGGTCTTAGTAGCGCCAATAATGGTCAAAATTTTTGGGTAGATATAATAGACAAAAAAGAAGACCCAAGAGATTTTAAGTTTTTAATAGTTCAAGCACTACATCAAAATGGCGCTATAAACATTAACGACAAAGACTTTGGCATGGGAACAAACAGCAAAGGAGAAAGAGTCTCTATCTCGAATCTTTATTCACTAGAACCCGAGACTCACCCCGTATCACTATTGATTACCATAAACAGGGACAACTTTGATATCTTCTATAGACTAAAGAAACAAGAAGCAGAAGACCTTGTTAAGTGCCACTACAAAGACTACGTCTGCATTTTAACCGCTAACAATAAACCTGTACCCTTTGGCGGGGTAACTGGGTTAATCTTGTACTATATATTTCTATCGCGAACAGCGCCAAATAACCAAGATTATAAAAACTTTAATATCTTTCTAGCGGAAAATGGCTATATAGATAAGTTTGCAGACGTCAGCTCCGTTAAGTTTAGGCACTCAATAATAGATATAAATGAACGGTCTAAAAAGGATACAAAGAAATATTTAAACTTACTGATCAAAACTATAGGAGATGGCCATAAAAAGAATGAGTATAAATGGTCGCCTGAGATAAGAAAAATGTAAAAGCCTGAGTGGATGTTAATAACTATCAATAAACTAGCTAAAATGGCTAGTTTTTTGTTATCCAACCTCCACCAAACATCCAATTTGCTAACAGCTTCAAATAGGCCATACTAAAAGTAAGAAAGCGTCGTTCCCATAGCTACACGAGCAAAGCAAAGCGACTATAAACAATTTGTGCCGAAACGTGAACAAGCGGATACCTCATCTAATGGTTAGAAAAAAGTACATTTTCAAAACGCCCCATATTTTCTCTTCTTTTCCAGCTCCCTGATTTATTAGGCTAGGTGGTTACATTGAGAACAAGGACAAATACAAGGAATAGGACAAGGTAATAAGATAACTAACCAGAGAAAGGAAACGTATTGGCAATTGGGGCTTAGTATGACAAAGGTATGACAAATTAAAAATAATCAAATAAAACTATGCACGATAAACATTATCCGCTGATTTCATACAGACTAAGTGAGAAAACAATAAATAATTTAAAAATGCTACACAAAGAAATGGGCTTAACATATAACCTGCTTTTTTCAGAAATGATAAAAAGATACATAAGAAAAATAGCCCGTGATGCCAAAAAATTGTAATACAAAATTAAGCTCACTCAACTCCGATTGATTCGGATTGTAGAGAAATAATAAAAATAAAAAAACGGTCAAAAATAATCTTTAGCAACAAAAAAAATACCCATTTTTATTGACTGAACATAGATATCAACCTAAAAAATGTAATACTAAAAAATTAAAAAATAAATTTCAAAATCCGAATAGGTAAAAATTGTCAAAATTTACCCTTAACTTATCCCCTAAAAACGCTAGATAATATACTAAAAATGTAATAGAGTGGTGTTGTACAAATGTGTCTTAGTGGGGCACATTCCGCATCGCTCTTTAACAAATTAAATGCAACCAGGTTCAAGCGAGAACAACAAAATATCAAGCCTTATAACGCCTAAAGATTTAGCATTATTGCTAAAGGTTTCTAATACAACGATTTATCGAATAATAGAAGGCAGAAAAATATCATTTTATAAAATAAGTGGGAGTATTAGATTTAAACAAGCGGATGTAGAGGCTTACATGACCCAGAATCGTTTTGAACCATTAAAGTAATTATATGAGTATATTCAAGCGTGGAAATAAATATTGGATAAGCATTAGGCATAACCAACAAAGATACCGTCTTTCTAGCCCTGCCGACACGTTGGCCGGAGCTAAGGCCTACGAAGCCCTCTTGAGGGGCAGATTAGCCCAGGGGAAGCCTGTAAAAGAAATTCTGGAACAATCCATAAGCTTCTCCATCTTCGTAGATAAGTGGATGGAGACTTATGTAAAAACAAACAACAAACCATCCGAGCAGTTAAACAAAGCCACGGCCATAAAAAATCACCTACGCCCTTTCTTCGGAAAAATGTTAATAGACAAAATCAGCACTCTAAACATAGAAGAGTTTAAAGCTAAGAAACAAGCCGAAGGTAAATGCAATAAAAGTATTAACAACTACCTGGGAATGCTAGGAAGATGCCTGCGTTGCGCAGAAGAATGGGGTGTTATAAAATCAGTACCAAAAATAAAACCTCTTAAAGTTCCTCCTCAGAGTTTCCGCTTCTTTACAGAAGAACAATATAACAAATTGTTAGAAGAGTCTAAAAAAATAAATCAGGAGTTTTATGAAATGGTTTTGTTTACCTTAAGAACTGGAGTCAGGGTCGGAGAACTAATGGCGCTAAAGTGGGATGATATAGATTTCGAAAATAAAAGCGTGACCATTAGACGGTCTATAGTAAACGGAATTACTGGCTCACCTAAAAGTAATAAAATCAGAACAATCCCCCTTGCCTACGATATTCTTGATGCGTTAAAAGCTAAAAAAGAAGAAAAACCAACACCCATTGACGCCAATTTATTCGACCCTCAAAAAAGCCGTTTTTCGCTAAACAGAGCTCTAAAACGGTCATGTCATAATATAGGAATTGGCGTTGGTGGTTGGCACGATTTAAGACACACTTTTGCCTCAAAATTAGCTAACAACGGAAGATCTCTTCAAGTCATCCAAGCACTACTCGGTCATTCTGATTTAAAGATGACTCAACGCTACGCGCACTTAGAACCACTAACACTAAGAGATGCAATTGAGACACTAGAGCCAAAAAAACCATTAGATTATAATTTTGGACACAATATGGACACAGTCTCTAAAAGTCCAGACAATTCCGAAATTAAAAGAATCCCCATAAACAGCAATTTTACCCTAGAAATAAACAAAAACAGGTATTAACCTGTTTTTATATAAGGGTGGGCGCACAAGGATTCGAACCCTGGACCCCTTCGGTGTAAACGAAGTGCTCTAACCAACTGAGCTATGCGCCCGCTTTAGCGATTTTGGTGGGCGGAAGAGGACTTGAACCTCCACGACCTTGCGGCCACAAGCCCCTCAAGCTTGCGTGTCTACCAATTCCACCACCCGCCCTAAAACCGTTTTAATAAGATTATAACTTGATGCGAACAAGTTTTTCTTTCAATTTCTTCTTATAACCTTTCTTCAAAAAATACAATTTAGCTCTTCTTACTTGAGCAATTTTTTTTACTTCAATTTTAGTAATGGTAGGAAGATTAAGGGGAAATATTTTTTCTACACCAACGCCATTAGAAATCTTA
>Ga0172381_10004831_pt1 | contig 13845 bp, 13 predicted proteins | sample Leawel6488metaG_FD_119754 | JGI IMG/M metagenome (GOLD analysis project Ga0172381, IMG submission 119754) | Leachate microbial communities from a municipal landfill in Southern Ontario, Canada - Leachate well 64-88 metaG | ecosystem: Engineered > Solid waste > Landfill > Unclassified | place... | reverse complement strand
TGGTATTGATTGTTTCTCTCCTCATTTGTGCCGGTTGTACCTCAAACAGCCAGCCGGCTGCGGTAGTGACCGCTGAACCAACTGCCACCGTTGCCCCGACTGAGTTACCAACTGCGGTTGCGGTATGCGGAATTGAGAACTGTCACGGTCTCACCGTCACGTGCGGCTCGAATGTGGCCACGCTCTGTTCAAGCGAGATGGACCCGGGCGACCGGTGTCGCCAGTATGCCAGCTGCCAGGTGGAGAGCGGTTCGTGCACCCTTGTAAAGGAATCAAAGTTTGACAAATGCGTCAGCTGCGTTAAGATGTGCGAGAGCTCGTACTATAACAACCCGAATATGATGGATGACTGCTCGAATAAGTGCTGACCATACGGGTTGTTTAAGGGTTGCCGGGCCCAAAAGACCCCGACGGATCAATATCACGTTTCCTTTTTCCCTCTCATTTCCGTTATATACTCCGACATTGAGGTACACGGGTTTTCAATCTGCCCTATCAGGTACCCCACCCATTAAAGAAGATAAAAGACCAATAATGCAGGAATAACGGTGACAGATGGCAGAATTAAAGATCGTCGGGACGGCACATGTCTCTCAGAAGAGTGTCGATGAGGTCAAGGCAGCGATTGAAGAGTTCAGGCCTGATGTCGTGGCCATCGAACTTGACCCCGCCCGTTTCAATGCTTTAAAAAAACAGGCCCGTGATCCCACAGTCGACGATGTCCTTGAAGTGAAAAACTTCAACTCTCTTTTAGTCCAGTGGCTTCTTTCCTATCTCCAGCGCAAGATAGGTGTCGATGTCGGTGTCGAACCCGGTGCCGAGATGAAAGCAGCCATTGCTGATGCCGAGAGCCGGGGCATTGCCATTGCACTCGTTGACCGGGACATACGGCTCACCCTCTTGCGGTTCTGGAAATCGATGGGCGTAATCGAAAAGATCAAGATGATCTTTGCCCTGATTTACTCAATTGCCGAAGTTGACAACGGTGAGGAGATCGATATTGAATCCCTCAAGGAGCAGAACGTCATTGATGCGGTCATGGAGGAGTTCCGCAAGTTCTCTCCCAACGGCGCTCATGCCCTGATCGATGAACGTGATGCATTCATTGCCCACCAGCTCGTCCTCTTAAAAGCGCAGCGGCCGGAGGGTCGCATCCTTGCCGTCGTCGGTGCCGGCCACCGGCAGGGGATTACGAACTATATCGAGCACCCGCAGACGCTCCCGCCGTTTGATTCGCTCATCCGGGAACCGAGATCGTTTCCCTGGGCAAAAATATTCGGGTTTGCGGTCACGGGACTTTTTGCCTTCCTGCTTGCAGCAATTGCGTTCTCCGGTGTCGGATGGACAGTGCTTCTCTATGCACTCCTCTTCTGGGTGATCATTCACGGGGTACTTGCTGCCACATTTACTCTTCTTGCCGGTGGCCACCCCTATTCAGCGCTCACCTGTTTTGGGGTAGCGTGGATGACTTCCTTGAACCCGTTACTCCATGCCGGATGGTTTGCCGCGTACGTTGAGGCAAAGGTGCGAAAACCTCCGGTCTCGGATTTCCGGAAAATTTATGAGACCGAATCGATTCGCGAGATGGCACGAATCCCGCTTTTCAAAGTGGTGCTGGTGGCGGCTGTCGCAAATCTCGGAAGTATGCTCGGGACAATCCTGTACTTTATCTTTGTCTTCCCGTTGCTCCATATCGATCCGGTCGTCGTGATTTCGACGGGTGTCCACAACATGTGGGTAATGGCGACCGGCTGGATCTGAATTATTTTTTATTTTTACCTGGTACCGTATAAACCGGTTTAGGCCGGGACTGTATGCCGTTTCCTGTTTTATTGTAATAAACCCCGGTCCTGTTTTTGCAGTTTTGTCAATGGTATACCTACCTGCGCAGCCGTTTGGTCAGTTCCTGCATTCTCTTATTTCCTGATCGATCCAGTCTTGCACGATCAGTTTCATCTGCTGCGGTGTCATCCCGGGGCGGCACCGGATCCGGATCTCGACCTCGAGAAGGTCCAGGATGGGCTGGACTGTTTTGAAATAGGCATCGGGTCCGGCAAATCCCCCGGATTTTTCGATATGGATTATCACAAGTTCGTGAAGATGCGTAAATTCCCCGGTTATATCGATGATCTGTTCGAGGGTCATTCCGGGGGTAATGTTCGGGAAAGGTACCGTACTGACTTCGTCCGGGGAACCGTCCTGTGGGGAGCGGGAGGGTTCTTCCGCTGCGTGTCCTGTATCTGCTGCTGGGGGGATGCTGGAATTCCTGTCCGTAACGATTCACCTGTAATGCATCAGTATTCGTATTACAGAGCCTCGTTTCTGCCTTAATAAAAACATTATCCTTCGTGTGTCATTTTTTGGCACTCCCCGGGCAGCAGGTAATTTTTTAGTTCACGGTACAAGCCTTGATGTGTTCCAAAAACTATAATCCGTGTATCATGCTTTCGCGTTTGGATCCCGCTGTGAAAATGGAAAAAAGCCACGTGAACGTGGGGTGATACCCATGAGCAGCACTGCACTTCTGGTGATCGAAGGGCTCTGGTGGACCCCGGAGCAGAAACCCAAACGCCCGTCGGTGTTGTCGTTTCTGGAAGGACTCGAGAGTTACCGGGGAGATTTCAACCTTTATTACTCCAATTTCTACGAAAAAATTGGTTTTAAACGGGCGCTTTCCGATGATCTCACCAATACCCGGGAAGACCGGCTTTTCCTGTACGTTGCGGCGCACGGGACCGGCAAACGCATCGGAGGACTCAAGGCCAAGACCGGCATGAAGATCCCGGCGATGTTTAAAGCCGTGAGGAATGCGGCGAATTATTCTAATATCGAAGGAGTTGTCATCGGTTCGTGCAGCGTCGGCAATAATATCGATGATTTTGTATCGACAACAAAAAATTCGCGCATTGCCTGGATCTTCGGATACACCTGCGAAATCGGCTGGATGGCCTCGACGCTTATCGATCTCTCTCTCTTTGAGCACCTTATGAAGCTCAAGAAAAGCGATCTTGCGGACCGGGAGAAGATCGTAAATGCCTTTGTCAAGGCGCTGGGCCGGTTCAATGGCGATTACATCCTCTGCAAAGGCAAGGGAAAAAAAGCCGGTGTTCCGCTCAAGGATGCACTGACCATCGTTATCCAGCCGCGCAGGCCGGGTGGCAAGGCACAGGACGAGACCCGGTACGTGCTGGGAAAACTCGGGTGGATTAAAGAATAATTTCCTTGTCGGGCAGTAAAGGATCCGGCGCATGTCTTTAACGGGATAAACGATGTCCGGTCTTTGCAGGCAGATTCTTACCTGCCTGTTTCGGCCCGCCCGCGTATTGCCTGTGCTGCAAGAAAACCCGTGGAGAATGCGGCCTGGAGGTTGAAACCCCCGGTGTCGCCGTCGATATCGAGCACCTCCCCGGCAAAGAAAAGCCCGGGAACGAGTTTTGACTCCATGGTCTTTGCATTCACTTCATCGAGCGCGACGCCGCCCCGGGTCACCATCGCGACAGAGAGATCCCCCAGGGCAGAGACTACGAGCGGACATGCTGTTAAGAGTTCAACAAGGCGCGTGCGCCCGGCAGCAGTGAGGTGAGCGCCGGTACTATCTGCCGGAATCCCGGCAAGTGCCGGGAGCAGCCGGGCCAGTCGTTCGGGAACCCCCAGACCGGCAATAATGGTTTTTATCGATCGTGTCGGGGACCGGGAGATCGCGTCCTGGAATTTTCGGGTAAACGCATCGCGCTGTACCGGCCCGGCTAACGAGAGCCGTACCTCATCACCGGCCCGGATATCGCGCGAATGATCGAGAATCCCGGGCCCGGAGAGGCCGGTGTGTGTGAAAAGCACGTCCCCCTGCCCGTCAAAGACCTTATGGTTTTCCCGCCAGACCGAGAATGGCAGCCCGGCAAACGATATGCCGGCAAGGTCTGCAAACGGGAAATTCCCGATCAGGAGCGGGGTGAGCGCCGGCCCGATCTCCTGTATCGTATGCCCGAGGGATGCGGCGAGCCGGCAGCCATCGCCGGTCGATCCGGTCTTCGGGTAGGACGCCCCGCCAGCAGCGATGACCAGTACTTTTGCAGAACAGGTACGGCCTGCCGTATGCAGGATAAAAACCGAGGGCGTTTTTTCAGCCCGGCTTACCGGTTCCCCGCACCGCAGGAGAACGCCCCGGTCCTGGCATTCCCGGGTAAGAACCTCGCAGACATCCCGGGCTTTGCGGCTTACCGGGAAGACTTTACCTCCTTCTGTTATCTCCATCGGGACGTGCTGCTCTTCAAAGAACCGGATGAGTGCCAGGTTTGTGAACGATAAAAGTGCGGGTTTGAGAAATCTGCCGTGTGCGCCGTACCGGGAGAGAAACGTCCGGATATCCCCGTCATGCGTGATGTTGCACTGCCCTGTGCCCGAGATCTGAAGTTTTAGGCCGGGCTGCTGGTTCTTTTCCAGCAGGAGCACGCAAAGACCCGGCCCGGTTGCATGGATCGCATAGAATAGACCGGCCGGGCCGGCGCCGATGACGGCAATGTCATACTGTTCCACGGGTCACCTTTGCCCGGAGTATCTCTTTTACTCGCACATGAACGTTACAGTCAGGTGCCTGAATCGTGGTCTTGCTAACCGGCTGGCATGACAAAAAAGAGCAGGCACCCGTGGTATCCGCTGAACTTTTTTTACAAAGTCTGATGACCGTGCCGGACTTTTTTAGGAAAGTCCGGTAACGCTGATGAACTCTTTTTAAAAATCATCAGCTGATGAGTCAGCCTTTTTTTCCGGAATCATCAGTCCGCGATCCGATCGTTTCTTGTAACCATTGGCCCGGGTCCTGCGCTTGGGATTGCAAAGATGAGGGGGATCACCTTTTGTTCCGGTTGGTCACCCCCACCATTCATACACAGGGCAGGGGGCCACCATGTTCATGAATGGGTGGGGGTGGGATCTTTTTCTGCACAAAGACTGGCAGGGGTACCCCCGACCCGTCCCATCAAAGGGGTCACCCCCACCTCATGGCAAGTACAGCCACCCCTGCCACCATCAGGGTACGGTCGGGGTGCCCTCCTCTTCCACCGAAGGCTCCACGCGAACAACCGGTCGGGATGCTGGAGCCGGAGGGGTAGCCCCCACCCTTCCCGCCCTGAGGTGGGGGTGGCTTTCACTGCTCCGAAAAAGGTGGTGGGGGGTAGGGGGGTCCCAAGTATTGTGGAGGTGGGGGCCCCCCCTCGTTTTATTGTCAGGTAAAACCGGGTCAACCGTCGGAAACCCATGGGAAATAATGTGCCATGCGGTGGAGATGGGGGGGTGACCCCCTGCTTTTGGCTGATAATGTGGGGGTGGCAGCTGATGATGGGGGGTGGGGGTGACCCCTTTGGCCGGGATTTTTCCGGAATTCCCCGCTCGCGATCCAACATTCTTAAAATTATTTTCAGCCAGATACCTCTTTTTTTCCCGGAAAAACCGGTAACGCACCTGCACTTTTTAGAAAACCACACTGATACTCCGGTTCCACCAGACCGGTTATTCATGCTGGTGCAGCATGAGGCGCGGGCAAAAAAGCGTTCCATTAATGGCACTTCTTCCTGAACCACTCGGCATAATACCGGCGCAGATCCACGGACTCTTCCGGAGTAAAATCCTTTTTTTTATGGGTGTGCAGGTGCTTTTCCATCTGCTTTATGATATGTTCGGCATCGTGATAGTCCTCCACTTCCAGATATGCAGGAACTTTTGCGACTTCGTACGCGTGACCGCAGGCCGGGCAGAGTTTCCACTTCTGGAACCGGTCCACGTACGTAAAGGTCCTGCACCCTGGACACCGGAGGATATGGTACATAATTATGTGGTGATGAGTGCATCCCTTATAAAAATATATTGGTGTCCCCATATAAGCAGCGAGACCGACTCATCAGGTCATTTATTCAGGTGCAGAAATTATCAGGTCAGGATCTCCCGACCAGGGGTCCTTACCGGGCGGCAAAACATCAAACGAAATCCCTATATCGTGCGGTCAACTCATAGAACCGGTACTATGGAAAATATTGTCGTCACGGGTATACGTGGACTCCCGCTTATCAGGGCCGGTGATAATCTTGCAGCGATGATCTGCGAACGGGTAAAGGTAGAGGATGGCGATATTATCTCCCTTGCCTCAACCGTGTACTCGAAATCCAAAGGATATACCAAACCACTTGCGCAGATCACGCCATCAGAGCGGGCGCAGCGTCTGGCAAAACTCAATGGAGAAGATCCCCGTTTTGTCCAGGCCGTGCTTGACGCCTCGCAGGATATTATCATGGAGCACCCGTTTATCCTCTCCGAACTTTCTTTCGGCCACATCGGGGTGCGGGCAGGGGTCGACCAGAGCAATATCGATGACGGCATGGTGATATTCCTGCCTCCCGACCCGATGAAAGCGGCAGCAGAAGTCAGGGACGAGATCAAAACAATCACCGGGAAAAATGCCGGTGTTATCATCACCGATACCTGCGGGCGATCCTTCCGGCGCGGGCAGACCGGCCATGCCATTGGATGGAGCGGGTTTACCGCCATCCGGGATTTCCGGGGCGACACCGATCTTTTCGGTCACGAACTCAAGATCACCGAAGAAGCGGTGGTAGATGAGATCGCAGGGTTTGCAAACTTTATGATGGGAGAGAGCAACAACGGTGTCCCGGCCGTTCATTTCCGCAACTGCCCGTCATGGACCGGCCACGATAACCTGTATTTCTCAAAAGACGAGGATATCACCCGGCGGCTTCTCAAAACGACCTGCCAGTCATGAGTGAGAGAGAAAAAGAAAAATTGATCCGACCCGGAACGGTGGGTCGGGTTTACGTGGCTGTTGAATAAAGAAGATTGAGGACAATGGTGATGATACCGATGACTGCGGCAACTGCTATGACCGTTATGGGACTGATATGGACTGCCCGCCGGTCCTCGCTCTCGTAGTAATTGACGAGACCCGCCGATGAAAGTAATCTTCCGCCTTGTTTCTTTGCCATGCAAATATATTTCATTTTTCGATATATAAAGGAGAGTCACGACATCCTATGAACGTCCCTCAGATTGTATCCGGTCAGGCGCTGCTTGGTGAGGAGCTCGCGCTCGGGCCGGTCGATATTGTGATCGAAAATGGCAGGATTACTGCGATCGAGGAAAACCCCCGGGCCCCTCCGGTCTGGATCTGCCCGGCGTTCTTTAATGCCCATACCCATCTTGCCGACACTATCGCCATGGACTGCGGGACTACCGGCGATCTGGTCAGCATGGTGACTCCTCCCGACGGCCTCAAGCACCGGCTCCTTGCTGCCGCATCGCACCGGGAACTGGTCGCGGCAATGCGGGCAGCCATATCCGATATGATGGGTTCCGGAACGTACGGGTGTGCGGATTTTCGGGAAGGAGGCAGGCAAGGGGTTCATGCCCTCCAGGAGGCATCGGCCGGTCTTGACTTTCTACCGGTTATTTTCGGCCGGGAAGGTGGCGAAGCGGATGCGGACGGCCTTGGGATCAGCAGCACCCGGGATGTGATCGGTATCGATCAGCAGGTCAGTGCGGCACGCAAAGCCGGTAAAAAGATCGCGTTTCATGCAGGAGAGCGGGATAAGGATGATGTCGATGCTGCACTCTCGTTTGAACCGGATCTGCTCATTCACATGACCCATGCGACAAAAAAACAGATCCGGGAATGTGCGGATAAAGAGATCCCGATTGCAGTCTGCCCGCGTTCCAACTGGATACTCGGTGTGACTGAATCGGCCCGGCATCCCCCGCTGCACCTGATGCTCGATCTCGGGTGCACGGTGATGCTCGGCACGGATAATGCAATGTTTGTCCCGCCGGATATGTTTTCGGAGATGGCATTTGCCGCAACAGTGTACCATCTCGATCCAAACACCGTGCTCCGCACTGCAGTAGCGGGATCTCAGTTGTCAGGATCGCCGTTTTTTATCCGTAAAGGTGGGAGCGCAGCCCTTTTTACGCTGGATCCATCCCATTCTGCGCTTGCTTTCAGCCGCGATCCTATAGCCTCCATTGTAAAACGGGCTCCGGGCAGTAAAATAAGGAACAACGTTTTTAATTTGTAAATTCAATAAAAATGGCATGTTTGTTTTGGGTGATGCCAGTGTTTACTAACATACTCGTTGCAATCGATGGTTCAGAAGCAAGTGACCGGGCAATCGAACGTGCTGTCGATGAAGCAAAGGTATGGAATGCCAGGCTTCATGCCGTCTATGTGGTCGAAACCGGCCTCTTTTCATCTCTCCCTTCAGATAATACTGTTGAAATTATGTACCGCGTTCTTGAGACGGAGGGAAATTCCGTTCTTGAGAAGGCAAAAAAGGCCGCAGCAAAAAGCGGGGTTGCCCTTGTAACACATATGAAACAGGGCCATGCGGGAACTGAAATTATTTCGCTTGCACAGAGCGAGAAGGTAGATCTCATTATTGCCGGCTCCCATGGGAAAAGCCAGACAGATCGTCTGCTGGTCGGGAGTGTCAGCGCGTATATTATCACACACAGCACGGTCACGACCATGGTGGTGAGATCATAACGGAAATGCTCGTAAAAGATTACATGACCGCGGATGTTGTTCATGTAGACATTCCCGGTAACCGTGACGATGTCCTCAAGATCCTCAAAAGGACCGGTATTTCCGGCGTCCCTGTCTTAAAAAACAAGAAACTTGTCGGCATCATTACAAGAAAGGATCTGCTGGGCAAACCGGAAGAAACTCAGCTCGGGCTCCTGATGACCTCAAAGCCGGTTACCATTGAACCCGATGCCGATATTCGCAAGGCCGCCCGGCTGCTTGTCACGCACCGGATCCGGCGGCTGCCGGTGGTTGAGGATGGCAAACTTATCGGCCTGCTCTCGGTCGCTGACCTTATCCATGCGATTGCCCAGATGAAGATAAAAGAGGAGATCAAGGATGCCTATACGAGCACGACCTTCGCACTCTGGGAAGATACCCCTCTCCCGCTTGTAGGGCGCGTCATGGAAATCTCGGGCGTCGATGCCATCCCGATCCTGAATTCTGACAGCGTACTGCAGGGTATTATCTCTGAGCGCGATCTCATCCGGAATTCCAGCATTGAGGATTCGGTTGGCGTGAGTGATTTCTCCAATGGTACCGATGACGATGAATGGACGTGGGAGAGCATACGGGACAACCACACTATCAGTTTTGGGATTTCACGGGTGCAGCTGCCCAACCGGCCGGTAAAACTTGCCATGGTGAAAAATGTTGTTGCCGTGCCCAAGAATGCCGAGGTCAGCGAGTGTGCGTTAAAGATGCGCAGATCGAGAGTCGACCAGCTGCCGGTGGTCAATGGCGACAAGCGTCTCGTGGCCATGCTTTATGACCGCGATCTTATCCGTGTCCTCTGTAAAGAGGACGCAGAATAACAACCTTTAAATTTCCCGATGTCATCTTGTACCATAAAACGCTTTTATTTGATTTTTAGCGTTCATTTGTTTTTCGAGGTGTAATATGCCTGAACATTCCCAGGAATCTATGACAGGGACTACTACGGTGGGTCTGGTATTTGCCGAAGGAGTGATCCTTGCCACAGAGAAACGTGCAACCATGGGATACATGATTGCAAGCAAGCGTGCAAAGAAGGTCTACCAGATTGCAAACCGCATCGGGATGACAATTGCCGGTGGTGTAGGTGACGCCCAGCAACTGGCCCGGATCATTACGGTCGAGTGCAACCTGTACCAGATACGCAGGTCGCGGGCGATCACGGTCGGGGCGGCTTCGACCCTTCTCTCCAACTACTTAAACCAGAACCGGTATATGCCGTATTATGTCCAGCTGCTTGTCGGCGGCATTGATGAGCACGGGCCCAGTGTCTACTCGGTCGATGCGATGGGTGGGGCAACAAAAGAAGAGGATATTGTCTCGACCGGCTCCGGTTCGCCCATGGCCTATGGTGTGCTGGAAGACCGGTACGTCCCGAATATGAATGAGGATGGAGCAATCGAGCTTGCGATCCGGGCACTTAAGTCTGCAATGAAACGCGATGCCGGATCCGGTGAAGGTATCCACGTTGTGGTCATCACCAAAGACAAGTACCAGGAACTTGGCGAAGATGCACTCAAAAAATATCTCGTCAAAAATCCCGCATAATCTTTTTTTAGGACGTTTCGTATTATGTTGATTGAAGAACGGCTCAAAGATCTCAAAGACAAGATCAACGAGAAGGTGCCTGCCGGCATCACGGTAAAAGAGGTAGAATTTGAAGGCCCGGAGCTGGTCATTTACACCGATGACCCCAAACGGTTTGCCGATGAGGCCGACCTGATCCGGATCCTTGCCCGGGATCTCCGTAAAAGGATCGTTATCCGCCCGACCATTCTTGAAGATCCGGAGAAGGCGGCATCTGAGATCAGGGCTGTTGTCCCTGAGTCCGCTGGTATCACGGATATCTTTTTTGATCCTGATACCGGGGAAGTCCTGATTGAAGCGGAGAAGCCCGGTGTTGTAATCGGGAAAAACGGGATCACGCTCCGTGATATTACCCGGCATATCGGCTGGACCCCAAAAGTCGTCCGCACCCCGCCCATCGAAAGCAGCACCGTAAAGCAGGTACGCCAGTACCTGCGCTCGGTCAATGAAGAGCGCAAGCAGTTCCTGCGCACAATCGGGAGAAGAATCCACCGGGATATCCCGGGTCGCGACGAAGCAAATAAGGATGCGACAAAAAAAGATCAGTGGGTGCGTGTCACCACCCTTGGCTGTTGTCGCGAAGTTGGACGGGCTGCATTTTTGCTGACCACCCCGGACAGCCGTGTGCTGATCGATTGCGGGGAGAAACCCGACAACTCAAATGGTACCCCGTATCTGTATGTTCCTGAGATCCATCCCCTGGCTCAGCTCGACGCGGTTGTCCTCACCCACGCGCATCTCGATCACTGTGCGCTCGTCCCCCTCCTCTACAAGTATGGATACGAAGGCCCGGTCTACTCGACTCCCCCGACCCGGGATCTCTCTGCCATGCTCCAGCTGGACTACCTCGATGTCATTAACAAGGAAGGCCGGAAGATCCCGTACAGCTCAAACGAGGTCAAGACCTACATCCAGCATTCGATTACCCTGAACTACGGCAGCGTGACCGATATAGCGCCGGATATCAAGCTTACCTTCCACAATGCCGGTCACATTCTGGGCTCTGCAATCGCACATTTCCACGTAGGCGACGGTCTGTATAACATCGCCTTTACCGGGGATTTCAACTACAGCAAGAGCCGGTTATTCAATCCGGCGGTCAACCAGTTCCCCCGGCTCGAAACGCTCTTTATGGAGAGCACGTATGGCGGCTCAAACGATTTCCAGCCGGCCCGGTCGGATGCAGAGGGCAAGCTTTATGAAACCATCAACAAGGTGCTCTCCCGTGGCGGCAAGGTGATTATCCCCGCGTTTGCTGTCGGCAGGTCGCAGGAAGTCATGCTCGCCCTTGAAGAAGGGATGCGCCTTGGCAAGATTCCTCATGTCAAGATCTATCTCGATGGTATGATACGGGAAGCAACAGCGATCCACACCACTTACCCGGAATACCTCAACAACGATCTCCGGAACCTGATCTTCCGGGAAGGGATGAATCCATTCCTTGCAGAATGTTTCCAGCAGGTGGACTCGTCCGATCTCCGCGAGAAAGTAATCAATGGCGATCCGTGCGTGATCATCACGACAAGCGGGATGCTCAACGGCGGGCCTGTCATGGAGTACCTTCTCAACCTTGCAGAGGACGAAAAGAACGCGCTCGTCTTTGTCGGGTACCAGGCTGACGGTACGCAGGGGAGACGCATCCAGAAGGGGTGGAGGGAAGTGCCCCTGGGCCGGAAAGGCACGATCACGATCAACCTGGAGATCGATACTATCGACGGGTTCTCGGGACATTCCGACCGGCGGCAGCTGATGAACTACATCGGCCAGATCCAGCCGAGACCCGAGAAGATCTTCTGCATTCACGGGGACGAGAACAACACGATCGATCTCGCCAGTTCCATCTACAAGCGGTACCATATCCAGACCCACTCGCCGATGAACCTTGAGACCTACCGTATGTGCTGATCGCATGGCGGCATCAAGGGCATACCTTGTCATTATCTGTCTTGGCATCTTTGCGGTTATGGGACTCTCGAACGCGATTGTCCCGGTGCTGCCGGCATTTGCCAGGGAGTCTGCGTGGCAGGGTGCCATCTATGCCGCCTATTTTTTTGGCGCGTTTATCTCGACCCTGCCGGGAGGAGTGCTTGCCGATCGTCATGGTACTGACCCGGTCATACGCGCTGGACTCCTGATGACGGTTGCAGCAGGAGTTTTGCTCTTTTTTGCCACAGCGCCGGTTGCAGTAATTATCCTGCGGGGCTGTGAAGGAATAGGTGCCGGCCTCTTTGTCGCTGCTGCACTTTCCTCTATCAATTCCCGGAGCGATCATGTCCGCATGAGCGGCTATTACATGGCGATGCTCAATCTCGGTCTTGTCATCGGGCTGATCGCGGCCGGAATACTTGCAGCGCGTTTTGCAGGCCCGGTACTTGGGATTGGCATTTTCACGTTTTTTGCCCTTGTGGCGCTGGCTGGAAGTGCAGTTACCGGCAGCCGTCAGGTTTCCTCGGGAAGAAGAATGGATACGGCAATAGTGTCAGCGTTTATCCGCGACAATCTCTGGCTGTGGTATTCGGCCATTGTTCTTGTCGGCATCACAGGTGTCGTATCATCGTTATTTCCAAAATTTTCCGGGGATTCAGCTGAAACCCTCGGATTCTGGATTGCGGGCATGAGTATTGCAACTATCGTTACTGTCCTTGTGGTCTCCCGTTTCCCGCTCCCCCCGGTGCCGGTCATCCGCTGGTCTGCACTCTTCATGGCGGCGGGAGTCCTTCTCACCTACATATCTCCCCTGGGATTCATTGTCCTTGGCGCTCTTGCCGGTGTCGTGATGATCTCCCAGATGGCGTATCTTGCCGGTGTGCCGGATCACCAGGGACTTCTCATGGGCTTGTTCTCTACGGCAAGTTACCTGGGGATGGCCATCCTGCCATTCGTTGCCGGGGTCATTGCGGATGCGGATGGGTTTTTTGCCGCATTTGTCATCACCGCAATTCTTGGGGGAACCGTAGCCGTCACGACTGGATGCTGCAGGAACCCGCCCCGTCACCATGCGGAATAATTCATGGGATACTAAAAAACCATACATTCATCTGCGATAAAAGAGAATTTTCGGATATGCAGATGAGCGCAAAAGCAGGCATACTGCTTGTAATAATTTTTATATTGGTTCCTGCTGTGGCGGCAGAAGACTCTCTTGAATGGTACACCAAAGGCCAGAACGCAGCAACGTCCGGGAATTATGCAGATGCTGTTACCTACTATAACAATGCGCTCTCGTTAGATCCATCGTATGCGCTTGCCTTGTCGGGAAAGGCGGTGGCCCTTAATGCGCTGGGACGGTACTCAGACGCACTTGTTGCAGCAAACCAGGCCCTTACGATACGGACAAGTGCTGAGGCACAGAATGCCGTGGCGTATGCGCTCTACAAACTGGGCAGGTACGACGAAGCCGTAGCCGTGTATGTAAATCTCACTGCCACAGTGACTAACAACGCGGATGCATACTGTAACCTTGCCTCTTCATATGTCCAGACAGGAAACCAGGATGCCGCACTCAAAGCATACGCAAAATGTACAAATCTCGATCCCCATAATGCGGATACCTGGAACCGAATAGGCGTTGTGTACCTGGCACGGGGAAATTATACCGAAGCGCTCGATGCATTCGATCATGCAACCCGGGAAACCACAACGAATGCTGAAATCTGGAACAACAAGGGTCTCGCGCTCACTGC
>Ga0172381_10004830_pt1 | contig 13846 bp, 14 predicted proteins | sample Leawel6488metaG_FD_119754 | JGI IMG/M metagenome (GOLD analysis project Ga0172381, IMG submission 119754) | Leachate microbial communities from a municipal landfill in Southern Ontario, Canada - Leachate well 64-88 metaG | ecosystem: Engineered > Solid waste > Landfill > Unclassified | place... | reverse complement strand
TATTGAAGTTAAGACAAGAAGTACTGATGTTTTTTGTGAACCAGAGACTGCTGTTACAAAGGAAAAGCAAAGAGCAATAATTAAAGTTGCAAATAGTTATATACTAAGAAATAATATTAATGATGAAGCAAGATTTGATATAATTGCAATTGTTACAAACGAAAATGGAACAAAAATCAATCATATCAAAAACGCCTTCACGCCAATGCCTTATTAAGATGGAGAATGAAGAAAGATTATATTATAGTATAGGGGAAGTTTCGCAAGAGTTGGACGTTAGTCTTCCTACGCTTAGGTTTTGGGAAACAGAATTTAAACAAATTAAACCGCATAAAAATAAAAGAGGTGTTAGATTTTATACTAAGGCAGATATTGAACTCTTGAAACAAATACATTATCTTACAAAAACTTGTGGCTATACTATTGAAGGAACTAAAAAATATTTGAAAAATAATATTACAAGTGAAGAAAACCAAGATTTAAATAATAATAATGTTGAGATTGTTCGTTCTCTTAATGAAATTAAAGACTTCCTCTTGGAATTAAAAAATACATTATGAATATATTAATACTCTGTACTGGAAATTCTTGTCGTTCACAAATGGCTGAAGCTTGGTTAAAACAAATCAATCCTTCATTAAATGTTTTTTCTGCTGGCACAATTCCTGCAAATGAGGTCCATCCTTTAGCCATTAAAGTCATGAAAGAAGCTAATATTGATATTTCCTCCAATAAACCTAAGCTGGTTGATCAATTTCTTGATAAAGATTGGGATTATGTTATTACAGTTTGTGATGATGCAAAAGGATCATGTCCTTTTTTCTCAGGAAAGACAAAGAATCGTCTTCATTATTCATTTGAAGACCCTTCAAAAGCTAAGGGAGATAAAGATTTTATTTGGGAAGAATTTAAACGTATTAGTTTAGAGATAAATCATGTGTTTTTCTTTTTAAATGAAAAAGTATTTGGAAATGATGATATGATATGTACAGAAACTAATTGCCCAGAATATGATAAGGACACAAAAAAATCTTGTCAAGGTTGTAAATAATAAAATAGATATGAAAAAGAATATTGCATTAATGGCAGGAGGGAATAGTAAGGAAGCAGATGTTTCTCTTCGTTCAGCCATTCAAGTAGAAGAAAATATAGATAAATCATTATATAATGTTTATAAGATAGTTCTTAAAGGATTAGATTGGTATTACGAAACTCAAGAAAAGAAATACTTTATTAACAAAGATGATTTTTCCTTAACTATTGATAATACTAAAATTATTTTTGATGGAGTATTCATAATAATTCATGGTACTCCTGGAGAAAATGGTCTACTACAAGGTTATTTTGAGATGATGAATATCCCTTTTGCATCTTGTAGTTCGCTTGTTTCTGCAATAACTTTTGATAAGGTTGTTTGTAATGCTGTTGTAAGAGAATTAGGAGTAGTAAGTGTTTCTAAAAATGTGAGCTTTTATAAGAATAATCAAATGACTGTCGAAGAAATAGTTAAAAAACTAAATTTTCCTCTATTTGTTAAGCCTTCAGAAGGAGGGTCAAGCATAGGAATGACAAAGGTTAAGCAAAAAACAGAATTGGAAGAAGCAATAAAAACAGCTTTTGATGTTCATGATAGAGTTATTATTGAGGAATTTATAAAAGGAAGAGAATTAACATGTGGAGTGATGCAATCAAGAGGAGAAATAATCGCATTCCCAATAACAGAAATTATACCCATCAAGGAGTTTTTCGATTATGAGGCAAAATACGATGGTTCAACCTCTGAAATAACTCCTGCAAATGTGGAAGATAAAATTAGAATTGAAATTCAAGAGACAGCAACAAAAATATATCAAGGACTAAATTGCAAGGGAGTTTGTAGGATTGACTTTATATATAATAATGAAAGAGATGAATTATTCTTCTTAGAAGTAAATACAATCCCTGGTCAATCGGCTCAAAGTATAGTCCCTAATCAGGTTCGCTCAATGGGATGGTCAACAAAAGACCTATATTCAAGAATGTTGGAAGAAATTCTTTAAAACAATAATCCATAATGCAAAGAATAAGAATAAAAGCTTTTCTTCTAATACTCCTATTTCCATTATTTTCCTTCTCACAACCAAAAAATGTAATTCTTTTGATTGGAGATGGAATGGGACTTTCTCAAGCTTACGGAGCATACACTGCAAATAAAGGGCAATTAAATATGTTTACTATGCCCATTACAGGGTTTTCGAAAACTTATTGTGCTGATAGATTTAATACCGATTCAGGAGCAGGCGCAACAGCACTGGCAATAGGACATAAGGCAAATTATGAATCAATAGGATTAGATTCTCTGTGGATGCCTCACCCAAGTTTAATAAAATTAGCTAAGAAAAAAGGACTTTCTACTTCCATAATAACAACTTGTGATTTGACTCATGCAACACCAGCAAGCTTTGTGGCAAATGTAAGAAATAGAAAAATGAATGAAGAGATTGCATTATCTTATTTGAATGGTGATGTAGATATTTTTATTGGCGGAGGGTTGAAAAATTTTATTTCAAAATATAGAAAAGATAAATTCTCATTAACCGATAGCCTCAATGCAAGAGGATATAAAGTTTTATATAAATTAGACGAATTAAATTTTTTGCAAACAAAAAATCAAGGAAATAATCTTATTGCAGGATTACTTTATGATGAGCATCCTCCTTTGGCTAAAGAAAGAAATGATATGCTTTGTAAAAGTCTAACAAAAACACTTAGCCTGTTATCAAATAATGACAAAGGGTTTTTTATAATGTTAGAAGGTTCTCAGATTGATTTTGAAGCACATCTTAATAGATTTGATAATATGGTTGAAGAAATCCTTGATTTTGATAAAGCAGTTGGAATAGCTATTGAATATGCTAAGAAAGATAAAAATACACTTGTAATTGTAATTGCAGATCATGAAACAGGGGGATTAACAATTAATGGAGGAGATTTTAAAAAAGGAGAGGTTAATGATAAATGGACAAGCCTTAATCACACTGGAGTAATGGTTCCTATTTATGCTTTTGGAGTTGGGGCAGAAAATTTTAGTGGAGTTATGGAAAATACGGATGTTTTTAAGAAAATTTCTTTATTATTGGATTTGTAATTGTAACTTTGCAAATTAGAATTAAAAAATAAAAATAATATATAGTAATATGACTGATTACACATTGCAGTATAAAGTAGCTGATATAAATTTAGCTGACTTTGGAAGAAAAGAAATTGATATAGCAGAGAAAGAAATGCCAGGTCTTATGGCATTGAGAGAAAAATTTGGTAAAGAAAAACCTCTTAATGGAGTTCGCATTATGGGTTCTCTTCATATGACAATCCAAACAGCAGTATTAATAGAAACATTAACTACCCTTGGAGCCGATGTTCGTTGGGCTTCTTGTAATATATTTTCAACTCAAGATCATGCAGCCGCAGCAATTGCGAAGGCAGGGATTCCTGTTTTTGCATGGAAGGGTGAAAGCTTAGAAGAATATTGGTGGTGTACTAATCAAGCACTTTCTTTCCCTAATGGAAAAGGTCCACAACTTATTGTTGACGATGGAGGAGATGCAACACTTTTAGTCCATAAAGGATATGCAGCAGAAAATGATCCTTCAATATTAGATGTAACACCTTCTTCAAGTGAAGAGGCCATTATTTTAAAAACTCTAAAAGAAATAATCAAAGAAGATAATTCTAAATGGCATAGAACTTTAGAGGAATTAAAAGGAGTAAGTGAAGAAACAACAACAGGAGTTCATCGTTTATATCAAATGATGGAAAGAGGAGAGCTATTAATTCCTGCAATCAATGTTAATGATTCTGTAACAAAATCAAAATTTGATAATCTTTACGGCTGCCGTGAATCTTTAGCTGATGGAATAAAAAGAGCAACTGACGTTATGATTGCTGGAAAAGTTTGTGTTGTTTGTGGTTATGGTGATGTTGGAAAAGGATGTGCTCATTCAATGAGAAGTTACGGAGCAAGAGTAATTGTAACAGAAATTGACCCTATTTGTGCTCTCCAAGCTGCAATGGAAGGATTTGAAGTTACAACTCTTCAAGAAGCCTTGAAAGAAGGGAATATATATGTCACAACAACTGGAAATAGAGATGTTATTACTGCCGAAGATATGGCACAAATGAAAGATGAAGCAATCGTTTGTAACATAGGCCATTTTGATAATGAAATTCAAGTGGAAAGATTAGAAAAATGGTTAGGGATCAAGAAATTAAACATTAAACCTCAAGTTGATAAATATATATATCCTGATGGACATTGTATTTATTTGTTAGCTGAAGGACGTTTGGTTAATTTAGGTTGTGCAACCGGTCATCCTTCTTTTGTTATGAGTAATTCATTCACAAACCAAACTTTAGCTCAAATAGATCTTTGGAAAAATGATTATGAAGTCGGAGTTTACCGCCTGCCAAAACATCTTGATGAAGAAGTTGCAAGGCTTCATTTAGAAAGAATTGGCGTAAAACTAACTATCCTTACTGATGAGCAAGCTCAATATATTGGTGTTGAAAAAAATGGCCCATACAAAGCAGATCATTATAGATATTAGTGAAACAAATATTTAGAATATTCCAATACATTAAAGGTTACAAAAGAGAAGTAATCCTAAACATATTATTTAATCTACTTTATGTTTTTGCTTCTCTTTTTTCCTTTGTTATTGTTATCCCTTTTGTTTCAGTCCTCTTTGGGATAATTAAAGCTCCAGAAATTTGTCCTGAATTTGCATTCAATAAGGACGTTATTATTGACTATTTTTCTTGGAATCTTAATCAATTGAGCCTAGAATACGGAATTTACTCTTGTTTGTCAGTACTAAGTGCTATTTATATATTTTTTGCTTTCCTTTCAGCATTGTTTAGATATTTAGGAATGTATTTTTTAGCTCCTATACGTAATGGAGTTATAAGCGACTTAAGAAATGATATATATCATAAAATCACAATACTTCCTCTCTCTTTCTTCTCAAACAAAAGAAAAGGAGATTTGCTTTCTAGAATGACTTCTGATCTATCAGATATTGAAATTTCTGTTATCAGTAGCCTCCAAATGTTGGTAAAAGATCCTTTAATGGTTATTGTTTTCCTAATAGCACTAATTATTGCAAGTCCAAAACTGGTTATTTTTATCCTAATAATACTCCCTTTGGTTGCTATTTTAATTAAAAGAATTGGTGCGAGTCTAAATAGAAACTCAGAAAAAGGTCAAAAACAAATTGGAATACTTCTCTCAACTGTTGAAGAAACCCTTGGGGGAATAAGAATAATTAATGCCTACAACGCAGAAAAAATTATTAGTAAGAAATTTGAAGGGCAAAACAATATATACACAAAACTAATGACTAAAATTCTTCGTAGGAAGGAACTTTCTTCACCCTTAACTGAAATCTTTTCAATCTTGGCCTTAGTAGTTATTGTTCTATTTGGAGGTATGATGGTTTTAAAAGGAGAAATACATCCCAGCATTTTGATTGGATTTGTTCTTTTGTTCGCAAGAATAGTTGCTCCAATGCAAAGTTTAACAACAGCATACTACAACCTTAAAAAAGCTGAAGCTGCAGCTCAGAGGATATATGAAATATTGGATGCCAATGAAAAAATTATTGAAAAACCAGATGCAATAAATAAAATTAGTTTTAACTCCAAAATTGAATATAAAAATGTCTATTTCTCTTACGTTGAAGAACAGGGAAAAGAAATTATGGTTTTAGACAATATAAATCTTGAAATAGAAAAAGGACAAACAATTGCAATTGTTGGAAAATCTGGAGCAGGGAAAAGCACATTGATAGATTTACTCCCAAGATTTCAGGACTCTCTAAAGGGAGAAATAATTATTGACCAAATTTCAGTTAAAGATTTTAACATTAACTCTTTAAGAAATGAAATAGGAGTTGTTACTCAAGAAAGCATATTATTTAACGATACAATATTTGGAAATATAGCATTTGGAATTAATGCTTCAATAAAAGAAGTAGAAGATGCAGCTAAAGCTGCAAATGCACATGAATTTATTAAAAATCTTCCAAAAGGATACTATACAAATATTGGAGATAGAGGATTGTCGCTTTCAGGAGGAGAACGTCAAAGAATATGTATTGCCCGAGCTATTCTTAAAAACCCAACAATTCTTCTTCTTGACGAAGCAACTTCTGCCCTTGACACAGAAAGCGAAAGATTAGTTCAAGAATCCCTTGAAAAACTAATGAAAGGAAGGACAACCCTTGTTATAGCTCACCGACTATCAACAATTCTTAAATCAGATAAGATAATTGTTATGGAAAATGGCAAAATAGCTGAACAAGGGACTCATCACTCATTACTTTCCCAAAATGGAATTTATTCAAAGTTAGTAGAACTTCAAACTTTGTAAATCAGGACAAAATATCCCTTAACAGCTACAAACTATATTTTTGTTTTAAGCTTATCCAACTTCCTCCATTATGTACATTGGTAAAACCATTAGCATTTAGGATTTGTTTAGCAGCTGCACTTCTCGCTCCAGATGCACAACAGGTTATAATAGGACTATCTTTAGTTTTTAATTTATTTATATTCCCTGCAAGTTTATCAACAGAAATATTAACCGACCCTCTTATGTGGCCTTCTGTAAACTCGCCTTTTGTGCGAACATCTAAAATTGTTGCACCTTCTTTTATTACTTCTCCCAAATCAACTTTGGGTGAAATTCCTAGCATATTACTTATTGATTCGAACATATTATTTTGAATTAAATTTTTTACGCTGCAAAGATAAATCAAATATTTTGAATTAACATAGTATCACTAATAAATTATTATAGTATCACTAATAAATTATTTTAATGCCACTCTTAATTAACTTCTATATTATTTATAAATCACATATTTAACGCAAAATATGATTATAAAAATAGAATTCAAAAAACTCGTTTAATTCTTTTTATATAGGTGGATTTCCCAAAAAACATGTAAATTTGTATCGGAATTTTCTCATAAAAGTACTAAAAACCGCATAATAATATGATATTTAAAGAAGATATTTCTCCAAAATTTGCCAATGAATTATTCAACGATAAAGAAAAAACGTTAGAATTCATTGCTGGTGTTAAATGGAAAGATGGATTTGTATGTCGAAAATGTGGTCATACTAACTATTGTGAGGGTAAATCAACAGCTTCTCGTCGCTGTACACGTTGCAAAACTGAAGAATCGGCAACAGCTCATACTTTGTTTCATAATATCAAATTTCCAATCAATAAAGCTTTTTATATTGCCTACAATGTCTGTGTTGAAGGAAAAGAAATTTCATCATATAATTACTCAAATCAACTCGGACTAAATCAAATGACGTGCTGGAAATTCCGAAAGAGGATTAAAGATTGTATTATCAAAAATAGTACAAATAAGGGCAAAATATCGATTAAAACCATCCTATTGTCTGAAGATTAATAATTACAATTCTAAGTATATTTCAATCCAGTAAGCTGTAATATGATGTTCTATATTAGATATATTATTTTAAATTGATAATATTTCTTTTAGGAGTTTGTAGCCTGTTTGGCTTGCTTTTAATTCGTAGTTATTGTTGAGCTTAACTATGAATTGATTTTTCTTGTAGCTTTGTATACTACTAATAAAATCTATGTTTACAATGTAACTGCGATGTATTCTTATGAATTGTTTTGGTGGAAGATTTTTTTCAAAATATTTCATTGTTTGCTCTTTAAGATAAACATTGTCTTTTGAGTATATTGAGACGTAATCTCCATTTGACTGTAAGAACATTATGTCTTTAAGAATTAAAACGTCAAGTTTTTGTCCTGTTTTAACACTTATTCTTTCTACGTATTCTTTCTCTTGAGAAGTGTCTGTTTCTTCAATAATATCTTTTTCGTCATTTATTTTTACTCCCTGATTTTCGTCTTGTTCATCTTGACTGAGGAAGATTTTGTTTGTTAGAAATTGCAGGATGGAGGCAAAGAGTCCGAAGCTTAGAATTGTAATGCTAAAAAGTAATAATAGGTTTTCTTTTGTAATAAATCTTAATAGCCAAGAAATTATCACTGACCATACAATAAGAAAACCTATTGTTATGAATATGGTGCGTTTATTTTCAAACATCTATTTCTTGTCTTAGTTCTTAATTTCTATTCCTCCGAAGATGCAAGCCCCATTTATTATTAGCTTTTTATTTGAGGATGTTTCTCCTTCTGTATAGAATCTTGAATCTTTTGTTCCTCCTAATATATTGGTTGTATTTATAGAAATTTCCCAATTGGAAGGGACATAAATTTCAACTCCTCCAAATACAACATTTGCTTCAATTATTGTTTCTCCTTCTTCAATATCTGTTTTACGAAGATCTAATACTGCTCCTCCAAATATTGTATTTATTTCTGTACCTTTAAACAAAGGAGTAATAATAATATTTTTTGATGAACTGAAGATAACGTCCATTCCTGAAAAAAGTTTACCATTTCTAAAGTATTCAGAGAATTCATACCCTTTATCTGTATATTTTTTCTTTGGTTTTGAAACTACTTTTGAAATTATTGCTATTCCAAATAAAATGAATAGGATAGGCAGGATTGTGTTTTCGAGTGTTAGGTTTTCGAAAGGAAATGTGATTAAATTAGGATAGAAAGTGGAAACTTTAGGAACTAAGAAAATCAATGATATCAATACTCCTAAAAATCCCCAAAAGAAATGCTTCCTAAAAATCCAATAAAGAGATAGTAAAAGAAGTAGCATAGGGAATGTTATTACTATTTCTATCATTGATTTATCAACATAACCTAAATTATTAAGAAGGTAAATTAATCCTCCTCCTATTAGTATTATACCTACAAATATTCCGAAACTGGAATTTGATTTACAATTTTTTTGTTCTTTCATGGCTGATTATTTTTTTGGCAAAGATATTGATTTATTATAGAAAGGAACAAGCTAAAAACGATGAAATAGACCTTTTCTGATGATGAAATTGTCTTTTTTATCGTTATAAAAATAAAAAGAGGCTGTTTTATAATTGGCGAGGCAGCATTCGGAAGTAGGAAAGATTGGATGTTGAGGTAATAAAATAATATTTATAGACCAAAGAAGAAGTTTTAATGCTCAAACAACTTAGTTTTCATACCCCAAAAGTGGCACTTATATACTCCAAAAGTGGCACTTCCCGACTTAATAAGTGGCACTTTTAGACCATAAACAAGAAGTCTTAAGAGCAAGAACAAGAAGTTTTAGAGTAAAAAAAAGGCTGACTCTGGGAATGAAGTGACCCCAAAAAGTTGGACAAAAAACTTTTGGGGTCACTTAAGAATTATAAAACAGCCTCTTTTGGAGTATTTTTTGTTTATTGTAAACGATTATTATTAAAAAATGCTATTAGTTCAAACTTTCTTTCTTTAGAAATTTCATTCCATTTAATCCCTTCAATTGCTCCTTCAATAGAATATAGGAGATTGATACAAGAATTGGGATTTTTTGATTGTAATTTCTTAAAAACATTTTCTGTACCTATATGAACCAAAGTTTCAAAAGAATCTATTCCAACCTCATTCAGTTTACGAGCAGTTTCTTTTCCAATGTTTTGGACTTTCTTTAAATCGTTTTCCATATAAACAAATTAAAACTATTCTTCGTCTTTTGTTGCTTCTTCATATGTTTTTAGTAATACGTTTTGAACATCTGTTGGAACTTGTTGATATTCTTTATACTTCATTGAATACCACCCACGCCCAGATGTTAAAGAAGAAAGAGATGTTGAATATCGATACATTTCTGCAAGAGGAACTTGAGCTTTAATGATTTGATTTCTTCCCTCTGAATCCATACCCATTAAAATTGCTCTTCTCCCTTGAAGGTCTGTCATAACTCCTCCCATCATTTCAGAAGGAACTTCAACTTCTAAATCATAAATAGGTTCAAGAATTTTTGGACCTGCATTTTTAAATGCTTCTTTGAATGCTGCACGTCCTGCAAGCTTAAACGCCAATTCGTTTGAATCAACAGGGTGCATTTTTCCGTCAAATACATTAACAACAATATCTCTCGCATAAGAACCTGTAAGAGGACCTTCTTCCATTTTTTCCATTAGGCCTTTTAAAATAGCAGGAAGGAATCTTGCATCAATTGCTCCTCCAACAATACAGTTGTTGAAAACTAATTTTCCTCCCCATGGAAGTTCATGAGTTTCTGTCCCACGAATTGGGTATTTAGTTTGATTTGACATCCCTTCAAGGTAAGGTTGAATCAACATATAAACTTCCCCAAATTGACCCGCACCACCTGATTGTTTTTTATGACGGTATGATGCCTCAGCATTTTTTGTAATTGTTTCTCGATATGGAATTTTTGGGGCATATAGTTCAATCCCAATTTTATGTTGGTTGTCGAAATACCATTTGAGAGTGTTGATATGAAGTTCTCCCATTCCCTTTATTATGGTTTGTTTCAATTCTCTTGAAATTTCAACTCTCATTGAACGGTCATGTTGGCAGAATTCATTAATTAAAGCTCCAACCTTTTCATCGTCTGTGTTAGTAATAGCCCTAATTGCTGTTGTATAGATTGGTTCTGGAAATAAAATTGGAGTTACAGTGTCTGATGTGTTTTTTGATGAAGTAAGGGTTGTGTTAGTTTTAGCGTCTTTTAGTTTAATTGTGCTGATAATGTCTCCTGCAACCGCTTTATCTAATTTTGTTCTGTTTTTCCCATAATTTGCAAAGATTTGAGAAATCCTTTCCTTAGACTGGCTCTTTGTGTTTACAACATCCATTCCTTCGGTCACTTCTCCTGCCAATATTTTAATGTATGCAATTTCTCCTAAATGTTGTTCATTTGAAGTTTTAAAAACAAATAGAGTTGTTGGAGAAGTAGGATTATAAGATACCTTATTGCCATTAATTAATGTTTTGGTGGCTAATGCTTCATTTGGACTTGGAACATTATTTGCAATAAATTCAAGCATTCTTCCAACTCCCATATTTTCTTTTGCACTTGAGCAAAGAACGGGGAAAACACTTCTTGAAGCTAAGCCGAGTTTAATTCCTCTTCTAACTTCATCAATTGTTAGTTTGCCTTCTTCAAAATATTTTTCCATTAAATCATCTGCTCCGGATGCAGCATTTTCAACTAATTTAAGATGAAGTTCATCTGCTTTTGATTGTTCAGAAACTGGAATTTCTGATATTTCAGGAACTCCTCCTCCTTTTGGATATTTATATAGTTTCTGAGTAACAAGATCTATAAAAGAATCAAATCCAACCCCTGCATTAATTGGATATTGAATGATTGTAATCTTTTCTCCGAAAAAGTCTTTCATTTCAGCTATTTGCTCCTCAAAATTTGCTTTTTCAGTGTCAAGTTGATTCATAGCAAACAATATTGGCATTTGTAGCTTATCTGTGTGTTTGAAAGCTATTTCTGTTCCAACCTCAATTCCGATTTGTGAATTTATAACCACAACAGCAGTTTCAACAGCATTCAAGGCAGCAACAAGTTCCCCTTGAAAATCAGAAAAACCTGGGACATCAATAATATTTATTTTCTTCCCGCTATGTTCTGCATATAAGATACTTGAAACAACAGAATTTTTCCTGTCAATTTCAATGTCTCTATAATCAGATATTGAGTTTTTTTCATCAACACTACCTCTACGTGTTATTAATCCTCCTTCGAAAGACATTGCTTCGGCTAAAGTAGTCTTTCCTGATTTCGCCCCGCCAACTAAGGCGATGTTTTTAATTTCTGATGTCTGGTATACTTTCATCTTTTTTAAATATAAGGTTATAATTATTATTTAATAAATGTATTTATGAATTAAAGGGGCAAAGATATGAAATTGGAATTAAGTTTCAAAGAAAAACTAGGATAAAGAAATAAAAAGATGTGAATTCCCTTTAATTACTTGTTATTAAATATGCCCATTGCAAGAATTGAATTTGAACTCTTCCCTCTAATTATATAAATAAATGGGTTATTATAAATGAATTTTTCGGTTTTAGATGAGGTTTGAATTTGCTTATCAATATTTGATTTTTTCATTTTTAACTCTGCAGGAGTGGGCTTTATGATTTTAATTTCTGAATTAATTGATAAATACTTAGGTTTATAAGTTGAATCCGAAGATATATTAGGTAAGGTTAAAGGATAAACTGAATTATTAGAAATGTCAGGAAAAGAAACTGTTATCATTTGCTCTACCAAGCTTTCAATAATTGTTTTGTAATCATTTTCTGATAAATTACTACTAAAATGCTTAATGTCAATATCTTTTGGTTGAATTAATAGAAGAGAATAGTTCCCATTCCCTATTGCAATGTCAAAAGCTAAGTATGATTTATCATTACAAACACCAAAATTTCCTTTTATTGTGAAATATTCAATCAGTTTCTTTTCTTTTTCATTAACATTAAATGTTAATCTTCTTGTTTTTAATATTCCTTCATAGACCAGAGGAAACTCAAGTTTCTGTGATATTGAAATTTCTTTTGAAACGTTTGTTGTTATTGAATTACCAATTTTTATTGTTGAATCAATTTCTGAGATTAATTTTTTTATTGTTAATATATTATTAAATAAAAAGGTTGTGTCAGAAATATCAAACTTCTCGTTAAAAAGCTCAATATAATTTTCATCTTTGATATTATATATTGAATGCAGCACTCCAAGAGGGGAAAAAGAAAAATTATAACTTGAGTCAGAATTTGAAGAAAAGTTATTTAGTAGCAGGAAATTTAAAGAGTTTGATTTTTTGAGTGTACTAATATGTTCTTCAGAAAACACTTCTGCAGATGTTCCAATCATTTTAGGGGCAGAAATTGAAACTCCGTAATCTGTTTCTTTATTATTCCTATTGCACGATATGTTAAGAAAACAGATGATAAACAAAGCAGAAAAGAAATTTTTTGATGCTTTCATTGAAAAATTATTAATAATTTTATTGCAAAAATACTTCATTTTCTTACATTTGCAAAACTTTATTATAGACTATTTAATGACAAAAAAACAAATATATACCATAAAACAAGGCGAGGACTTGGCAAAAGATTATTGCTCTATTCAGGAACGTTCTCACCAAGAGGTTTTTGCAAAGCTAAAAGATTGGGGGTTAGATTCTGAACAAGCAGACCAAGTAATAACAATTCTAATCTCAAAAAACTATCTGAATGAACAAAGGTATGCAAAAATGTTTGCAATTAGTAAGTTCCATCAAAATAAATGGGGGAAAATAAAAATAAAATACTCCCTCAAGCAAAAAGATATTTCAGAAAAATGTATTTCCATTGGTTTAGGAGAAATAGATACAAAGGAATACTTTGAAGTATGTTTTGGTCTTGCAGATAAAAAGTATAAAACACTAAAAGGCGAAAACTACCTGACAAAAAAAAGAAAAACTATATCATATTTAAGCTCAAAAGGGTTTGAATATGAATTAATAAATGAAGTTTTAGATAAATTAAACAACAACAAATGCTAACAAAAGTTCATCCTATCCTTCAATTTTCATTTTTTAAGCAATGTGAATTTAAAATAAATTCACTAGGGAAAAACATATATTTAACTTTTGATGATGGGCCAGTTCCAGAGGTTACTCCCGAAGTATTAGATTTATTAGATGAATATAATGCAAAGGCAACTTTCTTTTGTGTTGGAGAAAACCTTCAAAAATATCCAGAAATTTTAAATGAAATAATTAAAAGAGGTCATAAAGTAGGCAACCACACCTTTCATCATATAAAAGGATGGAATACAAAAAAAGATGAAGATTATTATGCTGATATTGAAAAAACTAATCAATTAATAAATTCGAATCTTTTTAGGCCTCC
>Ga0172381_10004829_pt1 | contig 13846 bp, 26 predicted proteins | sample Leawel6488metaG_FD_119754 | JGI IMG/M metagenome (GOLD analysis project Ga0172381, IMG submission 119754) | Leachate microbial communities from a municipal landfill in Southern Ontario, Canada - Leachate well 64-88 metaG | ecosystem: Engineered > Solid waste > Landfill > Unclassified | place... | reverse complement strand
TGTGGGGTTAGAATACAACGCTAATGCCGCTGACAATGTAATCACGCTAGATGATATACGAGCCGCCAAGAACATAGCCGGTATAAACTCATGGACTTTAGACTACACCTCAGACGCTTTAGAGACAACCGATTTTGCTGATGCTGGGGTTAAGAGTTATACCATAGGTGCTTCGGGTTGGTCTGGTTCATTCTCTGGATATAAAGATGGTGCACCGCTTTCTATAGGTACTATCTGGGGTGTTGAACTAGCCGAGTCTGCTACTACTACCCAGATGTGGTTAGGGAATATAATCATAACAGGAATTAATCCTTCAGTGAGTGCTGACGGGGTAGTTTCTTACAGTTATACATTCACAGGCACAGGCTCATTGATGACGGCGTCTGCCTAGTGCAACACGTTGCATAATGTTTATTCGTTATCTACATAGGCAGTTATCTGAATACTTGATATTATCTTATTGGCGATGCTTGTTTGAAGTTGAGCAATAATGGAATCGGTAAAAGATTCACCTAAAGCACTACGAACAATTTCACGAATTTTAGGTTCTTCTTTAATGATAAGGTTCTTTACTTCATCAAGTGCAATATCCCGTATCATTCTGCCGACAGCCTTACTTAAGATGGTTTCCTTATCATAAGAGCTTTCTTTATAATTAAGGTGTGCTCTTACAACATCCCTAACTACCTGAGCATTTTTCTCTGGCGAAAATGATTCGGTAATTGCCAATGCTATAGCGTTTTGTATTTGCGCTTCCCCTATCTCAAATTTAAGTTCTGCCATGCTTCCTCCTTTGATTCTGCCTGTATTATTTTATGAGCTTCTATAAAAGGTGATACTGATTCAGGTTTAGGGAATATCCATTTACGGAGAATACATCGTATTTTGCGCCCGTCTTTAAAGCGGTCTCTAGGTAATTCGCCCCATAGATACCACTTTTGAGATTCACGCTCTTTAATAAATAAATAACTTTCCATAATTTAATTATACCACACTTAAAGGATAATGTCAAGTGTTAGATATACAATCTCCAATAGCGACCCTAAAACAAAACGGTAAACAGGTTGGCGGGTTATACGATATTGAAATTCGTGTTATCCTCCAATATACCACTGTAGACGGAATGAAGGAATACAAGCCTGTTAAAAAGATTACCGCTTTATCCTATTGGTTGCTAGCGCCCGTTAAAAGTAATGAGTTTGATGTTGAGTTCTTCACGGAAAATAGTAATCAGTTAGTAACAATAGATGCAGGCAAGGTTAAAATAGACTTCCCTGATTTAACAACTCTAAACAGGCGATTGTATGCACCGATAAATATTCAGTGGGTAGAATGTGAATACTGAAGCTATAGTTTATCTCTTAAGAAAGACCTCTCTAACTAGAACAGAGATAGGCAAACTTAAACCGAGCCAATTACAAACAATAGTTAAAGAGGTTTACTTTCAAGAGGCTGTTGAATCATATACCCACGCTCACGAGATAGCCTCTTTATTAGCAGCAATTTATAATACTATCCCTAGAAAAGCAGGGCATAAATCTCTAACAGCAAAGGACTTTTTAAGTGGAGAACCTCCGACACGAGAAGGAAAAAGACTAGACTCTAACGTAGATATATTAGCTAAAAAGAAAGGGATTATTTTACCAAAGGAGTAATAATATGGAGAATATACTAGCAGAGGAAAAACCGAAGACCTTAAAATTATCAGACGGTAAGGAATATAAACTCCCCCCTATAGACATGACTACTCTAGCTAACATAGAAAAGACTATGGGATTCGGGCTAGGTAAACTACAGTCTAAATTTGAAAACGAAACTATGTCAACTATGCGAAGTCTAATTTATGCTCTCTTGAAAGAAGAGCAGCCAGATTTAGATATAGAAACAGTTGGACGGTTGATTACGCTTAAAGAAATGAATTCTATATCCTCAACTATTAGCGAGATTATGGCTTTAAGTTAATTATATTTTTAACAGCATAAATTATAAAGAAAATAAACAATCCTAACTCTAATATTAAAATAGTGAGATTAGGCTCTTGTGCTACATAACCACCATATTTAAATATACAAATAAACGGATAAAGCCACGCAACACACACAGCAATTAAAAATATACTAGTCCAAAATAATTTATCCTTCATATAATATTATAACATATAAAAATATAAAGGAGTGCTATGTCAAACGGGAATTATGTTAATAGCGAACTTGAATTTGAAAAAAGCATAGCCAATATGCCAGATAGAACTTTACTTGAGTTTGTGGCTAGGCAAAATTATGAAACGTGTATTAGATGCGAAAAACATAACTCTCGCATAACGTCTCTAGAGAAGCAAAGTAAAAGAGTATCAAGCATTACTGGTGGAGTAACTGGATTGATTTCAGCGGTGATAGTAGCGGTTATAGATTGCTTCGTGAGAAACTAAAATGGCTGAAACTTTAACTGAATTAAAAGCTAAAATTACAACTGACGCCTCTGGTTTAAAAAGTGGCTTGTCTAGTGCTGAAAAGCAAACAGAGGAATCGTCTAAAAGAATGTCCGACTCCTTAAAGCAAGTCGGGGTAGCTATGGCAGCGTCTGGTGCTGCTATAACCGCTGCTCTTGGCATGATGGGTAAAGCAGCTATTGACGAGGAGATAAATGTTAAACGCCTTGCCACTACTATAGAAAATTCTGGTACAGCTTATGATTCGGTAAAAGATTCACTTGAAGCCGTTATTGCTACCACTCAAAGAAAAACTGGTATAGCTGACACTGAACAAAGAAATATATTAAATAGGCTATTACTTGTTACAAATGATTACAACAAAGCTTTGGAGTTGATGCCTACTGTTCTTGACCTTGCAGCTGCTGGCGAAATGGACGCCACTACCGCTGCAACTTATCTAGGTAAGGCATATCTAGAATTAGAAGATGGTGCTGAAGAGGTCTCTGTTAGATTTGGGCAGGCTTCTCTGCAATTTAAAAACATGGAGGACATTCAAAACCGTGTAGCGGGTTCTGCCGAGAACTTAAAAAACCCACTTTCAGCATTAAAAGCAACTGTTGGAGATGTAGGCGAAGCTATTGGAGCTACATTAACTCCAATGATTGAAGATGCTGTTGATAAAATTTACGATATTACTCTCAAGATTCAAGATTGGGTTAAAGAAAACCCTGAATTAGCTGCTAATCTAACCAAGATAGCATTAGCACTAGGGGTATTTCTAGGTGTTGTTGGTACTGCATTATTATTAATTCCAAAACTTAAAGCTGCATGGGTAACTCTACAATTCGTTTTTACTGCTTCTCCATGGGGCGCTATCATAGCTGGAATAGCACTTTTAATTGCTGCTGGCATAGCCTTATATAAAAACTGGGATACAGTAACTCACTTTTTTGAGGACGCTTGGTCTAACATAAAACAATTCTTTCTTGAAGGAGTTGACTTTGTATTGTCAACTCTTGAGAAGTTTGTAGGATTTATACCAGGGTTAAAAGACAAAATAGCCGATGCTCGTGAAGCTATCGGAGGTATGATAGAGGCAGAGAAAATAGACCGTGATGCTAGAGACGCAGAGCGGGCATTACGTGAAGTTGAAGAGGCATTAGAGGAAACAACTGAAGTCTCCGAAGAAATGACAGATGCAACAGAAGAACAAACTGAAGCGGTGCGTGATAATGTTGACGCTTTAGAAGAGCAAAAAGCTGCGCTGGAGGAGACTAGAGATAAACTACAGCGCATGAGAGAAGAGTATGAATATGCTCGTAGTGATGCTGGCAGATTAAATATAACCGTAGAAGATGTTACCTTTGCTCTATTTGATATGGGCTTAACTACAGCAGAAGTAGAGGATAAATTTATAGAATTGGGAGACGATGCTGACAATGTAAACAAAGTTTTAGAGGCGTTTGGGCTAACCGCTCAAGAAATAAATGATATATTGGAAGCACAAAAGACAAAGGTTGACAACCTGAATAATTCATATAGTGCTATGTCTAAAAGTGCCAGCACATACTCAGGACCGACTTTCGCAAAAGATATTGAATATCAGAATGGGACTCCTGTTTTAACATACGAGCAGACTTTAGCTTACCAGCATGGTCAGCTAGATATTCCTGGGTTTGCTACTGGTGGAGTAGTGCCAGGCACAATTGGCACACCTGTATTAGCTACTGTTCATGGTGGAGAAACAATTATTCCTGCCAATGAATCTATGGGGGGGATAACTGTTAATTTTACCCAACCCGTATTCTTTGACCGTGAAGATGATATGAATAGATTTGTAGATAAAATATCTAAAACTTTGGATAGAAAATATAGACTATCGGGGAGATTATAATGGCAAACGAGCTTAAACATTCATCGGTAGGAACTACATTAACTCAAGCAGAATTTGAAGCTGTTGGGCTTCATGTTTTAGATTCTCAGGCTACTGGTGATTTAATTTATGCGTCATCTGGGACTCAATTATCAAGGGTAGCAATAGGCGCTGCTAATTCTATTTTGACTTGTAATGGTAGTGTTCCATCGTGGTCTACAGCTCCGACTGTTGGAGAAATAAATATTAGTGGGACTTCTGAAGTTGAATTGCTTAATATTACGTCAACTCGTGATGATGCCTCTGGTGGGAGAATTACCTTTTTAACTGCATCGGCTTCACCTGCACAGAATGACCAAATAGGTGCTCTTTACTTTAGAGGTAAAAACTCTGGTGGGTCTACTCATACTTATGGAGCTCAGTATGCCTATATAGAATCGCCAACAGCTGACCATGAAGAAGGTAAAATTACATGGGGGTTGTATCTTGACGGTTCTGAAAACACAGCCATGCAGTTATCTGCTGCTGGAGCATTAACCCTTGACGCTGGTTTAACTGTTGGCGATGATATAACACTAGGTGCTAATGGTATCAAACTAGAGGAAACACTCGGTACTGATAATACCTATTCTGGGACTACTTGTGATGGTGTAGCAGGTGCGACAGTTGCTCATGGTGATTTGATTTACTTAAATGATGCTGACGATAGGTGGGAACTAGCGGAGGCTGACGATGAGACTACTCATGGCGCAGATTGTATGTTAGGTATAGCAGTCTCTGGTGGCAACGATGGGGACGCTATTGTTGTTCTGCTGCATGGCTTTGTTACTGATAGTACTGCTTACGAATTTACATCTGGTGGTAAACCTTTATATATAAGTTCTGCTACAGCTGGAGTAATAACAGCAACCGCTCCCTCAACAGCTAGTAATGCAGTTAGAATTGTGGGTTATGCTCATGACGATAAGGAGACAATTTACTTTAATCCGTCTAGTAGTTGGGTAGTAATTAGTGCATAGGAGATAGCATGAGCACAATTATTGAAGTTCGTGTAGGTGCATCTACTGACGATGCTTATAGAAGGCTTACTGCGGATTATTGGTCACTAACAAATGTAGCTAATCCTGCTGGACATGGTAGCGTAACTGCTTATCAATATGGTTGTGGTATGAGGTTTCTCAATATAACCATACCACAAGGTGCTACAATAGACACAGCTTATATGATATTTAAGTCAGTATATGAAGACCATGGTAGCATCATTAAAACTAGAATCAGTGCTGAAGATGTAGACAATGCGGTTACGTTTGCTGATAATTCTAGCACTTTTGATACTAGGTGGGCTGCTAGAACGACTGCTAGGGTAGACTGGGATGATATACCTTGGTGGGATGCTGCAGAGCAGGGGGCAGACACAACAAGCCCAGAAATAAAAACAGTAATTCAGGAAGTAATAGACAGAGATGGCTGGTCATCTGGAAATGCGATAGTTATATTCTGGGAGGACTTTGAAAATAGAACAGGGAACTATAACGATGCGAGGAGAAGGGCATATTCGTATGACGGGTCTGCCGATGATGCACCATTGATTCATATTGAGTATACTTATGAAGCTCCTTCTGGTTGGACTGGTAAGTTTTGTGGCACAACCAATCCTGCTAAAATAAACGGGGTCGCAGTAGCAAGCATAGCTAACGTAAATGGAGTTGGATAATGCCATTTCCTTATGATTTTCCTATAGTATTTAGTATCTATTATATAGATGTGGACTGGGATAATGACGGAGATTTTCTAGACGCTAATGAAGATATTACTGGTAATGTAAAGTCTATTCATTTTTCAAGAGGGAAATCAGACGAACTGGGTAACGCAGAAGTAGGGCAACTTTCAATCACTCTAAATAATGCCGATGGTTTATACACCCCCTCAAATTCAGGTAGTGCTTTATATGGAAATTTACTACCTAAAAGACCTATTAGAATAACGGCAACACATTTGGCAGTTACTTATAATTTATTCTATGGCTTTATAGAGGAAATTATTCCTCACCCTCATCTCACAGAACAAGATTGTATTATCACAGCTACAGATGGGTTAGACTTTCTCTCCAGACACGATATGTCAACTGCGCTTTACAAAGATACATTAACGGGAACTATACATGGGTATATATTAGATGATGCTGGTTGGTCGGCTACTAAAAGGACTTTAGATACTGGACAAGATACAGTCCCTTATTGGTATGGACACGATGTCAAAGCAAGGTTTGCTCAAACAGAATTAGATAATAACGAGCAGGGGTTTTCTTATGTAGATGGTTCAGGGTATTTCAATTTTGAGGATAGACACCACAGGTCAACTGCCACACATCAAACCTCACAGGCTACGTTTGATAATACAATGTCTAATATAGAATACAATCTTAACCCTAAGAATGTTTATAATCAGATTAAAGTTACCATTACCCCTTGGGAATTACAAAGTATAACTACCTTATGGACTTTAGAGGGAACGCCTTCAATCCCCGCTGGTGAATCAAGAACTTGGTGGGCAGATGCTTCAGTAAGTGGGCAATCAGTATTTGTTGACGCTTGGACAACTCTAGTAGCTACTACAGACTATACAGCCAACTCACAATCAGATGGTGGCGGGGCTGACATGACCTCGGATATTGCCGTGGCTCTTTCCAAACTAGCCAAGACTATGAAAATAACATTAACTAATAATGGTTCAATTCCTGCTTATATTACTCTCTTACAAGCTCGTGGTACTTACTATGATGACTTAACTAAAGTCACTCTCAAGGCAGAGGATTCTACTTCTCAAACTGCTTATCAGAAAAGAACCTATGAACTTGATGGAAAGTATATGACTGATGCAGATAAGGCTCAGGATTATGTAACCTATGCCATCGGAAAATACAAAGACCCCAGAGCCGAGCTTTCCATGTCTGCTATGAATCAGGACTCTACTATTCTAGCAAAAATTCTAGCTCTTGAAATATCAGACAGGATTACAGTAGTTAATACTGAATTAGGCGTAAACGATGACTATTTTATTGACTATATGGAACACGATATATCTATGAGTGGTAAATTACATACAGTGAATTACCGTTTGAGTGACACGATTAACGAGGACTTCTGGTGCCTTGATTATAGTGCGTTAGCTAGTTCTAGCACCGAAGGACAAACTAAATTAGGTTATTAGATATTGCAACTGTTGCAAAATGTTAAGGAGAATGAATGAATTATCTTAGTGGAACATCTAGGGCGGTTGACACAGGTGATACCTACTTTACTGAGATAAGCAAAGAAAATGTCTCTGGCAGGAAACTAGCTGTTAAATTTCTCAAACGAGATAGAATACTTAACTTACCCGTATTAGACGCTAAACCACTGGAAGCTCGTATAGAATATGCAAGGTGGATTGTAGATTGCCCTAACTGTAATTCTGCTGAATATGCCTTTGAAGATAAATTATTCTTTTGCTCTCAGTGTTTAAATTCAGATATTCAGGGTAAGGCTCGCAAGGTTAAAATGCCTAAACAAAAGAAACAGATTGAGGAAATTTTAGGGAAACGACCTATCAAAAATAGGCATTGGTTTCCCGCAGAGACCGTAGAGAAACTAGAAAAAGAAAATGTATCTCATGGCTTGGAGGTGATATAAATGGCGTGGTCTGCACCAAGAACATGGACTGCCGGAGAGATTGTAACCGCCTCTATTATGAATAGTGCGGTTCGTGATAATTTACGCTATATCAAGGGTTTAGATGGTGTTCCCACTATTGAATCAGGTTTAACTATTGACAATACAGACGGGGATGAGAGGTTACTGTTACCTCTACTTTCTACCGCTGAATGCACTTCTGTTTTGAACGCTGAAGGCGAAGTTGCTCACGATGAACAGACTCATAGGATTAAAATATACGATGGTACAGCGGTTAGAAGCATAGTATCTACTGCTGACGTTGACGACACACCTGTTGACGGAGCTACTACTGACCCTATAAGCTCAAACTATATGTATGACCATATTAATTTATTAACTACTGCTGGAGATGTAGTTTACGCAACAGCAGCAGGCGCTTGGGCTAGGCTTGGCATAGGTTCAGCTGGTGATAGATTACGAGTAAATGCAGGCGAGACAGCTCCTGAATGGGCTGCTGGCAGTGCTACTCAAGAGTTCTTTGTTCCTTACTTATATGGTAGTGGCGGGGCTGAAGCAGCTCGTGATTCTTATTCAGCTTACGCATTAGATGGGGCAACAGACCATGTGCATTTTAATTTCCATATTCCTGCTGATTTTACTTCGCTAACTTCGGTTAAGGTTCTTATTATCCCTGTTACTACAGGTACTTTTGACTGGACTGTAGCCACTTATTTTGCAGCAAATGGCGAGGCATACAATACTCATACAGACTCTATGACTGCTGACACACAAGCGGTTACTAATTTACAAGTATTAGAATTAGATATATCAGACGCATACACGGGAATAGCGGTAGGTGATAATGTAGGAACTAGATTTACTTTAGATGCTTTAGATACTACAACATACCTAGATATACTCGGACTTAATATTAAATACGCATAATGCAACGGGGTTGCACGAAGTAAGGGGAGCTATTTAGCTCCCCTTCTTGTTATCCGACAGGTTGTTTTGTAAAGAATCTGAGTATAATGTTCACTACTGCTAGAGCGGTAGTAGCTACTACAGCTTGAGTTTCTGTATCAATCTCAAGCCCATAAGCTGTGCCGATAACAGCTATTAAAGAAATAAGATTGACCCAGAATGTTTTGCTTTGAAATATAGATTTAGATTCCATTTTACCTCCTTACATTACTATTTGTTCACAATAATAATTTTTGCTATCATCCATTTCAAACACTTCTCCAGTTTGTGGTTCTACATATACCCTCCTATCTTCTACACGAGCTATATTAAAGGCGTGATAACCGCTAGGAGTATCTCCAAGAGCTATCCCAAAGTCGTTAATCCCAAACTCGGCACTCATTAAACCTTTCATCAGAATAGCAAAGTCGTCACAATCCATAATTTCAGATTCATACTTTGGGAATGGGTAAACTTTCCTACAGTATTTAACCGCTTCTTTTATGCCCCATAGAGTAGTATAATAGTAATTTGTATCCCATAACCACATAGGATATCCAATACCTAAATCATCTAGCTCATCTCTTACCGTTTGCGCATCAATCTCATAAAAAGTAATATCAGGTTTATCTACAACTATTTTTAATTTGCACATTATTTTAATCTCATTTCCTTTATGCTTTTTATGCTTCCCTTTGGTATGGTTAACTTGGCAAACTTCAATCCGAAGTCGCTATATGCCATGACTAAAGTTAGTTGGTTTTCATCTTCTGATTTGCAATAACCAATAGCAGTAGCCAAAGCTAAATAGTCTTCGGTATCGCCTTCCCAGCCATGCATAAAATTACTGTCATAAAATTGAACTTCTAATCTTCTCATATTCCTCCCTTTAATATTTTAGCTATCTTCCTATGTGCTATAGCGTAAATCTTCATGACTTTCTTTTCAGCATCGTTTAGAATATCCTCAAGACAAGTATCTCTTAAAGGGCAATCATAACACTCAAACTTCTCTTTTGTTTTAGGGTTTACTGGGCAAACAATTTTCCTCATTTATTCACCATTCATTTATCAACTTACGCCTTACTTCTTGCCAGTTATTGACTCTTATGAGATTGTTTTTTATATTATGGCATTTTATATTCCATGGTTGGGTGTAAAGTAATTTAATAGAGCTGTTAGTATCTTCTAGTTTTTCTGGTCTATCGTCTATGTGAAAGCTATATTTATCATCTCCGCAACTAACTCCATCAAATGGAATTTTATTATCTATTAGCCATTTTGTAAGTTCAAACATACCCATAATTTTAAAACGGTTAGAGTAAACTATTATTTCATAATGTTGCTTTATTTCATTTAGCACTTCAATAGAGTCTTCAATAAATATAGGATTGCCCCAAACTTGCTCGTAGAACATATTATCTATTTCTTTTGACGAGACCCCCAAAACATCGGATAGATTATAAGCAAAAATAGATTGAGGTTCTACGTCTACCCCAAAGTATCTTCTGACCAATCCAGTAAAATCATATTCTACTACTACCCCGTCAATGTCTAATAATAGTTGTTGCATTTTCTATCCCCTATAGGTACACAATATTAAACCTATTACATACCTCGTTAATTAAATCTCTAGCATTATCTATGTCCATTTTGTGCCTTTCTATTTCACTATTCAGAAATTTAACAAAAGCTTTAGCTTCTATAGTATTCATTGAATCAATTATTACTTTGTTCGTTTCGTCAAATTTCATTCTATTATCTCCTTAACTCTCATTTTATAATATTTTTCTATTCTTGTCAAGTCTTCTGCACTAAATTTACATATTTCTGTAGCTTTGTCTTCTATTTCAATATCTGCACCCTCTCCATATAGTTTGATAATCTGTCTGCGATACTCTAATAAATTGCCATTCAAGAATCTATTACAATAGCGACACTGTGTATTGACATTTCGTTCATCAAACAAAGTAGAGTTATGCCTTCGGGACACAAAATGTCCAGCATCACAAAATGAAATAGTGAGTAGCTTGCCACACGTAATGCACTTTACATGAGTTATTGTACCAGTAGTTTTTAAAGCATCTCGTAAACGGATATACTTGCTAAAAGCTCTCCATGCTTTGTCTTTAAACGTTTTTTTAGTAGCTCTCTTTTTCTTCTTTGGTCTCTTACTTGTGTCTTCTATTTTAATCCCCCCAGATTCTAATTTGGTGTCTAGTCCCACGTGTAAATTCTGTAACTTATTTTAAGGTCACGGACTTTAGTAACTTTTCACTTTGTGCTTTAGGAAAATAAAAGTCAAACCCCACGATAACAGTCTTATTATCCTGTTCCTGTTCGTAAGGAATGCTTTTTACTAATGACTCTCTCCTAAATAATTTATTGGCTATTTCTTGCTCGTCAGTATAAACAACTACCATATCCCCGCAGCCTCTCAATTCTACCATTAGTAGTCCTCCTCAATTCGGTCATAATGGAAATCAGCACCGTTTACTAATTTGTATTGCCACATCATGCCGTTAGGATTAATTTTAGAATCTACCCATGATTTACCTTTTTTGATAGTTAGTATATTTTGAGTTGTCATAGTAATATACAGTGACGGTCTTTTTAACGTCAATGCTCCACCATAACCCATTCCCGAATCTACAATTTTCCCATTGAAATTCTTAATGCCTGGCTTTTTCTGAATAGCGCATACACAAATTCCAGTAGTTAATTTCTTGTGTATACGTGATATTTCTGCCCCGATGTTAAAAAAGTCTACGTCAGCATCTATATAATCAATTATTGTATATCCGTCAGGTCTGAGAACATCTGAAAAATTCTCATATCGTTCCTTCACTTTAAAAGGAGCTGGATTAGGTATTTCAATATTAAAGTTGTCAAATCTTTCTTTTAACTGTTCCCGTGAGGTTTCAGAATTATAAAATACCCAGTCCTTATCTAGATTCTTTAAGAGCGTATTGAGCAGAAAAGCACTCTTGCCAGAATTAGGCTCACCAGCTATACAGATAATTGATTTCGGAAAGAGCTTAACGTATTTATGAATATTGAACGGTAATACAAGGTTTATTGGTTTTGATGTATCTGCATTTTGCCAGTCAATATCCTCTGCAATATCGTCAATAAGCCTGTATGTTTTTCCAAGCTTATCTAATAATGGTTCTTTACGCTCTTTATAGTCGTGATATAGTTTACGGGTCACTTGGCGTCTAGTAGCTTGCTCGTTCCACATAAAATACGAGCATATATCCTGTAGAGTAAACCATTCATCTCTATGGAAAGGATACCATTCAGTGTCTATTCTAGCCGAAACTTTAGCATAGGTATCGTTCATATAATATCTTTCTTTTTAGTATTTAGTTTATTTTGGAGATATATACACCACGCTTTCAATTGTTCTATTTCTCCATGACATTGTTCTATTTCTCCATGACGTGGATTAGTTTCCTGTTTAGGCTGTTCTAGCTTACATGGTTTATCGCAATAATCACAAGCGCATAAATTATATCTGCCTGATTTTACTCTAGGGTCATCACCTAACAGCTTAAATCTATCTATGCACTCTCGGCAACTAATCATATTATACCACCTCTATAGGGCTGGTAGTCTCAGCTTCACTACCATTAAAGGCTTTTCAACATCCAGCCATGTATCCTACACCCCATTATACTTGACAATGACTATTTAGTCAATGATTTCTGCGCCTTGTTTTAGCGCTTCTTGAACTATTCCACCTAGTTTGCCAGCTTCAATGTCTTTAATAAATTTACTGGCTTCTGCCGATGTGAGTTGTTTGGTTGATGCTTTGTTGAAAAATTCCTTTAAGTAGGCTTTGGCATGGTCTGCTGTATAACCGTTCTCTTTTACAGTAGCATATATCATTTTGGTTTGTGCTTCTGATATTTTAGGCTCTGCCTTTTCAACGGTAGCTTTTTCAACCTTTTTCTCAACTGTCGTGTTAGCGTCATCGTCTTCATCGGTAACAATCCCTAAAATAGCACTCAATGAATAACGTCTAGCATACGATATAGCAGAGCCTTGAGCTTGTGGGTCTTCTTTAGTAGCTTTGAGAAGCTGGTTACTGGTTACACTTTCGCCACTATTATGATTTAAAGTAGTCACAAGAACATCATGAAGCTTTCCTTCATAAGGGTAAATATCTAGAGTCTGTGTAATGCTTAAACCGTTTTCAGATAATGGTTTGCGAATAGTGTCCCATATAGTGTCTAGTGTAGCATATTTTGACTTATAAAATGGATTTATGGCATCTTTTTTAACAGGTGTCATTGAGCCTTGAAAGTTAGATAGAGCTTTAGCTAATTCTGATATTTCACCTTGCATTAAAAATCCTCCGTTAATTTACGTTCTAGTAGTTGCACGTCTCTAGCTGTTAATTCTAAATTATATCTAGTCTCGCCTTCATTGGTATCATAACTTGTCATTCTGATTTCACCCTCAACTCTAGTTAACATACCTTTTGTAGCATACTGATTTACAAATTCAGCCTGTTTATTCCAGGCAGTAACTTTTACCCATACAGTTTCCTTTCTTTCCCCGTAGCCGTAGTTAGTGGCTATGTTAAATGATGATACTGGCACTCCGCTTGGTGTAAATCTCATTTCTGGCTCGTTGCCGAGATGCCCTATTATTTCGCACTTATTTAATGTCGGCATTTATTCCTCCCTTTAATGCTTTGAAAGCCTGTAATATTCTTGGTATGATAATATTCTCATCGTCTCCGTCAATAGCTACTGATGCTTTGATTTCGCCTTTTGCCCCTTCATCTAGTTTAATTCTTACTGGTGGTAGTTTTATTATTTCTTCCAATCCAAAATCTCCTTTATTTGTTTGTCTACTATATTACCCAAGTTCTTGTTTGACTCATCTGTCGTGCCCATCATGCAACCTAGATTATATC
>Ga0172381_10004828_pt1 | contig 13847 bp, 8 predicted proteins | sample Leawel6488metaG_FD_119754 | JGI IMG/M metagenome (GOLD analysis project Ga0172381, IMG submission 119754) | Leachate microbial communities from a municipal landfill in Southern Ontario, Canada - Leachate well 64-88 metaG | ecosystem: Engineered > Solid waste > Landfill > Unclassified | place... | reverse complement strand
GCATTACGCGCATTGGCGTTTTGGACCGGTGGTAACCGATGTGGCGCGCGACCTTGGTCCGCTGCTGGCCGACGCGGCCGCGAACCACGCCCGTTTCCTGCCCGCCCAGAAGGCAGGATTCGCGCAGACATTTCATCAGGATCCGGTACGCACCGCAGCACAACTCGGCGCCGATGCTATTGCGGCCTTTCTTGCGCGCTGAGAGACCTGCCGCGCTCGGCTAGCCGGCTTTCCCCAGTGGTCCGCCGCAGAGATCGCTGCAATCCGCCGCGCCGATAGCATCCGCCTTAGTCCTTTGCCGCCTTTGGCGCTTCGGCCACCCAGCCGCCGCCCAAGGCCTTGATCAAGGTTACGCTTGCGACAAGACGGCGGCGGAGGTTGTCTAACGCGGCGCGTTCGCTGGCAAGCGCGGATGCCTGCACCACGGCCAACGACAGGTAGCTGACGATGCCCGCCTGGTACTGATTGTTCGTGATTATCATCGAATCGCGCGCCGCCCTCACCACCTCGTCCTGCGCCGCGGCGGCCTCTTCGAGCAATCGCAGCGCGGCCAGGTTGTCTTCGACCTCGCGGAACCCGTTCAGGACTGTCTGGCGATATTCGGCGAAGGCTTCCTCGTAGACGGCCCCCGCTTTCGCGCTTTGCGCGCGGGTTGCCCCGGCGTCGAATACCGGCATAGCCACCCTTGCGCCCCCGACGCTGTGGCGAATACTCCCACCGACGAAGAGGCTGATCGAAGGGTAGGACGCCGCCTCGGCCTCGCCAATTTGCGCACTGGTCGCCGCCATTCGTCGTTCGGCAGCGGCGATGTCGGGGCGCCGCTCCAGCAGGTCCGATGGCAGCGCGGGCGGCGCCGCCGGCACATTCACCTCGATCGGCGCGACAGTAACGGAAAAGTCGGCCGGCGCCTTGCCGATCAGCACGGCAATGGCGTGCTCAAGTTGCGCCCTGACGACGCGTGCGTCGAGCATCTGCGCTTGCGCCGTGCCGAGTTGAGCTTGCGCGAGCACCACCTCGGCCCGGGCGGCAACGCCCACCGCGTACTGGTTGCGCGTGAGCTGCAGCGATCGCTCGTAGGCGGCGACCGTGTCCTGCACCAGGCGGATCTCGGCATCCTGCACCCGCAGCAGGAAGTAATTCTGCACCAGTTGCGCCTGCAAGGACAGTTTTGCCGCCGCGAGGTCGGCCGCGCTCGCCTCGGCGGCGGCACCACTCGATTCGACGCTGCGCCGAATGCGGCCCCACAGGTCGATCTCCCAGCTCGCGAGCAGGCCTAGATCGTTGGTGCCGCCGGCGCTCAGCGTCGCGGATTGCGCCGCCCGGGCCGCTTCGGCGAGCGAGCGCGCCTGCCTCACGCGCGCCTCGGCGGCGTGAATCGACGGGTTTGCTGCATTGAGTTGCCCGACCAGCGCGTCGAGCTGGTGGTCAGCGTAGATTTCCCACCAGCGCCCCTGCGCAGACGCGTCGCGCGGCTGCGCTAGTTTCCCTCCGGGCGCCGCCTCTTTGTAGGCAAGCGGCACGGCGACGCGAGGACGCACGTAGTCGGGCCCGACCGCCGTGCACGAAACATTGACCGCCACGACGAAGGCGACGGACAGCGCACGGATTGTCCTGGCCTGGATTGCGGCAGTCATCGCGAATCCGCCCTGCGGGGCGCGAAATCAGCGCCGTAATTTTGCCTGCGGCGCAGGTCGCGGACCCACAGGCTGAAGCGATCAAGGTAGAGATACACGATCGGCGTGGTGTAAAGGGTCAGGATCTGGCTCAGGATCAGGCCGCCGCCGATCGCTATGCCGAGCGGCTGGCGCAGTTCAGCTCCGTCGCCCCCGCCCAGTGCAAGCGGTATGGCGGCGAGCAGCGCCGCCAGGGTCGTCATCAGGATTGGCCGCAACCGCAGCATGCAGGCCTCGAAGATGGCATCGCGCGAACTGATCTTCTTGCCGCGTTCGATCGCGAGCGCGAGGTCGATCATCATGATGGCATTCTTCTGGACGATACCGATCAGCATGATCACGCCGATCAGCGCGATGACGCTGAACTCGGTCCTGAACAGCATCAGGGCGACGAGCGCCCCCAAGCCCGCCGACGGCAGCGTCGACAGTATGGTGAAAGGGTGAATGTAGCTCTCGTACAGCACGCCCAGGACAATGTACAACGTGAGCAAAGCGGCAAGAATCAGGATCGGCTGGGTATCGAGTACAGCCCGGAACGCGCGCGCGGAACCCTGAAAGCTGCCGCGAACCGTATTCGGCACACCAAGGCGGGAAACGGCATCCTCAATCGCCCGGATGGCCTGCGACAGCGACACCCCTGCCGGCAAATTGAAAGAGATGGTCGTGGCGACAAACTGGGATTGGTGATTGACGCTCAGCGAGGTTTCGCTCGGCGCGTGGCGCGCAAACATCGAGAGCGGTACCTGTGCGCCCCCGGGAACGCTGACATGAAGGTAGTTCAAGGCTTCGGCCGATTGCCGGAATTCGGGCGCAGCTTCCATCACCACATGATACTGGTTGAGCGGGGCATAGATCGTCGAAACCTGGCGCTGGGCGTATGCGTCGTTGAGCGTGGCGTCGATCATCTTTGGCGTCACCCCGAGTCGCGCCGCGGCATCGCGGTCGACGACCAGCGAAGTCTGCAGTCCCTTGGTCTGCTGGTCAGAATTAACGTCGACGAGTTCGGGCAGTTGCACGAGTGCCTGGAGGATGCGCGGCTCCCAGGTCCGCAGATCGGCGAGGTCGTCGGCCTGGATCGTGTATTGATGGGTCGCACGGCTTTGCCGGCCGCCGACGTGTATATCCTGTACCGGGTTGAGGAAAAGATTGGCACCGGGCTCCTTCGCCAACCGGATGCGCAGCCGCGCTACGATCTTGTCGGCGCTTTCCCCGCGCACGGAGAGCGGTTTCAAAGTGACGAATATCGATCCCGTGTTGCGTTGAGCGCCGCCGGTGAAGCCGACGACGTTCTCGACGCCGGGATCGGCGCGCACAATGTCGATGAAATTGGCGAGTTTCAGCCGCATCAGCTGGAAGGATATGCTTTGATCGGCCTGCATGCGGCCCGTGAGCTGCCCCGTGTCCTGCTGCGGGAAGAAGCCCTTGGAAATGATCACATACAGATAGACGTTGAGACACACGGTTCCAAGCAGGATAAGCGCCGTGAGCGGGCCGTGATCGAGAACCCAGGCCAGAGTCCGCCCATAGCCCTGGAGCAGCGTTGCGAAACCACGCTCGCTCCACTCGTGGACCCGGCTCTTCCGGCGTTCCCTCGTCGGCAGCAGCAGCCTGGCGCACATCATGGGTGTGGTGGTAAGCGACACCGCCAACGAAACCAGGATCGCGGCAGACAGGGTCACCGCGAATTCCTGGAAAAAACGTCCGACAAATCCGCCCATGAGGAGCATGGGGATGAAGACGGCGACGAGAGACAGGGTCATCGCCAGCACCGTGAAACCAACCTCGGCGGCCCCGACCCGAGCCGCCTCCGCCGGCGGCACGCCGTTCTCGATGTGCCGCGACACATTTTCGACAACCACAATCGCGTCGTCGACCACGAATCCGGTGGCGACGATGAGCGCCATCAGCGACAGGTTGTCCAGACTGTAACCGCATAGGTACATGGCCGCGAATGTGACGGTGAGCGACACCGGCACCGCGACCCCAGGAATGAATGCGGCGCGCCCGTTGCGCAGAAACAGGAACGCCACGAGCATGACCAGTGCAACCGAAAGCGCCAGCGTTTTTCCGGCGTCGCGCAATGACGCACGGATCGTGGTGGTGCGCTCCATCGTCACCGCGAGGTCGAGCGCACCCGGAATCGAAGCGCGCAGCGCAGGCAACAGCTCGGTGACGCGGTCGACCGTTTCGATAATGTTGGCATTGGGTTGGCGGCTTATGATTACGAGCACCGACGGCTTGCCGTTGACCGAGCCCGCATTGCGCAGATCCTGTACGGAGTCGACCACTGCCGCCACGTCGACGAGTCGCACTGCGGCGCCGTTGCGGTAAGCGACGATCAGCGGCAGGTAATCGGCGGCGGTCCTGGCTTGATCGTTGGCTTCGATCTGCCAGTGGCGTTCTTCGTTCTCCACTGCGCCCTTGGGCTGGTTGGCGTTGGCGCCGGCGAGCGCGGTGCGCACCTCCTCGAAGCCGATGCCGTACTTGTACAGCACCTGGGGATTGATTTCGACCCGAACCGCCGGCAGCGAACTGCCGCCGACCTGGACCTGCCCCACGCCGGCAACCTGGGAGACCCTTTGCGCAATGACGGTCGAAGCCACATCGTACAGCTGCCCCTGAGTCATGGTGTCCGAGGTGAGCCCCAGGATCATGATCGGTGCGTCGGCGGGGTTGACCTTGCGATAGGTGGGATTGCCGAGCAGGCCGGACGGCAGCGCGCTGCGGGCCGCGTTAAGCGCCGCCTGCACGTCGCGCGCGGCGCCATTGATGTCCCGGGCGAGATCGAACTGCAGCACGATGCCGGTCGTGCCGAGCGCGCTGGTCGAAGTCATCTCGGTGATGCCCGCGATGCGGCCCAGCGCGCGTTCAATCGGCATGGCGACCGTTGCCGCCATCGTCTCGGGGCTCGCGCCCGGCAGCGCGGCGGAAACCGCGATGGTCGGGATGTCGACCCGCGGCAGCGGTGACACCGGCAGCAGCAGAAAGGCGACCGCGCCGACCAGCGTGATGCCGATGGTGATCAGCGTGGTCGCGACCGGGCGATCGATGAAGGGCGCCGAGATGTTCATGCCGCCCGCCTCACAGGGGACCGCCAGTCGATGCCTCGGCGCGCACGGCGCGCAATCGTTCGCGCCGCGCTTGCACCCTGCGCCCCAGCCGGTCGAACGCCAGATAGATGACCGGGGTGGTGAATAGCGTGAGCATCTGGCTCACGATCAGGCCGCCGACCATGGTGATGCCGAGCGGATGGCGCAATTCCGAACCCATGCCCGAACCGATCATCAGCGGCAGCGCACTCAGCAACGCCGCCATCGTGGTCATCATGATTGGGCGAAAGCGCAGCAGGCAAGCCTGAAAGATGGCGTCCCGCGGCGCCATTCCCTGTTCGCGCTCGGCCGAGAGGGCAAAGTCGATCATCATGATGGCATTCTTCTTCACGATGCCGATGAGCAAAATGATACCGATGATGGAAATTACGCCGAGGTCGTTGCCGGAAAACTGCAGGGCGAGCAGCGCACCGATGCCCGCCGAGGGAAGGGTGGACAGGATGGTGATGGGATGAATGTAGCTTTCGTAGAGTACGCCCAGAACGATGTAGACGGTGACGATCGCTGCCAGGATCAGCCACAGTTGGTTCGCCAGCGACGCACTGAAAGCGAGCGCCGAACCCTGGAGCTTTATCTGTGCGCTGACGGGCAGGCCAATGTCACGCTGCGCGGTCTCGATGGCTTTTACAGCGTCGCTCAGCGCTGCGCCACGCGCCAGGTTGAATGAAATCGTGGCTGCCGGAAACTGGCCGGTGCGGCTGATGACCAGCGGCGCGGTCCGCTCGGTCACCGATGCCACTACCGACAGCGGAACCTGATGCGCCCTACCCGTGCCAGGCAGCCGCGCTCCCTTCGTAGCGTCGTTCGGCGCGGCGACATAGACGTTGTCGAGCGCGTTCATGCCTTTGCGGAACTCGGGCAAAACCTCGAGGATGACGCGATACTGGTTGGTCTGGGTGAATATGGTGGAGGCCACGCGCTGACCGAAGGCATTGTATAGCGCGTTGTCGACCATAGCCGGCGTAAGACCGAAACGACTTGCGGCGGCGCGGTCGATTTCCACGTACGCCTGCAGCCCGCCTTCCTGCTGGTCGCTTGCCACGTCTTCAAGCCGCTTGTCCTGACGTAGCCGGTCGACGAGACGCGGCACCCATGCGCGCAGTTCGTCGGCATTTGCGTCTTCCACCGAAAACCGGTACTGGGCGCGACTCACGCGGTCCTCGATAGTGAGATCCTGTACCGGTTGCAGGTAGAGCACGATGCCCTCGATCGCGGCAAGCTTGTCCCGCAGCCGCCGGATGACATCGGCGGCGCTGCCGTCGCGCTGCGACAACGGTTTCAGGTTGATCAGGAAGCGGCCGCTGTTCAACGCCGAGTTGCTGCCATCGACGCCGATGAACGACGACAGGCTTTCCACCGCCGGGTCGCGCAGTATCACCTTCGCCAGTGCCTGCTGGCGCTCGGCCATCGCAGCGAAGGATATCGTCGGCGAAGCTTCCGAAACGCCCTGGATTGCTCCGGTGTCCTGGATCGGGAAGAAGCCTTTGGGAATCGCGATATATAGCAGGATCGTCAGCACCAGTGTGGCGATTGCCACGATCAGTGTCGCTCCCTGACGGTCGAGTACCCAGACCAGCATGCGCGCGTAGCGGGCGATCAGACGTTCGAACCATTCGCCGCTGTTGCGGAAAAAGCGCCCCTGCCTGGACTCCGGCACGCGGCGCAGAATGCGGGCACACATCATCGGCGTGAGCGTCAGCGAGACCACGGCCGAAATGAGGATGGCCACGGCGAGGGTGATCGCGAACTCGCGAAACAGTCGCCCGACCACATCACCCATGAACAACAACGGGATCAGCACGGCGATCAGCGACAGGGTCAGCGAGATGATGGTGAAGCCGATTTGCCCCGCGCCCTTGAGCGCTGCCTGCAGCGGCGGCTCGCCCGCCTCGATGGAGCGGCTGATGTTCTCGATCATCACGATGGCGTCGTCCACCACGAAACCGGCGGCGAGGGTAAGTGCCATCAGGGTAAGATTGTTGATCGAGAAGTCGGCGAGGTACATCACGGCGAACGTGCCGATCAGCGACAGCGGCACCACCACGCTTGGAATGAGGGTTGCCGCCATGTTGCGCAGGAACAGGAAGATGACCATCACCACGAGCGCCACGGCGAGCAACAGTTCGAACTGAACGTCGCGCACCGACGCGCGAATGGTCAGCGTGCGGTCGGTCAGCAGTGCGACATCGACTGCGGCGGGCAGCGCCGCCTTCAACTGGGGCAGCAGCCGCTTGACTCGGTCGGCCACTTCGATAACGTTGGCGCCAGGTTGACGCTGGATATTGACGATGATCGCCGCCGACTCATTGGCCCAAGCCGCAAGACGCGAATTCTCGGCCGCGTCGACGACTTTGGCCACATCGACCAACCGCACCGCCGCACCGTTGCGGTAGGCAAGGATCATGGTCTTGAATTCGTCGGCCGATTTGAGTTGGTTGTTGGCGTCGATGGTGGAGGCGCGCGTGGGCCCGTCGAAGCCGCCCTTGGCCTGGTTCGAACTGGCATTGCCGATTGCGCTGCGCAAGTCTTCGAGGGAAAGATCGTAGGCGGCGAGCGCCTTCGGATTGGCCTGGATGCGGATGGCCGGCCGCTGTCCGCCAGCGATACTGACCAGGCCAACGCCGGATAATTGCGATATCTTGGCCGCAAGTCGGCTGTCGGCAAGCCGCTGGATCTCCGGCAAGGGCATGGTGCGCGAGGTCAAGGCCAGGGTTACGATCGGCGTGTCGGCTGGGTTGACCTTGCTGTAGATCGGTGGCTGCGGCAGGTCTTCCGGCAGGTAGGTGGCGGCAGCGTTGATTGCGGCCTGCACTTCCTGCTCCGCGACGTCGAGTGGCAGTTCCAGGCCGAATTGCAAAGTGATGGCCGAGGCCCCGCCCGAACTCGTCGACGACATCTGGTTCAAACCCGGCATTTGCCCGAACTGGCGTTCAAGGGGCGCGGTAATCGACGAAGTGACGACCTCCGGACTCGCGCCCGGATACAAAGTCACCACCTGGATGGTCGGGTAATCGAACTTGGGCAAAGCGGACAGCGGCAGCACGCGATAGGCGACGACGCCCGCAAGCAGGATGGCGACCATCAACAACGAGGTCGCCACAGGCCGGAGGATGAACAGGCGCGAAGGATTCATGGCTGGCGCGGCGGTGGCCCGAGCGCTCAGGCGCTACCCCTGGCGCGCGGGTCTTGCCTCACCGGCAACCGCTCGTTGTTTCCCATGTCGCTTCGAGGTCCGCGTCGTGTGGCGTCGTTGGCTGGCGGCGCTGGCTTATCGCCAACGACAAGTTCGACCTTCGCGCCTTCGCGTAGCCGGTCGGCGCCGTCAACCACGACCATCGCGCCGGCGGAGACCCCGTTGTCTATCGTGGTGATCCCGCCTTGCACGGGTCCGACTTGCACCGGGGTCACGGCGACCGTCCGGTCGTCCTTGACGACGTAGACGAATGTTCCCGCCGCGCCACGCTGGATAGCCGCTGTCGGCACCAGAGTCGCGTTGAGCCGTGTTTCGACGGGCATCCTAACGTTGACGAACTGGTTGGCAAAAAGCGCACCGTCAGCGTTGGGGAATTCAGCCTTGAGCTTGACAGTGCCTGTTGCGGTGTCGATCTGGTTGTCCGCAGCCAGCAACCGGCCGCTGCCAAGCTTTTCCTTCTGGGCGCGGTCGAAGGCGTCAACCGGGATAGGTTTGTCGCCGGCGCGCAGCCGTTTCATCACGCGCGGCAAAGCGTCCTCCGGAATCGAAAACACGACGCCGATGGGCTGCAGCTGGGTGATCACCACGATGCCGTTGGCGTCGGAGGTACGCACAATGTTGCCCGGGTCTACCTGGCGCAAGCCCACGCGGCCGCTGATCGGGGCGATGACCCGGGCGTGTGTGAGCTGCAGCTTCGCATTGTCTATTCCGCCCTGGCCGGCCTGCACCGCGGCCTCGTATTGGCGCACCAGTGACTCCTGGGTATCGACCTGCTGACGGGAAATCGAATCCTGTTCAAGCAGCATGCGATAGCGTTCGAGATCGGTTCGCGCGTTATCGAGCAGCGCCTGATCGCGCGCCAGTTGCCCGGTGGCAAGCGTGAGTTGCACCTCGAACGGGCGCGGATCGATTTGGGCCAGGAGGTCGCCGGCTTGTACCATTTGCCCTTCCTCGAACGCAACACGCATGAGCTGGCCATCCACGCGCCCGCGCACCATGACGGTGTGGAGCGGCGTTACGGTGCCAAGTCCGAACAGGTAGACGTCGAGGTTGCCTCGGCGCACGGGAGCGACGATGACGGGAGTCGCGCGGAGCGAAGGATCAGCGCGCGCTCCCCCTTCGAGCGCTCCACCAGGGCTGGCCGTCTTCGCGGCGTCGGTCGGTCGGAAACCGGCGTACCAGATTGCGCCGCCAATCACTACCAGGCCGAGGATGGTAATCACCGCCCCCCATGTTTTGCGCCGCCCATATCGTGATTCTGCCGCAGATTTGTTCGGCGGTGGGGCGACGGTGGAGTTCGAGGGTGCGCGATCAGTCATAGCATAGTGGGGGAAAGCGAAGCTTTTCCTGCGCTTCGACTAACTGCCATCCGGAACGGAATATTCGTGGCATTATAAAGTAGAATTCCACTTCACGGCTTCCTGGAAGGCGCACGCGGCTCGAATCGGTCTTGAAATGAGGTGAACCAAGGGTGAAAGCGATTATTTTAAGTGCCGGTCAGGGCCGCAGATTGCTGCCGCTTACCGAACGCATTCCTAAATGCCTGCTCACGGTGCAAGGACAGTCCCTGATCAGATGGCAGATCGATGCCCTGACGCGATGCGGCATTGAGGACATCGTGGTGGTTGTCGGTTTCGGCGCCGATCAGCTCGAGTCGCGGCTTGCCGAATTTGCCGGGTCACAGCGCATCCGTACCTTGTACAACCCTTTCTACGCTTCCACCGACAACCTCGTGAGTTGCTGGGTCGCCCGCGCCGAGATGCAGGAAGAGTTTCTGCTGCTGAACGGCGACACACTGTTCGAAATGCCGGTGCTGGAGCGCTTGCTCGCGGCGCCCTTGCACCCGGTCACGCTGGCCATCGACTGCAAGGATCGCTACGACGACGACGACATGAAGGTGATACGCGACGGCGGGCGGCTGGTGCATGTCGGGAAAAAACTGCCGCTCGATCGGGTCGACGCGGAATCAATCGGCATGATGACGTTTCGGGGTAACGGCCCGCGGCTATTCCGCGAAAGCCTCGAACGAGCCCTGCGCAATCCGCAGGCGCTCAAGCAATGGTATTTGTCGCTGATCGACGACCTGGCCAATAGCGGCGTGGTCTGGACGCAATCGATCGAGGGACTGGGGTGGGCGGAGGTGGACTGCCCGGCCGATCTGGAACGCGCTTCGCGCCAGGCCGCTGGCTGGGTTGACGCAAACCAGTCGCGCTCCGCATGTGCCTGAGCCAGTCTACTCAGTCCGGTCGTGCAAGGATATTTCTCACCAGATTCAGATCCTCCACGCTGTCAACGTCGATCGCCGCCTCCGCGAACGGCATGGTTACCATGCCGACACGGATACCCGTCTTGCGCGACAAGCGGCGCAGTGCGCCCTTCAGGCTCAGCCATCCCATGGCATAGAGGGCCATCGCGCGCCAGCCGATCAGGCTGATCACGCGAATCGGCGTTTTGCGCCGGTCCTCCACCTGCTGCCACAGTTGCGCCATGCCGCGGCCGCGCGGTGAAAGAAAGGCAAACAGGTTGCAGCCGCAAAAATTCCCGTCGCTGAATTTCAGCACGGTGCGCCGCGATCGGGGATAGGCTGATTGCACCAGTTCATGCGGCGCCAGCGCAAAGGCGACGTCGCAGCCAGTAGTGGCACCGGCCCGGTCGAGGAAATACTGCACCATGCCGGGACTCAGCAACGCGTGATCACCGGTAGTCAGCAGCACCGGCTGCTCTGCGGGCAATGCTTCCAGTGCCGCAGCGGCGCTGCGACTGGGTGTGGCCTGCTGCTCAATCCACTGGACGGCTCCGTCCGACAGCAGTTGGCGCAGTTCCGGCGATCTCTCAAGGATTTCCGCCTTGGGACCGCACAGCAGAATGGTACCCACCTGCTGGCTTTGCACCAGCGCCTGCAACACTCGAAGCAGCATCGGCTTCCCGGCAATGGGCGTCAGACACTTGGCCGGAACCCCGGCTGCAGCCGCCACCGGGTCATCGTGGCCACGATCGGCGGCCAGCACGATGGCGTTGAAGCGCGGCGGCTGTGCGATCATGACAATTGTCGTTGGTAGACGCGATAGCGTTTATATACGCGACCGCCGATCGATTCAATAATGTTGCGCATACCGTCATTATCTTCCAGTATCCAGGACAGTTCGACGTCCTTCACGCCGCGCTTGTGGAGTTGCGCCCGCACTGCCTCGGTGACCAGAAAAGCGAGCCCCGGACCAAGGCGGGTGTGCTGAAACATGCGGCGGACACCCATCAAAGGAACGCGGGCGGTCTTCGGGTGGCGAACCTTGAGGCGCCATAATAGCTTCAGCCAGCCGGTCGGCAATAGTCTGCCGCCAAGCCCGCGGATGGCTTCGTTGATGTTGGGAACCGCAACGATAAAGGCAGCAGCTTCTCCATCCACTTCGGCGATCTGAATCAGATCGGGCATCGACAGAAACCGCAGCGCATGGCCCATGTCGCGAAATTCGGCGTCGGTAAAGGGCACAAACCCCCAGTTTTCTGACCAGGCATCGTTGAAGATGTCGCACAACAGAGACATTTCGTCGCCAAAGCGTTTCGAATTGACCTGTCGCACGGTTGTGCGGTTGGCAACCTGTCTTGCCAGCCTCTGCATTACCGCGGGCGCCGGAAAATCCGGAGCGACGATGTATGCCAGCATGTCCTTCGCCTTGCGGTAGCCGCAACGCTCGAGATGCTCGCCGTAATAGGGCCAGGCATGTCCCATCATGACCATGGGGGGCGTGTCGAAACCTTCGACCAGCAGTCCGGTTTCGGCATTGATCGACAAATTGAAGGGGCCGCGCACGCGCTGCATGCCCTGATCCCGCAACCATTGCTCCGCGGTCCCAAGCAGGGCGCTGAAGGTTTCCTCCCGATCCTCGGCGTCCAGCATCCCGAAAAAACCGGTCGCATCGCGATGCTGCTCAAGATGCAGCGCGTCGACCTGGGCGCTGATCCGCCCCACCGCACGCTGCCCGCGCCAGGCGATCCACGCCTGCCATCTAGCGTGCTGGAAGTACGGATTCATCCGCGCCGAAAGATGCATGCGCCGCTCGAGCGACAGCAGCGGAATCCAGGCCGGGTCGGACTCAAGAATGCTATCGGGAATGCGGATGAACTGTTTTAAATCTGCGTTTCCGGCGACCGGAACGATGCGCAGCGGAGTCGGCTCGCGATGGGTGTTCGGCAGATTCATACATTACAGCACCGGCAAATCGGCGCAACTCCAACCGCAGCCGGTGAATAGTTGTCCTAAGCTGCGCAGCAACAGTGTTGGGATTACCTGATTAGCCACAATGTTCAGCCGCCCTCAGGAATCGTTCTGGACGCGGCGGCGTGACCACCGCCGCGACGAGCAGACGCTTCAGGATGGACGACAAATCGAAACGACGATTGAAACGGTATTGGACCTCGGCAAGATAGCGATGGGCGTACTTGGCAAAGTCGAAGGCATGGTAGGTGCCCGAGTAGGCGGTCTTCAGATTGCCGAGAAAGGTATTGACCGCGCGGAACTGTTCCAGCTTGACGCAGGCTGGGCCGCCGCCGGTCACGATCCGCTCCTGCGTTGCCCCCGATGTCGTGACCGCCCTGAAGCACCACAGGCCATCCGACACCACCCGCGCCGAGGCGGCCAGCGCCGTCTTCGCCCAGTCGGCAATCGCTTCCTTGGTGAATTCCAGCTTCTTCAGGCAGACCCGCAGCGGATGTCCGGTCTCGGTGGTCTGCACGGCTGCGATGAACGACACCTTGTTCTGCGAGCCGCGCCCGCTCTTGCCGCCAGGCAGTTCGCCCCCCAGGTAGGCGTCGTCGATCTCGACACGTCCATCCAGTTGGCGAGACTCTTCCCGCTCGCTCATGACCTGCATCAGCTTGTGCTTGAGCAGCCAAGCGGTCTTGTAGCGCACGCCCAGATGGCGCTTGAGTTCGAGGGCCGAAACGTTGTTCTTGGCCTGGGTCAGCAGGTGCATGGCCAAGAACCAGGTGGTCAGCGGCAGCTTGGTGGCCTCGAAGATCGTCCCGCACATCACTGTCGTCTGCTCCCGGCAGGCCGAGCACTGCCAGTACGTCAGCCCTTTGCGTTGAAAGGTGCAATGGCGCGTCTCGCCGCATTCGGGGCAGACGAAACCGTCCGGCCAGCACAGCGCCACCACCGCAGCGTGGCATTTCTCCTCGGTCCCGTAGCGCTCCATGAACTGCCCCATCGACAAACCCTTCTGAAACTGCACCTTGTTGATTCCCATTGCGCATCTCCTTCGCTCAAAGATGCGCTCATTCTTCACCCCGTCAGGCTCAAAACATGAGCCTGCTGAACTTTGTGGCTAATCGCATAAGATTACCTGACCTGATTAGCCACAAAGTTCAACCAGCACACAAAAAATATCAGTCGGTGCTGCTTTCAGACGCATCCCTGTCAATTTCAACTCGCGAGTTTGTCCGGCAAGCCTTCGCCTAGGGCAATTCTTAGCGCTTTTTCGCCTGGATGGTGAATGGCTAAACTTCAATGCCATTCAATGAATCAGCTAACATTATAATACAATTTGTCCCGGAGTTCGTCACTGTTGCTGTTGGCGTTGGCCGTCGTACAAAACAAGGGTCCCCGAGTGGGCTGTTTAACCTGCACGCGCCAGTGTGCACAGTGTGCATGCTTATAAGAGGGAAGGGGGACTTGCAGAATTCAAAATAGCAGCAGGCTGGGATTCGCTCGATGCTCAAATTTTGAGCACTTTTCAACGACCATGAAGAACCCAGAGCGTTATCGCATCGATTTCCCCTTGTTTGGCCCACAGTTCATCCTCGCAAGGCGCTGCGAACTGGGTTTGAAGTGAGTGTGGTCTAAAACGTTGCGTTTTGGCTTCATACCAGCAACCT
>Ga0172381_10004827_pt1 | contig 13847 bp, 18 predicted proteins | sample Leawel6488metaG_FD_119754 | JGI IMG/M metagenome (GOLD analysis project Ga0172381, IMG submission 119754) | Leachate microbial communities from a municipal landfill in Southern Ontario, Canada - Leachate well 64-88 metaG | ecosystem: Engineered > Solid waste > Landfill > Unclassified | place... | reverse complement strand
GTAACCGTGTGGTATTAAAGTCCTACGAAAGACCATATTTATCATAGCACCAGATAACAAAAAAGCAAGGGAGAGGTTCCTTGCAATCTTGTCAGACCAGATAGTCTAGATAGATTATAGCACTATGTTTCAGTTTGTCACTACTTCTGCCCGGCCATATATTCCTTGAGGGCATTTCTGCCTGTCTGGACGGCGAAAGCTACAAGTGCGGCCATATTAGCGTCTGCAATCTTTACGCCCGCCATATAGTCAAATAGGGCCATTAAACCGTAAATGATAGCAGAGTTCCAGAAGGCAATCCATGCTCCTTTGATAATCTTGTTCTTGGTGATAGGATCAAGGCTGTTTTTAATCTGTTCGAGTTCCATAGTTTTTGTAGTTAAAAGTTAAATCGTATAATTCCTGTTCCTTCTTCTTCTTTCTTTTTAGTTTCTCCTCTCTACGTTTTCGGACACGCTCTTTGTGGTCTAGTTTGGCTTTGTGGTCTTTCATACATTTCTATCGGTGACATATCTCTGAGAAGAATTGTAATATACGTTAAATTCTGAAGGTTTATATTTAAGTTCAGAGATTTCTTTTTCCAAAACTGCTATTTTCTTTTGTAGTTCTAAAATCTCGATACGACATTTTAATGATTCTATTTCTTGTTCCATGTTTTTTAAATAAAAACTAATTAAGAGTTACACTTCCAGCGCCTATCTCCTCCAACTTTTTCCAATCAACTTTATTTTCTCCTGCTGTCGGTATTTCAATGCCGAAGTTCATTCCCTTATCTATCAGAGAAACCTCATTGTTAGCCGGGACAAAAAATCCCCACTCATTACCATTGCGCACTAACTTTACGTTTGTCATTTCTTTATTGTTTATTAGATTAATAGCCCAGTCATCCGGTATAAGTTTTCCCGGACAAGTCTTAATAGCAAATTGCCGATGATATACTATCTTAGCTTTTGGATAGTTGTTTTTAAATTCAAAAAGTAGCATTCTAAGTTGTTCCTCTTGTTCTTTTGTAGGTAGTTCTATATCAAAGTTTCCGTCTAAGCACACTCCTATAGAACATTCATTAAGCCCTACGGTATGCGCTCCCATCTCTCCTTCTGCGCGTGCATATCTCAACTTACCAGAGGGAGATATTTCATAGTGATAACCTAGATAATATCCAAAGGAGCTTTTGGGAAATCCTTTTGACTTATGATAGTTATTGTTAGCTTCGAACTGATCTGAGTTCTTCTCTCTAGATACGGCGCTGTGATGGATAACGATATATTTTATTTCCATAACCTTACAATTTAATTATTTAACATTTCCAAGATATTCTCTCATAAATTTTATGTCATCTTTATGTACTGCCTGCAAGAACTTTTCCCTAGACATTCTTTTTTCATATCTTATCCACTTTTTATTTATCTTATAAGCAATATATCTCGATACTATCCCCTGTAGAAAGCCATTGCTAATATACTCCGATATTGTTGGCGCTTCATACATCAAGAGTTCTTCTTTTTTCATACATTACAACTTAATTATTTAACATTACGACTACATGACAATTATCATCTATCTACTAATTTTGGCTTAGAACACCAGGAATATCACCATATATCTTTTCTATCTTTTTACATTCCTCGTTTTCATCTTTTAACATATTCCAGAACAAGGCTACCATTGCCTCCAAAGTTCCCTTTTCGATCTGCACTCTCTTGAAGTGTTTTACCACCGCTGCGTCTATTTCCATATTATTTGAGTAATTTGAGTCTATCTATCTTTTCTTCCTCGGTTAGGTGTCTAACCCCGGTGGGATCTAAAGCCACACAAATCAAGAAAGCCGGTATAAAGAAGCATAGGAATTTTAGTAGTTCGGACATATTATTTATATTTTAATTTATAGTGTTCAATGCACAGATTAGGAGAATTATTCGTAATTGCTATGTTGTCCTCATCTACACGAAAATGACAGTGTTTGGCACACAACGTCTTTCCGCATTCTTCACAACGATATACTTCTTTTCTATTTTTGCGTATGTAGACACCGCATTCTTCACAAAAATATTTCATATATATAAACTACTACTTGATAAACGGGTGGGAGTAAGGTTTTGCTCCCCTTGATGATTTTTCTTGTTTTTTCTCTGTTTAGCAGTCGCACTCTTTTTTTGTACATCATTTCACCTTCATGATCCTATCTCCGATTATTATCAGAAAAATTATCACTAGGACAAAATATTCAGCCATGGTTTCTCCTCTTTCTTTTACATTCCTGGTCGATTTCTTCGGCTAGGGATAATTGGTTGGTGTCGTTTACTGCGGCGGTTGCTCTGCGTTCTTGGCGCATTTTTGGTGTTTCTTTTATGTAGATCATTCTTTTACCTCACTATATTTTAATTCCGTTTTTTTAATTTATACATATAGTACTTTCATGTTTTCACTATATGTATCGCTATTTTCTCTTAAAAATTAGATCGTCTACTGGGAAAAATATGCAAGCCCCTAATCCGTTGGCAATGATTGTCTTAGTTAGATTGTCCCCTGGGAAATATGCCATCACTAGGTAAAGAATAGGGGTAGAAAGCTGCCAACGCAGGATATATAGAAGTAGTTTATTTTGTGATATCTTCATTGCTTATAGTTATTTCCCTAAATTTAAACTTCTTTTCTTCCTTTTCTTCCACAATAACCCTCTCCCATAGAATACCATCATCGGTTAATACCATAAGATTTCCGTTGTACTTGTCAAAATCGAAGTGTATTACTTTACGCATAGTAGTTTTTTTAAATCATCTATAGCGTTTACCATTGTTCCTGATGTATATCTAAGAACTTTCCAACCTTCTATTGTGGCCCGGTTATATTTCTCTAGGTCCTTCTCATATCCTGCCCCTCTTGTGTGTCTTCCACCGCACCAAGTACCTCCTTCCAATTCTATGGCTATCATTTGGTCGATATAGGCGAAATCGAACCTCCAACGTCTATCTGGTACGAAACGATACTCTCGTGCCATACAGGGCATTTTATGGGCCTTTAACAACCACTCAAATTCTTGTTCTAACGATGATTTCATTTTATAAGCTTATTTAGAAAGGATAGCCAGAACTCTATCCTCCCTGAATAAGGCTACAACTAGAGGGATAACAAAAAACGCCAAAAGCAATCTAGCGTTTTATAGACAATAACCGATTTTGTCTTGGGTGTTTTTCATACTTTTATGATACCACAAATATATTATTTTGCAAGTTTTATTATCTCCCCCAACAAAGAAGAAGCGACCATAGTTGTTATAGAAGAGAGAATAATAATTAAAGCTCCGAGTTTAACTCCGCTTACCGCTTGCTTGGTCTTCATGTTGCTTAATTCTGTCATCAAAGATTCTTTAGCGTCATGAAATTTCTCTTCTAACTTAGACAATCTCTCTGCTTCCTTGGTTATTCTATCATCGAGCATTTTATTCTTTCCGTTTTGAGATTCTATCATATGGTCAATCTTTTCGGCCATGTCGTTAAAACCACGATCCATTCTGTCCATTATATCCACTTTCAAAGTATTAGTCTCGCATTGTTGAGAGTTTACTTTATTTTCTAGTACTGCTATCTTAGCTTCTACGCTTTGCATGAATTTATCCTTTAGTTTGTTAGTCATTTTCTTGTTTTTAATTGCTAATTTCTGCCCCATGATGGAGCAGTTTTAGAAATCAATCTATTAAAAGAATTGAAAGAAGTTAGTGGGGTTGATACAATAATTTAAGCAGCCAATATCGCAAGTATCGGCCAATCAGTAGAATTACTTCCTGACCAGCCACCGCTGTAATAAAGACATATATACTGATAACCAGGTTCACTGTGGGTGGATATAATAGCGGACATTGTAATCCCCAGAAGCGTGCAAAGTCTGCCGTATGTGGAAGTATCAACAGCCCCCCCTGCATATTTGTATCTGAAGAGTGGAACGTTTCCTGTCCCAGAAAATACATACAATTTTCCATATTTTCTGTAATAAATAGTATATCCTCCGTCGGATAAAGTACCTTCTGTTCCTAAACTAGGAGCACCTTCCATCGTTCCTGTTACTCCAAAAATGACCACGTCTTTTTTAATATTGGCTGCGGTAAGGTCTGCATCTCCCAATACCTTGCCGTCTCCTGCTGCTCCGCCGTAATAACCTTGTGCGATAGTCTGGTCTGTGGTTGAGGGGGTTATGATCGTGGCACTACCGACTTTGTTGTTCATCGTTCCTGTAAGTTTAGTACCATCCGAACCATAGGCGGTCTTAGAGTTAAGAATATCTCCTACGGCGGCGGTTGCGTCCGAAGTATCTACTCCTCCTCCTGGATAGTTTGTTTTTCCGATAGCCATATTAGTTGTTGATGAAGTATTTAAAGTCTACGTTTCCGGTTTCTGTTTTTGTGGAAGTGATGATGAAATATCCTGCATAACTTACTACACTCCAAGCTCCGACTGGTGCGGATTGGGCATAAACGTCTATGATACTATCTGCGGTAACATTCGCATCGGTTTTCTGATAAGTAGTAGAGCCAGAAGTGAAAGTGCCAGATAATACGGGACGTATGATTGCCTTAGCTTCCGCACCAGTCAGAGATGTTATCGTTCCTCCTGTTTTTCTTCCTACAATAGTCTGTTCTCCGACTGTCAAAGCTGCAGGGGTGTTGTCGGTGGTGGCGGCCAAAATAGTATTAGCGTCATATAGTGACTTATCAACTTTTCCATTGAACAAAGACCAGTCGCTTGCTGTGAGATATCCAGCATTTCCAGAAGTAGCGGCATTGACAGCTATAGTATGTTGGGCAAGAGAAAGATGATATGCCTCTGCTCCTACCATTCCTTGGACCTGGGCAAGTTCATTATGACGTTGCATAAAAGGAGTTTTTACATAGGAATAATGAGCATCTCCGTTATGGGTATAATTTACCGTTACGGGGTTTTTAGTAGAGGTAGTTTTCCCATACATACGAATAGCCATAGTATCGGTTGCGTCTACTGTATATTCTGGTTGGACGGTGGTTATGGAGAAAAGAGCGTTAGCAGTATTGTTTATGTCTCCAGTAGTCACTTGGAACTTGTAACGATGGATAGAATAAGCCACGCCTGTTTCGTTTGAGTAACCAGAAGGAGTTGCAATCGTTACTGTATTGTTGTCCGTGTAGGCTGTTATTTGGAAAGTACCACCTGCCGTCTGTATATAGGAAGTAAGTATCATATCAGCATTAGCGTCACCTGCTACGAAAGGAGTTGCTCCAGTGATGTCGGCCGTCCTAGACGTTCCCGATCCTGTGACGGAAACAGTACCTCCAGGATATTGAACACGATTTACTGCCGCAATAAGTTCGGATACTTTGTCGGGATTATTAGTATAAGCCCAAAGGTTAAATTGCCAAGTTCCAGCATCCCATTTGGTTCTATTCTCTGCTTGATTGTATAGATATCCTTCGATAAATTTAGTCCCTGCCGTGCCTGTGAAAGTAGCGGTATCAACTTGTTCCGCTGTCACTGTGTCGGGAGTTCTCAAAAGACCTCCATAGTTATCTACGGTTATAGTGTCATCTAGGAATACTTCCACTCCACCACCTGCTGAAACCTGACCCTGCGGAATGTTCACCCAAGTAGTTCCGTTCCACTGTATCATGTCACCGACTACGGGGTTAGGAATATCGGCATCAGCCAAGTCCCCTAATCTAGTAGCTATACGTTGTCTTACTCCTATAGAACCAACGGAAGCGTCTTTGACCAATACTCTACCGATTCTAACCTTATAATTAGGGGAACTAGGGGCGGTATTCTGTAGACCTCCTGCGACTGTAGCAGACAAGAAAAGTTCATCGCCTACATTGAAAGAACTGGTATCTAATCCACCTACTATACCTCTTAACGTTACATATCCATATCCACCAGCTAAGACGTTTTCGGTAGCCAGACCAAAAACAAAGTAAGTAGCAGAACTATCGGCTTTAGCTAGTTCTATCGTTGGCACTCCCAAGTAAGCAGAGGATACTATGACCGCCTGTCCGTTGTTTATCTGTGAACCAGTGGCGTTATACACATAGACCAGTTCTTCTAATCCTAATTGAAGAGTTACGTTGGGGTCTAGCTCTAGAGCACCACTTTTATTCGTAGCGTCCCAATAAAGTTTTCCTTGAGAATAAGAGCCAACGGTAGGAGAAGTTCCTAATTGAAAACCTTGTCCCATTACCAAACGTCCATTTATGACGGTCTGGGGGATTGTCTGGTCTAGTTTAACAAACGAAGAAGGACTAACACCGGAATCTTTTATCAGTTTTCCTGTAGTAGTATCGAAAGAAGCTATGTTTCCATCGACAGCAGAATCCGGGCCGGATACATCACCAGTTCCACCTCCTGGAATATCTACCAAAAGCCTATGAGTAGTGGGATCCACATACGGCAAAACAGGCGTACCGTCCACGCTTGAAGTCCCCACTATAGCAGGCACTCGATTGTTCTCTCTTGGCGATGAAATACTCATAGTTTTAGGTAGATTGGATTAAAAGGTTTCCGTCGATATCGCAATAGATGGGGATTGGGGTGATACCATCAGCACTCGATACTCCCCACATGGTAGTAACTCGGTTATTATCTCTTTGGGAAGTTTCAAAAGGCAGATTGCTTCCGTCAATCCCGTCTAAGGCTTTCAAAGCATGACTAGTAGGATTTACTTTCACTGCTACAGCAGATATTCCATCAGAGTTCAATGTAGCTAGCATTGCTGGAACTCTATTGGCATCTCTGACAGAGGATATCATAGGTACTTTTGGAGTTACAGTAGTATATTGATATATTATGGGACTATCTGCGCTTTGAGTCACATAGAAGTTGCTACCATCTGCGTTGAAAGTAAGTCCTAGAGAGTCACTAGTCTGAGATGCAACTGAAAAGTTTATTCCATCATATGTCGAAGTTTCTACATCCCAAATGTCAGAAAGCGAGTATTGGTATATGGTATTATTAGCACCTCCCATCACGTACATCTTGTTACCATCTGGGTTTATCCTTATACTATAGGGCCTATCCTCTTGTGACAAGGTATCGAAGTTCTTGCCATCATAAGATATAGTATAAGCATCCCATGCCGTTCCGAAAGAATATTGATAGACGTTATCATTGTTAGCTCCTGCTGTGTATATTTTTGTTCCATCTGGTTTTATATAAAATCCATAGGTATTCGAGTCCTCTGGGGTAAAACTATGTGCATTTTCGTATAAAACCGTGTCTATTTCCCAAGGAGTAGATAATGAGTACTGTCTCAAACTGTTAAATGACAGAGCATATAGCTTAGTTCCTTCATCATTAAAAGACATACAATGAAATAACCTAAAAACATTATCAATAGTTATATACTTCTCATATGTTTTTGTATCTATATCGTAAGGAACAGAAAGAGAATATTGATATATATAGGTATAGGCAGTATCTCCTTTGCCATTCGCATACATTTTGGTACCGTCTGAATTAAATGCCAAACTATAAATAGCAGAATTCTGTGCCGATAGATCAGCACTCTTCTGATAGACAGAACTAGAAATGTTGGAGAATGCCCATGTCATGATATTTTTCTTGCTAAATTTAATATTGTATGTTATATACTTAGTTATAATAAGTAATATAAAGATATGAACTGTTTAGAAAAGATTAATGACTACACCTACGTAATAGAGGATAAGATCAAAAGTATACTTCATATGATATGGGATGAATTGATGAGTATGTTATATGATACTATCGTTTGGTTCTTCATAATCATGCGTTGTATAATTGTGTTTACTTGCTCTGTTTTTGCTATAGTGGCCATCTATGCCTTTCTAAGATTTTCTTATTTTATCATTGTTCATTAATTCCACCGACTATAGCAGCAGTTCCTATACCTTTAGCTATATTAGTCCTAGCATTTGGAGTAGCCCCCTTGGCTGCTCTTTTTGTTATCCTCCTATTTATAGCTTTTCCAGTAAAGCCTTTTAGTTTACCTTCAACATATCCAGTAGTCCCATATCCTACCATTCCGCCTAAGGTAGTGTTACCCAAAGCCCCACCGATCGCACCTCCTGCTCCAGTAGAAGCTGTTTTAATTATCTGGTGTCCTATACCTTTATTTTTTATTGCCTTTCCATCTATTTCATCCAATAAATCTCTCATTCTAAACAGTTTAACCATCTTTTTATTTATAGCCCCGATATCACCTCCTCCTACTCTGCGCGCCCCATTCTCTACTCCTTCCTGCAAAGACTGATAAACCATATCCTTGCTAGTTCTCTCTGGAGTTCCCCAAGCAGATTTTTTAACTTGTTTACCGATCAAAATCTTAGCTTGATGCATTTCTTCAAGCGTCAAAGTAGATCCATATTTATCTCTAATTGTATCAAATACCCTGCTGACAGCTTTCTTATCTTCTAGATTGCTAATAGCTATATTCATGGCATTCTTTCTAAGCTCATTTACTGGGGTAATGATTGAAACATTGCTCTGTGAACTGGCCTTTTTGATTATGGGCATTATTTCATTCTCCTCTATATCCTCTATATTCTTACTGATGAGGTTTCTAGCAGACGAACTATCGTATACGGACTTTCCGGCCACACTTTTGATTTCTGGATAAAAACCTTTTTCAGCCATAGTCTTGAAATCTGCCTCACCCAAAGCAGAAACAGCTTTCTGTCCTGCTTTTGTAGTGACCGCGCTAGGTAGTTCCTTAGAAAGTCCTTTAACTGCTATGTTCTGCAAAGCATTTGCGGTAGCATCTTTGGCGACTCCTTTTAAAGCTCCAATTCCCTTTAGGATAGGGATAGCGGTTGCGATATTGAAACCAGCTTCCATATCTTTTGATAAATCAGGATGGGCTACGGCAAAATCGCTCATCTCTTTTATTATGTTCTGACCAGCAGAAGTTTTTGCAAGAGTTCCAACTCCATATCCTATTGTGTCTTCCAAACCTTTTACTACCGTTCCTACAATCGGGGTCTTCTCTAAAAGTTTAGTAGTCATTTCGTTTATTCCACCTGCTACTCCTCCTGCGGTTCTGAGTAAACCTTCTCCACCTTTCAACAATCCTGCAAGTAATCCCTTCTTGCCAGTAGCTACATCTTGTATGGCTTGAGATGTTTGGTTGAGACCACCTGTGATAGTTCCTACGTTTTTATCGGTAGGTTCAACAACGGTAGGAGTTGGAGTATACGGCTCTGCATAAGTAGGCGAATAAGTTTCGGGGGCCAAAGCTCCAAGACCTACAAATCCCCCTTCTCCTTTTATACTCTGATAATTGTCAGTAACTTTTTTAACATAAGCAGGAACATCATAATGTTGTCCTTGTTTGTTAGTACCTACTTTCTTTTCCCATCCCTCTGGACTTCCAGAATTCCAAGCAGCGGCAATCTGAGCGGGATTTAGGCCTTGATCTTTCATTTGCTTTATTTTTACATAAGCAACGGCATTCTGATTATCTGGTGTCATGGGAGCATTTTCGTCACCTAAAACAGCCTTGGCATGTCCTTTCCACGTTGCTGGCATCCATTGATAAGCTCCGTTTTCTCCTGAACCTCCTTTAGCATTGTAGTTGTCATTGCTTTCGGTCTTTCGGATAGCTTTCGCAAGATTGATAGCGTCTTGATCCATTTGCTCTGCCATGTTTTTACCAATTAGTTGATATCGCTCCTGCCGAGGTATTAACTGTTCCTCCTCCTGTTCCCGTAGAAGTTCCGCCCTGTAAATTTTTATATGCGTTAGAAGCAATCGTAGCCTGGGTATTTACCAAGGCGGCCGCTTCATTGTTTATCTGATTTATGGCAGAGTTCATAGCCCCCAAACTCATATTTCCATTTATAATGGCTTGAGCTGCACCAGTAGCAGCCGAGGGAAGTTCACCAGTTCCGAGAAGAGCAGAAACTCTAGCTTGCAATCCCTGGATATTAGCTGCAAAGGCTGCATATCCCTTGCTATTGAACTCACTAGCTAACTGGTTCAATGACATATTGACGTGGGAAGAATCGGAAGGGTTTATATTGGCAGCCTTCATGTTAGACTGCAATTGATTTCCAAATTCTTTGATATTAGAGGCCATGCCCTGTATTTCTGCGAGTTTCTTAGTAGCATCCTGATAAACCTGATTACTGGCAGTAGTAGCAGCTGTGCCTCCAGTACCTATATTTGCTGCCTTAGCCGCAGCACTAGCGCCAACAGAAACTATATCAGTTCCCTGTAATGCCTGAGTAAGAGCATTGCTCCCTGCCTGTCCATAACCAGAAACTGCGTTGACAGCATCGGCATATGTCATTGTACCATTCTTAACCTTAGCTGCAACTCCTGCAACTGCACTATCAACAGTGGAATTTCCAGTAGAAAACGATTGACCAGTTACTGGGTTGATAAGTTGATTAGAATATGGAACTTGGATAGGAGCAGTGAGACCGGCAGCAGTGCCAAGTCCAGTCTGCTGTACTCCCTGTTGGGCCGTAGATGCACCAGCTGCACTAGTCAGCCCCTGCTGTTGTAGGGCCTGTTGGGTGTTGGCAGCATTCATAAGATTAGTAGCACCCTGATATTGACCAGCCAAAGCTCCCTGCTTAGCGGCGTAAAGTCTTTGCAAAATTCCTTGCTGTCCAGTAGCTAGGGTTAGATCTATAGGACTTCCCTCGATATTAGCCGTCTGTGTCCCATAGTTCTCTGCCAACTGCCCAAGTTGCTTATTGTATTCTTGAGCCTGATTATAAGCAGCAGTATATTCTGGACCTGCTGCCTGTGACTTCTCCAAAAGACTTTTAGTGGCCTGCGTGTAGACATTACCCGGAGCAGATGACTGATTAGCCAAACTAGTTATAAGTTCTCCCTGTAGACCTTGATTGACCGTGTAAGGATTGTTGCCAACTCCTTTGATATCCTGTTTGGTTATTTTATCCCAGTCAATTTTATCGGCAGTAGTACCAAGTTCGTTAGCAAGTTCTGTAGGATTAGCAAATCTCTGTCCTGTAGCAGTGTTTACGATCGTACCATTTTGATTTTGCAAATTAGCATAATCTGCTGGGCCTGAGATTTTAGACCAATCCACGTTAGAAGTACCCAAATCAGCAGCTAAGGCCGATGGATTGGAATATCCTTGACCAGTAGCCTTATTTACGATTGTTCCTCCTCTATTCTGCAACTGACTGTAAGTAATTTTAGGAGTAGGAGCAGCAGGAGCTACTGGAGCAGCGGTAACGGCTTTTTGTGCGACTGGTTTGTAAGAAGGAGTAGTAGTAATCTTGGGAGTGGCTGCAACAGGAGTAGGAGCGGATGCCTTGACTCCAACCGTTGAAGTAGACTTAGCGCCAATAAAAGGAGTAGATTTTGCTCCGATAAATGGCGAGGTGTTCGTGTTGTACATTGATGATGTTGGGAGTGCCATAATTTTATGTTATAGATCTCTGGAAAAGGTTTGGGTTGATGATTGGAGCGTCTGTATCTGTAAGAACTATATTAGTGGTTTTTGATCCGAACTCTTCATCTAATGCCGATACTCCTTGACTATAAAGTCCCTGATAAAGTTGAGCACGCGTTGGGTCTGGCATTCTAGTTGTGTAGTAAATATAGGCCATGCGATAAAGAGGCAAATCTTGATAATCTTCTGGAAGCAAAGGAGTTTCTCCTATCGTAAAAGCCGCACCTGTGACAGTTGCTCCAGTATATGCGTTCATAAGTTCTGCCGTGGTGGCGCTAGTAATAGAAGCTATTTGATACCATTGATTGTCTCCATTTGTTGCGTTGGTAGTGGAGTGCGGAATTCTTATCCACTGTCCAACCATCCAATCTAAGAATAATGAACCAGAAGCCGTCAGAGTAGTCGTGTTAGTAGTTATGGCTATAGTCTTGCTAGAAGTAGTGCTGGTTATGTCTGACATAGAAAGATCAACAATCCTAGTCTTGTAGTTCATCGTGATAGTATTCCCAGTAGTAGAAGGATTAGGAAAAAGTCCTACTTTGCCATTGTATACAAAGAAGAAAGAAGGAAAGTCTTGATAGAAAATAGTCGTGTTAAGAGAATCCCAGTATTGCCTAGAGGGACATTCTTTAGGCTGCCAAAGAATACCGCCTATCTGCACCGTAACATTGATAAGTTTCTTAACTTGGGGAGGAAGATTATAAAACTGTGTTTGAGCAGTAGTAGTCGTGGTATATGAACGCTCGTTAAAATAGTACCTAGTGGTCAGATAACGCAAACTTTCGTTAATCATTTCCATAGCCCAAAGAGCATTATCAGTAGAGGCGTTGTTGATAATTCTCGGAAGGTCTGTTAGATAACTTGTATAAGTCTTCATGTTTTTATGTTATGTTTGAGTTCCAACTATGATCCAGTTTGTGCCATCGCATACTTTCAATTTACCGCTTACTACGCATATAGAACCTGCTATCTTATCTACAGGATCAGTAGATAGATTAGGTAACGATTGATAACCTTTCTGATATTCCAAAGAGTTTATATCTACTGGTACACTGTCTACTCTATTATGAGTATGTATAGGTATTTTAGACACTCCAAACTGATTATTAGTAGCGTTCCTAGCTATGGCATCGTTTACCATTTTGATTATATCTTGTTGATTTATCATATACTTATTTGTTGGCTAGTTGCTGGCACTTCACCTATCAAACCTTTTAACCTTATTTCCTTTAATCTGGTAAAAGAAGGATTAGTGGCAGTAGAGTTTAAAACTACTTGAAATTGGATCCATTGAGCATTTTCAAAGTTTACTGATTCAGAAGCAGAGAAATGACCTGCAGTTGAGTCTGTAAAAATAGTGGTATAGCTTTGAGAGAAATCTTTTCTGTATTTGATTGTGATACTTTCCCCGGAAACCATCGGCTTAGTCAATCTATATTCTATCCTAGTAAAGTTACGAGGGTTATCGAATGTTCCTATCGGAATCAAATCAGTATCAATAGTGGCTTGAGAATTGGTATAAGGAGTAGATAATGTTTTATCTATTCCTCCCGTTCCTCCATCATTCCATCCTATCAATAATCCAACACCGTCTGGAACTCCAGATATAGCAGATAGGGCCGTAGCATAACCATAGTAGTTGTTGAAAGACAATTTATTACTAAGTCTCATCGCCTGGGTATCTAAGTCTATAGCCCATACACCACCATATCCAGATATATCACCAACACCTCCATTTAATCTAACTCTAAAGCTGAAATATAGTTGATTTTTGTTAGTACAAGCTCCATACCAGGTATAATATGGTTCAACTGATCCGGAGATATGATCTGGAATTTTTTTATAAACTTGAGCTTGAGATCCATTGGTTATATAGATCCTTCCTCTGTTTCCGGCAAATATAAAAGTGTTGGTATTGACAGTAACCATCTTTTTTATATCGTTCTCAGAAATTAGAATAGGAGTATCAAAATTAGTGGAATATCTGTTCCAGGGATAAATAACGTTCTTCTTACCTCCTACTAATACTTGAACTCCCAGATAAGTTAAGCATTGAGCAACGTCAGTAGTAGGCAAGAGTTGCGTCTGATCGAAGGTAAAAGAATCCACATCTAACGGATCAAAAGCAGTAGTGGGAGAAGTTTGATAAAAACGACCTATCCAATTTTTATCACAGAAATACACTCTGCTATCAGGAGCTACAAAAGCTTCATGCGCCATATCTGCATAGTTTTGTGATTTCAATATAGCGGTTGGAGTATTGCTCCAAACTCCTACAGTTCCAGCAGATGGATCCCATTGATAGTACCAAGTTAAGACCGTTCCCAACCCAGGAAGCGAAGCGAAATCTATTGAAGCTCCGCTGAAAACAAATAGATACTCAGTTCTGTCCGAAGCTTCATAAATAACTAAACCCTCTCCGT
>Ga0172381_10004826_pt1 | contig 13848 bp, 13 predicted proteins | sample Leawel6488metaG_FD_119754 | JGI IMG/M metagenome (GOLD analysis project Ga0172381, IMG submission 119754) | Leachate microbial communities from a municipal landfill in Southern Ontario, Canada - Leachate well 64-88 metaG | ecosystem: Engineered > Solid waste > Landfill > Unclassified | place... | reverse complement strand
TCAAACCAAGGGCAGTTTAAGAGGTTGGCGAATATCTGGCCGGCATCGTATTCCCTGTCCTCCGCGTTTTGCAGGACCTGGCGCATCCAGACAAGCCCCAGGGCCGGGTCGTAACCTCCCGGTTCCCGGTACCGCATCAGTTCAAAGAGAGCGCCACCTGCCAGAAAATCTCCGATAATGGTCTGTTGGATTCCAGCCGGGAACTTTGCCTCCGCCACGATTATCGGGTTGACGTGGATAATCTTCCCGCAGTGGGAGAACCGGTAAGGACCGCCTCCCCATCCAGATATCTTAACCGATATCCAGGCGAACGGGCCGGTGATATCCGGATACCGAAATATCGTATCACCGACCCGGAACTCTTTAAGCGATATCGGGTCACGCTTAATTGACAGGAGGTGCATTGTCCCAGTTACCCTCTCTCCGGACGCCGTCATCTCCCAGCCATCCCTTTTGCGCCAGGAAGTTGTCGACTATCTTCTTCTGCTCGGCGGTCAGGGTTTTTGACACCGCCTGCTTAATCCTCACCAACCGCTCTTCCGTTATCCCTTTGCCGGCTTTGGGGATGATATCCACCGTCTTATCCCACTCCTCAATGATGCACAGGAGCATATAGAGGGTTTTCCGGTACGGCTCGGACAGTTTCTTTGCCAGGACAAACGAGCCGATGCCTATCCCGAGGGTAAGCGCCAGTTGCTGAAAGGCCGGAGACAACGCTATCTGCAGCAAAACCTCTTTCATGTGCCTCCCTTACCACTCAAATTTGACTACGGTCGCCAGGACGCCATCAAGGTCGCTCTTAAACGGATGGTCAAAGAAGTTGTCCAAGGACGACCAGACGAACCAATAGCCGACATCGAAGTTCTTCAAAACAAAAACACTCTCGGCGTTAACCGGAATTTCCTTTCCCTTATTGACTATCTTGGCTACATCCAGGGAAACATTTCCACCCAGATACAGGTTATTCAAATCAACAAAGGGCCCGACAGAAACATATTCGTTAAACATCTTAATCGGATTCCACTTGGCGCCCAGTCCGGACACGGACTTGTCAATATCAAAGGTGTAGGTGGTTCCGATGGACTTCTCCAGGGTGAAAGTTACCAGTTGTTTTATCGCACCCGGGTTCTCCGCCCGGGCCATCCGCGCGGTCAGCAGCAGCGCCATTACCGCAACAACCACGATCACCAGCAACATCTCCAACAGCGCAAATCCTCTCCTCTTACCCATCCTGCCCTCCTTTGTTTGCCGGGACCAGAGAAGCCCGGTCCCATTCCAAAATCGTATAACCGCTGGTGATGTAATCCCTCAGCGACACTCGCCGCTTCGACCACCCGCGGCCGTAGAGATTAAATTGCTTTAAATCATCGTACCGGTCATAACTCAATATGATGGCATCCCACCAGTTTGCGGCCGCATCCCGGATATCTATTGCCCGGCCGGGCCCGAACTTACCCTGGTTGACCGCGCAATCCATAATCACGATATCCAGGGGTGACGGTATCTCGTCCCCTCCTATCGGCCGCCAGAATCGCTTGCGGTAGATTTCCTTTGCGAACTCCTGGGCTTCCTCCGGAGTCATTATAAGCATCATATCTACCTCTCCCGGAAAGTCCCGCCGGCAGATTCCCCAGATGGTCAGGCCGCCCGGGTCCCGAGGGTCGTCGCTCCGGTACTTCTCATAAAAGAAAACAAACCGCATTGCGATATCAAACCCTTCCTTCATTTCTTTTCTCCCCGCACGTTGGCCCTGAGCGTCTCCCAGGCCGCAATCTCTTCCAGGCACTTATCCAACCGCGGCCGGGAGGAAAACTCCGCAATAATCAGGGACCGGTCCTTAACCTCAAGCAAAACGTAAGACCGTCCCCTGAAATCACTCCGCACCTGGTAACCGGCCGGCAAGCCGAATAAATCTTCAATGGGCATTATTTCGCTCCGGGTATTATTCCCGTGATTATCACCCCAACGGCCGCGGCGCCGACAACAGTCAGTATTATCCAAACAATTTTGGATAAAAACGCTATCCTGTCAGCGTGATTATTCACCGTCTGACATAATCCCGGCTCGCCATTGCCGTGCAGGGTCTTTTCAACCTTTGCCATCCGTTCGTTGGAATCAAATCCCAGGTCAATAAGAATGTTTATCTTCTCCGGGTCGGGCCGCTTCTTTGCGTCTTCCCTGCTAATATGGAAATTAATCATATCGTTCGCCATCCCCGCCCCCTTTCTATTTTTGTTCCAGTGATGTTAGGAACGCTGCGCCTTTGTCCGGACGGCCCATTGCGGTGTAGATATCCGCCACCTTCTTCTTGGCCTCTTCGAACTCCGGGGTGCCCTTGTAGTCCGTGCAGACCTGCTGGTATTCCCTCAGCGCGGATGGCAGGTCGTTGGACGCTTCAAACCGCTTGGCCACATCCAGGTGGAACTTGGCCGGGTTGGTCTGTTTCTCCTGCATCAGCAGTTTGTTGTAATTGAGGATGGTTACATAATCCTCGGTGAACTGGGAGAGCGCCGCTCCGGACGCCATGGATGAGTTATAGAAACCGATGCGCTTCTTGGCAAAGTCCACCTGGGTTGATGCATTTGGGTATTCGTCGATGAGATAGAGATAGGTATTCATCGCCTCGGTAATCTTGCTCTCTTTCTCATAAACCTGGCCCTTCTTAACCGCAATCCTGGCGTGGGCAACCTCCGCGGTTACCTGAGCATCCAGAGTATTCAGGTAGGAGATTGCCTCTTCCAGTTTCATTCCGTCGGCTTTCCCCAGCGCGCTCTCTGTACCTTTGGCTGTAGAAAGATACGTCGCCCGGCGGGCTTCAAGAACCCCCCTGGCTGCCTGCTGGCGGGTGAGCGGCGGCAGGGCCAACCCTTCAACGATTTTTCCCTGCTCTCTGATTATTTCCAGTTCCAGGTTGCCGATAGTTGTCAGGATGCCCTCTGCCTGGCTGCTGAATGGGTCTATCTGCTTCAACAGGTCGGTGTAGTACTGAATCGCCAGGAGTTTATGCTCTATCGTGGAGTGAGTGGCATATAATTGGGCGATCTCCTGGGTGGCCTTGGCCGCATAGTCGGTGCCCGGGTAGTTGTTTATGACCTTCTGATATTCGGCGATGACTTGTTCCAGGGTGGCATACCCGGCGGTGAATTTAGATTTGGTCGCCTGCGCAATCTTATACTGCGCTTCGGCCTTCTGACTGGCCGCATAATCTCCGGATACGACCTTTTGTAATTCCGCAATTTTGTTATCCCAGTAAGTACCGTCGGCCTGAGAAATAGCCGTCGTCAACCCATCAATACTCGTAAAATCGGTTTGGGCAAACTGTGCGGCGGTTTCCAGAGTCTGGCTATCGGTGCTGACCGTCTGCTTCAACCAGGGCAAAAGTTCCTTGGTGCCTATCTTCCCGGCTTCAATATCTCCTACCACCTGGTCCAGGTTGACCAGCCGGGGGTCGGTGGCAAATTTAGACTGCTTCGCCAGGGCCAGGGCTTGCTTTGCTTCCAGGTAGGCGTTGTGGATATCCAGGTTGTAAAAATACTGAACCACAATCAAGTACTGGCTGGCCAGTACCTCGTAGGCGTTGGTATCGGTTAAGGCCTGGGCCGCGACTGCCTTCAAGGCCGGCAGGGCGTCACCTTCAAAGGTGTACTTCACGATGTTCTGTGTGTCGGTTCCGACCTGTTCTTTCGGCAGCCCGACCTTCAGCCAGAGTTTATAAGCGTCCACAAACGCCTGGCTGACCGGCACGTCAAAATCACCGATGGCCAAACTGTCGATGTTAAAAACTTCCCCTACGCCGGCAATATCTCCGGCGGTCCCCACCAGCAACTTCTTAAGAATCGGCTTGTGAAAAATCCCGACGACGACCGCCAGGCACAAACCAACCAAAACCACCTTCCCCAACTTTCCCTTCCACAGTTTCTTCATTTTCCTTTCCTCCTTTTTATTTGCGAAGTGTTTCGTAAATTGCCTGATAGTTTTCGTTCCTCTGCCAGGTCTTGCCCTTCCAGAGCCAGATGCTCTGTCCCGGCCAGGGAGTCGGCGTATAGAACGAGTAACAGCAGGTCACATCGTAAGGCGCATCTATGAAAAGGGGCAGGCCGATGGCCACCCCGTCAAAACCCGCGGCCTGGACTTCCGGGATGATGCGCCGGTAGAGTTTTGCCTGTTCCTTCACCCGGGTCGGGTCGTAGATATTCTTTTCCGGATAGTGGTAATCGTTCTTCGGGGTGCTGATGTAATTCCAGCCGGTCTGCCAGATGCTCTTCCACTCGACCTTGATCGGCGCCAGGTTCTTAAAGGTCCATTTGTAGTCCGCGTATTTGTAGTGCGGCCCCCAGACGTCTACGCCGTAAAATTCAAACCCCACCCTCTTCTGGACGTATTCAAACCACTCCACCACCCGGTTGCCGGCGCCGCAGCAGAGCGTTAATCTTGCATCTTTGTCGCCGGCCAGTATCGCCCGGCCCACCTCGTCGCAAATTTGGCTGATCAGAGTGTATATTTTGGCGGTGTTCTCGTTGTGTGTCTTAACCTCGGCCGGGCTGTGCAGCTGCCAGTTGGCATCCGGCTTCAGCCAGAAGAGCCAGTCAAAGTTATTTGCCCGGTCACCCCCCAACATCCAGTGCCGGATAATTACCTCACCCTGCTTGTTGGTCCGGTCCTTGTACCTCTTGACGAAAGCGGTGATAAACGCCGGGTCGTAAAACCGGGCCTTGATGGTTTCCCAGTTCTGAAAATCCCCGGACCATTGGAAGTTTTCGTTGGTGTTGCAGATTACCTGGAGGTTGCTGTTTGCCAGCACATCAAAGAACCGGTCAAACGGCAGCCACCAGTAATCCACTTCCAGGTCGAATGTTTCCCAGACGTTCTGCATATTCCAGACAATGTAATCCACGCCCAACTCATCCAGTTCCGAGGTCAGTTTCTGTAAGAGCACAATCCGCTGGTCAAATCCGCCGAAATCAGATTTCAGGTCATCGTCAAACTTGAAGGCAAACCAGGAGACACCTACCTTGATGGGGATGTTCTTTGGACCTGTCCGGCTGTAAGCGGTAATCTGATTGTTGTAGTCTGCCTCCAGGCGCGACCGCAATTGCGAATCCTCAACGTGGCTGAAATTCCCGCTCTTGTAGCCCTTCAGCACCTGCAGGGACCGGTAGTTTCTGTCCGAGGGGCTGACCATCCCCAACGCGCCGGCCCAATCCTGGGCCGCGATAAACATATTGGCGATGGAAGGGGTGGCCACCGCGGCCGCCGGCTGCTTCGGAGCCCTCCCCTGGATGAACGTTCCCATCCGGATGGAAATCAGCCAGGCGATCCCCACCGCCACGCCAACCGCAACCAGAGTCAGAAACGGAACCGAAGTTACAACCCGCTTAAACCAGTTTTGTTTTTTCATACGATATACTCCAGAGCGTAGTTTGCGCGCCGGACCGCAATATTGATATAGTTCCAGGAATAGTTTCTGCTTACGTATTCGGGCTTGGTGGCGTTAGATGGAATCATCCCTTCGGTGCCGATAAAATCCCAGAGCCCGGTAACAGGGCTTTTGAAAGCGCATACCGAATGCCCGCCGATTCTTCTTTCATCCAGAAAGTACATATCGATGATTTTGCACTCTATGCCGATGCCGACCAGCAAGTCGGCTGCCAGCCGCGCAAAATCCTCACAATCACCGGCCCGTAAGGTGAACGTCAAGAGCGGCTTCTGGGGAAAATCCAGCAGGCCGTCTTCGATGTAATGGATTTTCTCCTCAATCCAGGCCGCTATCTTCCCGGAGGAGTCGCATTCCTTTCTCAGTTTCTCATATCCTTTTTCATCCATGGGAAGTTTATGCCTCCGGATGTAAAAGGAGTTCTGCAGGAGCGACAGTTTATATTTCATCAGGATATTAAGCCGCACGATTATTTTTACCATTCTTCTCCTTTCGGCCTTCTTTCATCCTGCGCAGCACCGCCTGGTTCCACTTGCAATAAGGGCAGTGAACGTTCGCAGTTGATATCAGACAGCCGCAATTCAGGCACGATACTTTCGTTTCCAACCTTTTAAAGAATCCCATCGTTACCAGGTCGGCCGGGTACCCGCCTTCAGGCCCGCAGCCGGAATCGTAATATAAGCGTAGCAGTCGGTCTCGCTATCCCACCCGCCGTCCCCGCTTAAGATATTCTCCACGTCCGGGTCTGCGGATGCCTCCCCGGCTGAGTTAAGCCCATAAATCCTGACCCAGTATTTCTTGTCGGCCGTAAAATAGGAACTGGTTCCGGCATAGTCGGCCGAGACATTGCTGTTGACGGTTGTGGAAAAATCAGTCGTGTTCGAAAAGGTTGTCCACGTGCTCTCACCCGGGTCAATCACGCCGTCGCCGTCCGCATCCTGATAGGCCTGTCCGTAGATGTGGATAATCGTGTTCAGGGTGTCGTAACAGATACCCCGCAGGGTAATATAGAGTTTCTGCGTGGAAAGATTAACCGGCGAGCTTAAACTTATGACAAAAGACGACCCGATCCACCCGCTGCCGGTCCGCGGGATTAAAAGAATTGCCAGAAGGCCCAAGACTGCGATTATTTTTTTCATATCACCAGTGTCCCGAAGATTGGATTCTCGTAGGCGGAATTGCCCACCTGATACTGCCGGATGTAGAGATAGTAAAGCGTATCACGGTTCAGGGTGGCCAGCACCTTAAACGCCACCCGGTGGCCGTCAAAGATAACGTCCACCCCTCCGGCCGGGACCGCCACCCAGGCTACCCCGTTGTCGTAAATCCAGTTGGTCTGAGCATCCTTACTTTCCACGTTCACCACCGGAGAAGACAGATCGGCGTTTGCGGAGATAATCAGTTGAAAATGGAGGTTATCGGTGTACCCGGACGCAAAGACTGCGTTAAACGAAACCGGGTAGGTGGCCAGGAGTTTATCCGCAAAATCCGCCGCCTTCTTGCCGCTGTCCTTTGGCAATCCCCCAGCGGTAAAGGAAATGAAGTTGTTCTCCACCGCGGCAGCCACTCCGGTGTGGTCATCGGTTCCGTCGATGTTATGTTTTCGGGTATGTTTCAGAGTTACCGCGCTTGCTACTTCCGTATCCGTGTTTGAGCCATCAACCGGCAAACCGTTTGCATCCGCCTTCAACATCTTTCCGGATGTTGCCGTGCTGGTATGGTCGGCCGTTGAAGTTATCGCATGCTGCTTCGCGTGATGTGTGTCTGTTCCCGGTGTTCCGCCGTGCGTGTACGCAGCATCCAGGGCCGGCGCATCCCCGGCCGCTCCGGTGTGTTTATGTCCCGTGGTCTCGTGGAACTTCGCCCATATCGTTGCGATTGAATGGCTGACCGTTCCCCAGGCCTCGCCGGTGATTGTAATAATTGCGTAACGTATCCGGTTCAGGTTATTCAGCAAAGATGTAATGCTTAAATCCCACGTCTGCGCTTCGGTTGCGTCCGGCTGAACCATATCCTGGGTTATCGTGCCTATCCCGGAGGCCAGTTTTACCCAATCCGAACCGTCAAAATGAACAAAAATGTTTTCATCGTCAACATAGCAGGCCATCCCCTCGCCTTCAGCCGTAAATACCCAGGCGCCGCTGCTTCCATCTGCGATGTCATTATCGTGTCCGGCCCAGGCGGCTAAGCCGGTTGCCTTAACGATATACCTTCCGGCAATCGGTGAAGGAGGAGTTGATAAATCCCGGTCTAAAATCGGTTCTTGCCAATTGATTCCGGCGACCAACGATTCTACCCAGGCCTTTGTCGCCGCATCCTGCGCAAGCACCGGGTCAAGTAGATTCGTTATCCCGAACCCACCCATATTTATTGCGCCGGTCATCGTTCCACCGGCCAGGAGCAGCACTTCGGATAGCGTTGCTACCTCCGCCCATACCGCAGCGCCGCCGCCGGTCGTGCATTTGTAGAATTTCTTGGTGTCGGTTTCGTAGATAAGCATCCCCTCCGGCGGGCTGGCGGGCCTGGTCCCGGACGTGCACGTTTGGTACAACTTCAATTTTCCGGAGAGTTCCAGGGAGATTGCCAGGCGCGTTACCAGGTCCGAGGCAGACCCGGCTGGATTGATTCCCAACTCCGTGCAGACTGCCACCAGTTCCGCCCACCAATAATTGCTGTTGGCTGCTGTAACCTCAGTCACCGCATCGGTGAACTTGTGGTCGTTGTAAACTGGTAACCCCGCGGGGTAATCCGCCATTATAACCTCGTCGTATAAACCTTAACGTCTTTCAAGTAAAGGGTTAAATATTGTTTCTTTCCATAAAATTTAACAGTGTGCACCCCTCCGGAAAGCCCTACGAGCGGAATCGGGCACATACCGGCTTCAAGGAATGCAGCTTCGTATTCGGTTAGTTTGTATGGAACGATGTTGTCTTTTGCTTCCCACGAATTGTCACTTGTTGCCCTGTATGGTTGAAGCACGTCTCCTGCGAGCCCTGTCCACTTGCCGCAGGAATAATCCGTTGTTCCGTCATCCAAAACTACCTTTATTCGGCCGGGCGTTGGTGGAGTTGCGAGATGGCTGTTTCTCATAGAAAACTCAACCCACAAGAGAACGTCTCTCGGCGTCGTATTGATGGTGATTGTTTTTAATAATGTCCAATCCGCCTGCGCTGTCAGGGATACCTCTGCGGCGCTCTCCCCTATTAAATGAAAACTTTGCAGCGCCAAGGTGGTATCGTTTACCGAATTAGCCACAAACTCTGCCCAGTTGTAATGCCCGGTCTTGTAGTAGGTAATCCAGACCACCGCCTCGGCGTGGTCCTCAGAAAACCTCACCAGGCCGGCTTTGTAGGGGATTGCGGTCGTGCCGTAATGGACCTGGTATTGCCTGGCGGTGGGGGTGGTCAATACTTCCGTAAAGGCTTCGGTCAGGAAGAATCTTGTCCCGTTGTCATGCGTTGCCGGGGTCGTGCCTCCGTATCCCCGGGTAACATTCAAATCATTGCTGGATTTCCCGGTAATCTCCATTTGCTCATCATCTATCTGGATGATGTCGCCGGTTTCAAAATAATCACCGTTGGTTACGGTAACCACGGTTTCGGAAATATCAAGGTCCTCGGCCAACAGGTCGGTCAGATAGACAACCACCGAAGACGGGTCGTCAAGCCGCGGGACTTCATCCAGCTGCACGTAAAAAGGCGATGCTGCCGGTATGGTGTATTCTTCATCGGAAACCAGTGCCGACTGATCTTCCTCCGTAAAAGGGTCCCTCCTGATGTCCCATTTCGGATACTCTACCGGTGCCTGCCCCATTATTCCCCCTTATTGCTGAATCCGCTGGTCGCCTAACTGCTCCAGCATCTTCTGTTTGGCCAGAAGCGCCAGCGTGGCCTTGGAAAGAAAGACGTCCTTCTCTCCAAGTTCCACATCAACCACGATTCCCTTGCTGGAAATTTTATATTTGACTTTTTCAATCGGCAGTTCGTAGGAGTTCAGTCCGTCCGCGGATGTGATTTTCGCCTTCCCGCGGGCTTCAATCTTTGTCTGGAATACCTCTATTCCTTCTATCTTGGCGGATTGAACCGGGTCCTTGAGTTCGGAGAGTTTGTAATTGCCCCACTGCTCGGCGTCATCGTCCGACAGGACTGACGGCAATGTCTCCTTGGATTCCTTTACTCCGTAGGCGGCCTGGCTGGTCGCATCCTCAACCGTCAGCACGTATCCGGTTTCGTTCCCAACCTCCACCTGCCCGCTGTAGATATGGATTTTATTTTTAATCTTTTCCACGTTCGCTTCCGGGACGAACTTCGTCAGGTGCTTCCCGGCCCACATCCGCGCAACATCGGCGATAGTGGTCTCTTTTTGCCGGAAGAAGAAGTCCCGCTCTTCGTCCACTCCCCACTCGTAGCCCAGGGCAAGCTCCGCCAGTTGCTTAAAAACTTCCTTGGCCGACACCCTGTCCCACTTGATATCCTGGACCACGTAAGAGGTCGGGGCTATCTTTGCCACGTCATAGACGATATCGGTCTGCGGTTCAATCAGGGTGGATATCAGGTCCCGGACAATCCAGGATATCTGTTTGCTGGTGTAGGTCCGGTTTACCATCACATCATCCAGTTGGTTGTAAAATCCGTAGCCGGAGTATTCCTGGACGATTTCGGTTGTGCCCGCCTGCGGCATTTTAATGATGTACCCGCTGTACCAGGGGTCGTCGTCTCCGAAGAGATGGACGTCCACGCGGTAGTTATAGGTAAGGGCCACGTTTAAGTCCTGGGAGAGTTTGAACTTAAAGGTCCCGCATCCGGATGTCAGGAGTTCGAACTCAAAAGAGAGCAGGGGGGATTCCTGCGTTTCCGAACTTATCTCCTCCAACTTCACCCCCAGGGTATCGTAAATGATGATTTTGTATCCGGCGCCCTGCAGGGGAAAGGTTACCGTTACCGGCAGAGTCCGGCCGCCGGCAAACCTCCCCCAGGCAAAATAGAGGTTACCGCGGTATGACATGCTGGCCACCGCGTTGAGAAACGTGGCGCCGGCCAATTGGCCGTATTTGTAGCCGGCTCCATATTTCCCTATTTGTCCGTATTTTATGACTGCCATTAGAAGTACCTCTCTCCCCAACTTAAAGCGATACTGCAATCCCCGCCGGTGTACTCCAGAGAATTACTCCCGGCCAGAAGTTTGATAAACGCTCCGGAGAAATACCGGATGGTGTTTGTCTCGCCCCGCGTTACGGTCCCCAACTTGCAATCAACTACCAGGACGTTCCCGCTGACGAACGCAGGGTCCTGGTAACGGAACTTAAGGCCGGTTCCGTCCGACTGGGGATCGCTGGTGTTCTCCAAAATTAAATCGGCGATGGTCTCCGCGGCCGTTATGGTAATGATCGGGTGTGCCTCCGCCTTCCCGGAGTTCTCAACCATAAAGGTTGTCGGTGACTCAGTTATTACCTGGGAGCCGCTGCCGTCCGTCGCCGCATACCAGAACGGGTCAAGGCATAAAAGGTCAATAGACAATTTGGCTGCGTTGTAGTTGCTGCCGGCTTCCAGGTAATCATCTTTTATCTGCAGGGCCTTGCTCACATTGATGTAATAATCATCCCCGAGATAAAGTTTATAATCGCTCTGGTACAGTTTTTGCCGGATTAACTGCATCTGGCTGAAGAAGACGGCCCGCTGCGGGCCCAGGTGGTCAACCACGCCCTCTATCCTCAGCATCTTCTCCTGAATTTTCCCGTCGGAAATATCCGAAGCGCCGTGTGCAAAAACCCGGTCTTCCGGGTTGGAGCGCACTTTAAATTCATCATCCACAATCACCAGCCGCTCCGGCAGGATAAACTCATCAGTCCCTTTTACAATTCTTATCCGGTCCATTATGCCCCTCTGATGGCGCCCTCTATCGTTTCAGCCAGGTCTTTCTTAAGCAGCGCCACGTCCATGTCCGTCTTGATATCCCCGTAATGATTATATTGAACCGTTATCGCGCCACCGGCCTTACCCAGCGGTATAACCGCCTCCGGTCCAGCCTCGCCAATTAACGCCATAGTCGGTTCCGTTACGATGCCTCCCTCAGCCAGAGCGGCTACCCCACCTATTACCGGTGCAGTTGTCGCCGCAATCAATGCCGCGTATTCTGCGGCCAGCGCCGGACCGGTCGCCAGGCCCAACGGTCCGAGCATCGCCTGGCTCGCAATCGCCCAGGCCATGGCCGCGGCGGTCGCCGTGCCTATCTCGGCCATACCCTTCTTAACCGTAGCCAATTTTTGCACCAGGATGCCCATTATCCACTTCTTCACGATATCGGCAATTACCTGGGCAATCATCTGGCGCAGGGTATTAAAAAGCCCCGTAAAGAAATCTCCGAAACTTTGCAGCCCCACCAGCACGTTCCCCAGCCCGGAAGAGAAAGCGTCGGTCATTCCCGAAACAAATCCCGAAACGGTCTCCCCCCATTCTCCGAACATCACCTTGATACTTTCCAGGGTGGTTCTCCACTTATCCTGCAGCGTTATGTCAAGATTGTCCTGGAGGGCCGAGATTGCGTTGGTGTAGGCCTCGTATGCCTTTGTATCCTCTTCAAGCAAGGCCTGTTTGTTCTGCAACGCCAGAATCTGCTGCTCTTTCGTCAAATCTTCCCGGTGCGTGATTATCTTTATGTATTTATCCGCCGACTCGGCCGCAATTCTTTCCTCTTCCTTTGCCCGGGCTTCCGCTTCTTCCCGGGTAATGGTTGCCAGGTCCATCTGCAGCCTCTTCTGGCGCTCAACCGCATACTCCGCCTTCTGGTCTTCGGTCCCCTTGGAATTTGCGATATCCTCTTCCGCCTGGTCTTTGGCTTGCGCGGCCTGGAGTTGATACCGGTCGGTAATGCCGGCCAGGACAACCCGGCGCTTCTCTTCCTCAATCGCTTTTGCGCCGGCCTCTTCCATGCGCGCCTGGCCAACTACGGTCTTCAGTTCTTCCTTAAATGCCGCATCTATAACCGCCATCTGTTTTTCGGCATAATCCAGGTCTATCTTTCTCTTTTCGGCGTTGTACCAGGCCGCAATCTTTGTCTTGTCTTTCTCAACTTTTTCAAATTCTTTCTTCTGCTGGTCCAAGGCGTATATTTCGTTCTGGTAATCGGTATGCAGGGATTTGTAATATGCTTCGTTCCACGCTTCCAGGGCGGACGTATCCGCTTTTTTGGTCTTTCCCTCGGCGACGTAGGGGGCCGGCTGTCCTCCCGGTGTTTTTGCTAATCCAACCGACCGGGCAGCCGCTATCTTTCCCTGGGCCGCTTTCTGACTTACGGCCAGGCTCTTCATGGCGATGTCACGTTCTTCCTTCGCATACGCCTGAAGCGCGGCTCGTTCATTCTGTAAAACCCCGCCGTACAATCCCAGGGATTTCAATGCGGCCCGAACCTCTTTATCCGTTCCGGAGAATGACACCTGCAGAAGTTTATTAGCCGCTTCCACCCTTCCAAAATCTTTCATCATCCGGCTTGCAAGCGAAGTTGCTCCGGCTAATCTGATAAGAGAATCTGCCAGGGCTTCATATCCTCCCCGAGCTTTTTCTACCCAGGAAGCGGTCTTGGCCACCGAATCCTGCCACTCCCTGTTTGCCGCGATAATTCCACGGATGGAATCGGCGATTGACACCAAGGCGATCACAAACAAAGCAATGACTCCGACCGGCCCCATCATCATGGCAAATACCCCGGCCAGAGCGCCGAAGGCCGCCGTTACCTTAGCCGCGACAAAGATTATCGGTCCCAGCGCAGCCAGGAGCGCAACAGCTCCGACTATCAAGGTTTGAATTTGAGGGTTAAGGTTCTTAAACCACTCGGCCATTTTTTTTATCTGTTCAATTGCGGGTTGTGCCATTTCCACCAGCCGTTTTAACATCGGCAACAGGGCGTTGCCGATCGTAATCGCAATATCCTGGAGTTGATTCCAGAATATTTTTAGTTGACTGGCCGTTGTTTCGTACCTTTTTCTGGCCTCTTCGGTCATGGCCGTGTTCTCCTGCCAGGCCTTACTTCCCAATTCTACACTCCGGTTAAACAAATCTCCGGCGCCGGCCGCTCTCAAGAGAGCGTCTCTGACGCGTATCTCGGAGAAACCCAACTCATCCAGGACCGCAAAGACGTTCTCTCCGGCCTTCTGCATCCGGTTTAATCCGGTTATCACCGCTATAATCGCGCCGGCCGCGTCTTTCTGAAACAAATCTTTGAATTGCGCAACCGACATCCCGGCCACCCCGGCAAACGTCTTTAACTCTTTTGTGTTGGACGCTACGCTGTTGGCTATTTGAATCATCACCTTGGAGATGGACGTTCCGCCGGCCTGGGCTTCAACTCCCACGCTGGAAAGAGCGGCGGAAAAACCCATTACCTGAGGCACTGTTAAACCGACCACGTGCCCCGCGCCG
>Ga0172381_10004825_pt1 | contig 13849 bp, 15 predicted proteins | sample Leawel6488metaG_FD_119754 | JGI IMG/M metagenome (GOLD analysis project Ga0172381, IMG submission 119754) | Leachate microbial communities from a municipal landfill in Southern Ontario, Canada - Leachate well 64-88 metaG | ecosystem: Engineered > Solid waste > Landfill > Unclassified | place... | reverse complement strand
TGTTCTAAAACTTCGATTGCTGTTTCTTGCCCGCCTGAATGCGCGGATCGCTTTTGGCGGGTCCACAGCCATGGCCGTATAACCAAATTCAAAGCAACCTTCAAGTCGTCCTTTTCCACATTGGGGCTCAGCGATATTGATATTGGTTTAAAATAACTCATTGCATCAATAATTTAACTAACCCGGCGGGAACTCGGCCTTCTAGCAAAACTGCGTCGCCGGATTTGCAAAAAAGCGTTACTGCGGAAAAAATTTCTTGCGGGTTCTCAATTAGTTTGATATTTTTTTCTGGCATGCCGGTATCCATGGCTCCTTTTTTTATTTCTTCAAATTTGTCTTTGCTGGTTATTATTGCCAGGTCGCAAATTTCTGCAATTTTTCTGCCAATTTTTTTGTGAATATCTCCTGATTTATCTCCTAACTCTATTAAGCAAGGCATTATAACAACTTTTTTACTGCCGAAAACTTTCAGATATTCCAAATCAGCGAAAACTCCATCAGGGTTGGCAGAATAAGAAGAGTCTATAATTTCTAAATTATGCTTGCCTGGTTTCAAAACCATGCCCGCCTGTTCTTGTTTTATATCCTTGCAGGCTTCGACAATTTCGCTAAAGCTCATGCCCAGCTCTTTTGCAATCAAAATAGCCCCCAAAAGATTTTGCACATTGTGCTTGCCCAAAACCCTGACATAGAAATGCGCCATCTCCTGTCCGCCAGCTGGCGGATTATCAAGCGCTATAAACGAAATACTGTTTTTATCTGCAGTTACGCTGTCAGCCCAGATATCAGAATTTATTTTGCCTTTGTTTACCGAGTAGGCCTTTTTCCCGCCAGCTGGCGGGTTTTTTGCGTTTTTATAAAGATCCAAACAATATTTATTGTCCCCATTCACAATCAAAAGCCCGTCTTTAGGTAAGGCATCTGCCAATTCCCCACCGCCTTCAGCTGAAAGCAAATTTTCCAATGAGCCAAAAAGCGCCATATGCTGTTCGTTCACTCCGGTAACAATCCCAATTTTTGGCTTTAACATATTGCAAACCTCTTTCACTTTTCCTTTATTATATGCGCCCACCTCGGCAATAAAAATTTGATGCTCGGGTTTCAAATCTTCCAAAATACATTTTGCAACGCCAATTTCAGCATTCTGGTGAGCCTTGGTAGATAAAACTTTAAACTTTTTTGAAAGTATTGTTGTCAAAAATTCTTTTGTTGATGTTTTACCATAAGAGCCTGTAATAGCAATTACTTTCAGCCCGCTTTTAGATTTTATTGCTCCAAGTTTTTCTCCGGCCCTTGCCAAAGTATTGTTTCTTAAAAGAACAAAAAATGGCTGGAACAAAAGCACAATTACAGAGATAATTATCGGCGTTAAAATATCAAAAACCAAAAGCCAGACAGGCTGAGCCGTGTCCCCCAGTTTTAAAGTCCAGACTAAAAATAAAATAACAACTGCAAAAGAAACTGAAGTTAAAAATATTGTTTTTAAAGTTATTACCGGTTTTTTTAAATTCTTTAAGTAGATACTTCTTAAAAAGATAGCTGCTTCAACAAAATAAACCAAAATTAAAACATAAAGTGAGGAAGCAAACAAATTACCTTCTATTAAAAAAGAAAATAGTATCAACAACTTAAAAGCCTGCTCAGAGCTGAATAAAATTTTTCTTCCTTTAAAAGTGCTGAAATGGTCAACGAATCTGCCGATGTGATATTCTTTCAGCTGCCACAAATACAGCCAAAACAAGACGTATTTTAGCATCCATATAAACCAAAGCGTATCTAACAATGCGAGCATGGGAAATAAACGAAGCGAAGCAATAAACTTTTTCGAGGACGAGGGGGTCCCCCGGAGAGAGGGCCGAGCCGCAGAAAAAATTTGTTGCTGAGCGTAGTTATATATTTTCTAAAACTTTTTCGACTACAATTTCCGGCTGTTTTCTGTTTAGGTCGTGGCCTGCGCCGGGGATAACAATTATTTTTGATTTCTTGATTTGTTTTTCTATAAAATATCCTTCCTGAATTGGAGTCGATTCGTCTTTGTCGCCCCAAATAATAATTGTAGGCACCCTGATAAACGGCAAATGAAACGACACATCTTCGGCAACCACATTCAAATAAGTCTGCTTCATTATTCCCTCCACATAAACATAGTCAGATTTTCTGATAATAAATTTGTAAACAGCTTTTCTGAAAAAACTGTAATAAGGAATAAAATAAAAAAGTTTTATGATTTTGGCCAGCTTTGCAGAAAAACTTTTCTTGGCAGTTTTTTTTCTAACCACTGCCGCTGCCACCAAAAACAATTTTTTAACATCTTGCACATGCTTTACCGCCATCTTAGAAGCCAACGCCCCGCCGAAAGAATGCCCAAGCAAATAATATTCCTGTAAGTTTAATTCCTTTACAAACTTTTCCAGCCAATCTATATATCTGTTGGTGTTCCATGGAATTGGCAAGGGCTCTGACTTTCCAAATCCAGGCAAATCCGGCACTATAACTCTAAACCCTTTAGCTGAAATTTTCCCGGCAATTTCCGCCCACCTTTCATAGTTAGACCCCCATCCATGCAAAATTAAGAAGGGTTTGCCCTCCCCAAACGATTGGTAGCTTGTTTTAATCCCATTTATTGTTATTTCTGGCATTTTTTACTATTTAATTACTTTCACCCCGCAATATTTCTGCAAAGCCCTAGGAACTTTTATGCTTCCATCTTTCTGCTGGTAATTTTCCATGAGCATTATTAAAATTCTGCCAATGGCAAACGCTGTGCCGTTTAAGGTGTGCACAAACTGCATTTTGCCAGACTTATCTTTGTACCTTATATTCAATCTTCTTGCCTGAAAGTCTGTGCAGTTTGAGCTTGAATGAGTTTCTCTGTATTTGTTTTCGCTTGGCAACCATGTTTCTATGTCATACTTTTTTGCTGCCGGCCTGCCCAAATCGCCCGTGCAAATATTTATGACTTGGTACGGCAAACCCAAGGTTTTCATCAATTTTTCTTCTATAGCCAAAATCAATTTATGCTCTTTTTCAGAATCTTCTTGTTTAGAATAAATAAACATCTCCAACTTATCAAATTGGTGCACGCGCAAGATTCCTTTTGTGTCTTTCCCATAACTGCCGGCTTCTCTTCTAAAGCAAGTTGAAAAACCTATATATCTTATCGGCAAATCTTTTTCGTTCAAAATTTCGTCTGCATGCATGGCTGCCAAAGGTTGCTCGGAAGTGCCGGCCAAATACATATCGTCGTCCGGTAAATAATACGCCTCTTTTTCATCTGTTGCTTCAAAATATCCTGTACCTCTGGCCATTTGATTTTTTATCATAACAGGAGGCAAAACAGGTATAAACCCCTCTTTTCTAACAGTGTCCATTACCAAATTTATCAAAGCAAATTCAAGCAACGGTAATTCGTTTTTTAAATACCCAAAACGCGAGCCGGCAACCTTTCCCGCTCTTTCTGTATCTATCAAATCCAAAGCTGTGCCAAGTTCCATATAGTCTTTTGGTTTGCTAAAAATCCACTTTGGCGTGCTTCCAACTTTCCTCAAAACAACATTCTGCGAATCATCTTTTCCTACGGGCACGTCGTCAAACGGAATATTGGGCAATTGTAAAAGCAAAGGCCTTAACTCCGCCTCAATCTTTTCCAGCCTCGGCTCAATTTCTTTTATTTTTGCTTTTATTTCTTTTGCTTGAGAAATCAATGCCAAGTTGTCTTTCCCTCCGCGAGAAATTTTATTCTGCTCGGCTTTCAGTGTTTCCGTTTCTGTCATCAAAGACCTTTTTTCCTTATCCAAATCCAAAACCAGCTCAACACTAATTTGAACATTCTTATCCTTGCAAGCCTTTTTGACCTTTTCCACATTCTCCCTAATAAAATTAATATCCAACATAATTTTAAGTTAAATTATTATTTTGGTCGCATTAATGGGAAGATTTGACACTCGCGCATAGGCTTGTCCATTAGGAAGGCGAACAGTCTTTCCGAAGCGCCGAAACCGCAGGTTGGGGGCATGCCGTGCTCTAGGGCTTCAACAAAGTCTTTGTCGTGCATTTGGGCTTCCATATCCCCTGCTTCTCTTAGTTTTTGTTGTTCTTTAAATCTTTCCTCTTGGTCAATTGGGTTGTTAAGCTCTGCGTAACCATTGCCATTTTCTGAGCCGGCGATAATTACCTGAAATCTTTGGGCAATTTTGTCGTTTTTCTCGTTTCTCTTTGCAAGCGGAGAAACTTCAATTGGCGTGTTGATCAAAAACCCAGGCCCTGCAATTTTCTTTCTGCAAAACTTCCATAAGTTATCCATTGCCCTTGTTCTGTTAAATCCTTTTTTGTCGTAATCAATTTTCAGTTCCCGCAAAGCCTTTTCCATTTCCTGCAAGCTGGCTTCCAAAACATTTACTTTTGTATATTTTGAAATTATTGAGACATAATCATACTTTTCCCATTTCTTGCCAAAATCAACTTCAAAATCTTTTATTTTAAACTTCAAGGTGCCAAAAGTTTTTTTGGCGATATATTTATACATTTCTTCAACAAACTCCATACCTTCTTCTGCATCTGCATAAGCCCAATAAAATTCCATTTGTGTGTAATCCTGCAAATGCTCTGCGTCCATTCCTTCGTTTCTAAACTGTCTGCCAATTTCAAAAGTTTTTTCAAACCCGGCAACCATTAATCTTTTTTGCCAAAGCTCGCCCATTGAAATACGCAAGTACACGTCTATGTCCAAAGCATTGTGATGCGTGGCGAACGGCTTTGCATCGGCTCCGCCGGCGGTTGTCTCTAAAACCGGCGTTTCAACTTCCAAAAACCCTTTTTCAACTAAAAATTCTCTCATGGAGTTCCAAAAAATAGCCCTCTTTTCAACCATTTCCTTCACTTCCGGATTAAAAAGTATGTCCAAATACCTTTTTCTTAAACATTCCTCTATGTCACAAATTCCGTGCCACTTTTCCGGCAAAGGCAAAAGCGATTTTGAAAGCATTTTATAATCTTCAGCTTCTATTGTTTTCTCGCCTCGCTTTGTTGTAAAAAGCTTGCCTTTTATTTCTACAAAGTCGCCAATATCAAAAACATCCAAGAAAAATTGATAGCCTTTCTCGCCAAGCTTGTCTGTTTTTATAGTTGCCTGCAATTTACCTGACCCATCATAAATATCTAAAAAAGTAAGTCCGCCCTGTCCGCGCTTTGCCATGATTCTGCCAGCAATAACAATCGATTTTTTTCCCAAAATTCCTCCAGAAAGTTTTTTCCAATTTTTCAAAACTTCAGACACGCTATGAGTCCTTTTCGTCTCCGCCGGGTACGCCAAAATCCCCGCCGTTTCCAGCTTTTTCAACTTTTCAATTCTTGTTTTGCGCAGTTCGTCTATAGTTGGCATAAATTTGCTTTTAATTTGTTTATAATAGCAAAAAAAAACAATTCAATAAAGACTTGACAATTATGGTGCCGTGGTTTCTTTTCCGTCAAAATACCACTGCAAAACATCGTGAGCTACGGGCAAAGTGACTGCTCCAAGGGCATTTACTTCTTCGGCCGTTACCACTAAAACAATTTGAGGATTGTCGTAAGGGGCAAAGACCGCTGACCACAGGTTAAAGCGGTCTTTATAGCCTATTTCAGCGGTTCCTGTTTTAGTTGCAACAGCAACCGGTAAATTGTTTAGAGAACGCGACAATCCGTAATCTTGAATAACACCATCTCTCATTCCTTCTCTCACAATTTCCAAATTCGCAGGGTCAATAAAATTGCTTCGGGTAATTTGAGGACTGAATTGCTGAATTATTTTTGCATTGCTTCCGGTTCCCTCAACAATCTTGTTTACAATTTGAGGTTTGTACAAAATTCCACCGTTGGCAATTGCGCAATAAGCAGCGGCTACCTGCAAGGGAGTTGTCTGCAAATCAGACTGACCAATTGAAAGGTTGTAAGTATCTCCATCTGTCCACGAAGCTCCTTTCTTCGCTTTTTTCCAGGCGGGATCAGGAATAAATCCGGCATATTCGCCGGGCAAATCAATACCTGTTTTTTGATCCCAGCCAAAAAGCGACAAATATTTTTTAATTCTTGTAGGTCCCAATCCCTGCTGGTCGCCATATCCCCCGCCAATTGTATAAAAGTATATGTTTGAGGAAACTGCCAGAGCTTTTCTCATATCAACCCAGCCGTGAGGCGTTACTCCGCCATATCTATAAGTAACATTGGAGTCGTATTGTGATTTTACTAAGATATATCCAATATCGTTTATTTGTTTTGTTGGAGAGATTAAGTTCTCCTGCAAAGCTGCCGATGCCTCAAACGGTTTTATTGTTGATCCAGTTGGGTAGTGCGCGGCAATGGCCCTGTTGAAAAGCGGCTGGTTTGGATCTTCTGCCAATTTAGCATATTCGTCGTAAGAAATTCCACCTGAAAATAAATTGTCATCATAAGCCGGATATGAAACCAAAGCCAAAACAGCTCCCGTGCGCGGATCCATCGCAACCGCAGCTCCTTTCTTGGCCCCTATGTCTTTCAATCTTTTTTCTAGAGCATTATAAACTTGAGCCTGCAAATCAGCATCAATATTTAAAACCAAATTATTCCCGCTTTTTGGTTCCAATACAATTTCTTCTGATTTTTTTTCTCCCTTGGCAGTTATACTTGGTTTTGCCTGACCAGGCTCTCCGCGCAAATAACTTTCGTAATATTTTTCCAATCCGGTTTTCCCAATATAACCGTTTATTGAGTATCCAACAGAGCTAGAATACTCATCCTCGTTTATTCTGCCCGTATACCCTAAAATTTGAGAAAAAACCGATCCATAAAGGTAATCCCTGCTGGTGTTTTGCTGAATTTTACATCCAGGAATACCATTCATCTTGGTCTCTAAAACCAAAACCTTTTCATGGCTTATCTCTTCTGCAACCAAAACTTGAGATGAGCTGGAACTTTGTATTTTGCTTGATATATCCTCCGGTTGTTCACCTATGGTTATTGCAATTTCATAAATTTCTTTGGACAGCTGGCCAGATGAAAAAGAAAAGTGCGCCCTGTCGCAAACCAAATCAAACACCGGCGAATTGGAAACAAGCTTCTTTAAATTTTTATCGTAGATTACGCCCCTCTCCGGCATAATTATATTTGACGAGCCTTTGTTATTTTCCGCTGCAACATATAATTTTTTACCGCTAAAAATTTGGAGATAAAAAGTCTTTGAAAACAAAATTATTGCCAGTAATAAAAAAATGCCGAACAAGATATAAGATATTCTTTCCTTCAACGGCACTTCAAATTTTATTTCCGATATTCCGAGATCCTCTTCTTTTTTATGGGCCAATTTATCCAAAAAGACTTCGTGCAATTCAACATCCATACTGGAATTTTTAACTTTATATATTTTTCCCATTACTTATCTTTCTTAATATAAAATTTTAGTTTTTTAAAAAAATAAAATCCCAGAGAAGCCGCCAATAAATTATAAATTATGCCCAGCAAAAATCCGACATTAAAAATTATCAAAGCGTGCGAAGGGTCTGCAAAACGAAAATATATCATTAGCAACAATTCATATATCAAAAACCAGGCTAAAAATAAGGGTAAGAAATAAACAAACGGATATTTATCCTGTTTTTCTTTCAAGGACACTTGTATTTTTTTTGACAGATAGGCAATAATCACAAGCAAAATTGCCGAAAGCCCCAAGTAGGCGAAAGAAAAAATATCCAAAAATAATCCGGCGGTTATTGCGTAAATAATAATTGTGTAATCAATTTTTTTAGGAGAGAAAAAAACAATCAAAAAGAAAAAAATAAAAACGAGATTCAAAACCGACCCAAAAAAGTTAAAATGCACAAAAAAACTGCTCTGCAAAAGCGCGAAAAGATAGAAAAGTAAAATTGTGATTATTTCTGTTATCATCGGCTTAGATATAAATATTATTTTCTTTCTAGCACTACGAACGAATAATCGTATTGATTTTTCTCATCGGCCTTGTGGTCTTCTCTTTTTACTTCTTTCCACTCTTCCATATCAACCTCCGGAAAATATGTATCTCCCTCTGGGCTTGCCTTCACATAAGTCAAATATAATCTTTGGGACAAAGGCAAAAATTGTTTGTAAACAGATGCTCCCCCGCAAATCATTACTTCGGGGATGTCCTTTGCCATTTCCATAACTTCGTCAATAGAATGAGCAACCAGGCAATCTTCCGGCGGAATATAACTTAAATCATTATTCAAAATAATATGCTTTCTACCGGGCAAAGGCTTTTCTCCAATGGATTTAAAAGTATTTAAACCCATAACAATCGTCTTATTAAGGGTTGTCTCCTTAAAATATTTAAAATCGGCGGGTAAATGCCATGGCAAAGCGTTTTTGTTTCCTATTACCCTATTTTCTGCCACTGCGGAAATCATCGATATCATGGAAGTTTTTCTATAATTAATTTTATTATTTTTTGATTTATTATTTCCGGCGCAAGTAATTTCCCCTTCTCAAAGCATTCCACCACTTTAAAATCTTTCGGAAATTCTTTTGCGGCAGCCAGGTATGATTTTAAAGCATTGGCTAAATGAGCCCTATCCCTTTCATGGATATCTTGGTCGCCAGAATTTTTCAGGTATAAAAGTCTTTTCTGCTTTTTCTTTATATCCGTAATTCTGTTGGACATTTCCACCGAAGATTCTGTGGATGTTTTTAAAATAAACGTGTAGTCTGGCTTAGGTATTTTGAAAATGCCGTACTCTAAATTATACAACCACTTTACATATTTTTTCCAATCTTTTTTGTTTTTAATTTTCCCCCCTTGATGGCCGATATTTGAAACCACATATCTGTCTGATATAACAATTTTCCCCTCTTTAAGCCATTTGTTTATCCTGAAGCTTGCGTCATACCTGTCCACCGCGTAAAAAACAGATCCTATATATGGCCCCACTTCATCTGAAGTACCATATTTCCCGTTTAAATAATCATCTACCAGAGCAGAAGACCTCTCGCCGTGTTGAGGAAAATCTATCTTCTCAACTTTATACCCTTCTTTAATCAAATAATCTGCCAGCAATTTTGTCTGCGTTGATTTTCCGCAACCATCAATCCCCTCAAATACAAAAAATCTCCCTTTTTTCATAATTCCTGCTTCTAACAATTACGCAATTTGCTCAAATAATTATCATAGACTATCTTCATCCAAACACTATGATTCATATTTTCTGCAATGTCTGCTGATTCAAACAGTTTTCCCTCCATTTTATCTGTTTCTTTGACCTGTATATCCGGGCTGTCTCCTACAAAGTGGTAGACTAAGCCTAAATGCACCTGCTCCACCGGATTAGCGTCATCATTTATTATTCCAACCAACTTCTTACTTAATAAATTTCCTTTAAAATCTACCTCCTCATTCCACTCCCTCATCATTCCCTCTTCCAAAACGTCTCTGCCGTCTTTTATATCTTCTTTATTTATATGTCCGCCAACTCCCAGCTGGTAATTATTATTTACCAGCCTTTGCTCGCCTGCGTTTGGCAAATATTTATAGGCAAAAAATTTGCCTTCAAAACTAAACAGAATGTAGGGGATTATTTGCTGGAAAGAATTGTTTGTTTCCATGTCTCCCCTTCTCTTGAACTCGCAGTTATTCCTTATCAAGTCAATATAATAATCAAGATTGTCTGTTTTTAAGCCTTGCCAGACCCCGTCTTTGAAAAGAATATCAGATTTTACCACTAAAATTTGTTCGTCGTCTTTGCTCATATGTAGCCCAACCTTTTAAATAATTCTTCAGATGGCGGAGTTAACTTTCTGGTTTTTAACTCCTTAATATCTGCCCAAGAATATATCTTCAAGTCGTCGTTAAGTGAAACTTTAATATTTTTTGCTAATTTATCAGTTATTACAACTTTATATACATTGAATTTCATCCTGCACAAAACTTTCTCGCCGTTATCTTTTAGAACTTTTTCTGAAATACCCGCCCCTTCAGTATCTACCAATTCTATTTTATACGGAGAAATATCTATTCCTGTTTCTTCTCTTATTTCCCTTATCAACGCAGCCTCATAACTCTCTCCATCATGCACTCCGCCGCCGGGAATGTGCCAGCAATCTGAATAAACTCCGCCCCCATTTGGGTCTTTCATTCCTTGAAATAATTTCCCGTCTTTTGAAAAAATTAACGCTGCGACTATTTCTCTGTTAATTTCTCTCATTTTTTATGCGCTTGTTTTTTATATTTCATTTTGATATTATATCATATTAGCACTAAAAACAAGGCGAAAAAATATGCATTGACATCGTTTTTCCCTGTTGCTAAAATGACTGAAACCTATGAAAAACCAAAAAAAATCTATAGTCTTAGACTACGAGGAGCTCAGAAAAATAGTAGACGCCCATAAAACTTTAGGACATAAAATTGTCTGCACTGTCGGCTCTTGGGATATGTTGCACATAGGACACTTAAGATACTTAATGAAAGCCAAAGAACAGGGTGATGTTTTGATAGTTGGGGTAGACAGCGACCGAGGAATAAAACTTTATAAAAACGAACTAAGACCTGTTATACCAGAAGAAGAAAGAATGGAAATGTTGAAATACCAGGACTGCGTGGACTATGTTACTTTAATTGACGACATCGATGATAAGGGCAAGTGGCAATATGAGCTTGTAAAAAAAATAACGCCCGATATTTTTGTTACTGTGGAGGGTAGCTACCCAGAAGAGCAAATTGAAGCGCTAAAGCAAAACTCAAAAGAGGTTCTAATGTTTCCAAGGCAGGCAGAAAGCACCTCAACAACAAACATCATTGAAAAAACAATGAAAAACCATTTAGATACTATGCTGAAATATTTAAGTAAAAATGGAAAGCTAGACTAAATAAAATGCCTAAAAAATTTGTTAATATCAAGAACGCCAGGTCTGGAGAATACGAAGCTGTAATCAAAGAAATTGCCACAACCGGGAAATGCCCGTTTTGCCCGGAAAATTTTAAATACCACAAAAAACCAATTTATAAAAAAAGAAATGGCTGGTTTTTAACCAACAACAGCTGGCCGTATAAAAACGCTAAAAGCCACCTAATAATTTTGGGCGACAAGCACAAAGAAAATTTTCTGGAATTAACAGATAAAGATTTAGCTTCGGTAAGATTTTTAACAAACTGGGCAATAAAAAATTGGAAAATAAAAGGAGGGGCCCTGTCAATGAGGTTTGGAGACACCGATTATACGGGCGCCTCTGTCAGCCATATTCACTTTCATATAATCTCTCCGGAAATAGACAAAAAAACAAAACGGGCAAAAGTTGTTAATTTCCCCATTGGTTAGACTCCCACATCTGCTTTCAGTGAAGGATGAGGGTCATAGTTTTCCAGCTTCAAGTCTGGAAAATCAAAGTCAAAAATACTTTTTTTATCTGGGTTCAGAGTTAACTTTGGCAAAGGTTTTGGTTCTCTTGTGAGTTGGATTTTGGCTTGGTCTATATGATTTAAATATAAATGCGCGTCAGAAAGCGTGTGCACAAATTCATGAGCTTTAAGCCCTGTTACCTGAGCCATCATCATTAAAAGAAGAGAGTATGAAGCAATGTTAAACGGCACGCCTAAAAATACATCTGCAGATCTTTGAAAAAGATGAAGCGACAACTTTCCTTGCGCCACAAAAAATTTAAAGAAACAGTGGCATGGCGCAACAAAAACCTTGTCTACGTCTTCAGGATTCCAAGCGCTGACAACCAACCTTCTTGAGTCTGGATAATTTTTTATTTCTTCAACAACGTTGGCAATCTGGTCTATCTCTCCGCCATCTGTTTTTTTCCAGTGTCGCCATTGGGCTCCATAAATTGGTCCAAGTTCTCCGGCGGGCAAATTATATTTTGCGCAGGCTTCCGGCGTTGCCCATTCATCCCAGATTGTGCATTTGTGGTCCTGCAGATATTTTACATTTGTATCACCCCTTAAAAACCAAAGAAGCTCATAGGTTATTGATTTTAACGGCATCTTTTTGGTTGTAAGCAGGGGAAAGCCATCATCCATTTTAAACCTCATCTGATACCCGCAAACCGCAAGATTCCCTATCCCCTGCGGATCCCCTTTTCTCTCGCCATTTTCCAAAACATGTTTTAATAATTCCAAATATTGCTGCATAATTATATTCTCTTAATTTTAGTATCTTTATTATAGCCAAATAAAAAATAAAAAAAAGGAGCTGACGGCGTAAAGCGCGTCAACTCCGATAAAGTCTCACCCTCGCCAGTGTCCCGCCAGCCTAGCCGATTCCGAAGCCAATCGGTTTTTGGCCATCTCTCCCGATCTGAGGGACGATAATGTGCGCGTGCAAATGGTAGAGTGTTACACCGCCCACTTTATCAGACCTTATGCCCAGACCAAATCCTTCAGGGACGAAGGGGAAACGGCGACGGACAATCTGCATCACCTGAGACAGACCTGCCCACTCATCCACGAGTAGCTCGTCTAGCCTGATCAAGTGACGGCGTGGAATCACGAGCAAGTGCAGCCTAACAGGTTCCCCGTCGGGGTACTTGTATGGGAACTGATTGTGCACTACGTGCCAATGCATCGTCGAATCGACGAAATCGTTTTTGATGTAGGGATCACAGAACGGGCACTCGCCGCTTAGTACGGTTTGCTCGTACTTAGCCAGCAACTCCGGATTCGCTCCGTAGTATCGCTGGACGTTCTCCATACACACAACTTGGTTTTTCTCTGCGGACATACTGCACCTCTCAGGCGTTAGAGCGAAGACAAAAGGCGCTTTCAAGCGCCACAAGGTTCTAACAATAATTTAAAATAAATTTGCCAAAAAGTCAATCTGTGGTTACTCTTATAATAGAAATTCCGGCGGATTCTAAATTCTTTTTGGCGTCAAAGTTTGACCAGCCATCTTTAAAATAAATTTTCTTTATGCCCGAACGCGCTATGAGCTTTGCGCAAATTGGGCACGGAAAAGTTGTTACGTATATTGATGCGCCATCTACGGAAATTCCATCTTTGGCGGCTTGCGCAATAATGTCTTGCTCGCTATGAATTGTGTTTGCCATTTCCGGCCTTTCACCAGTGTTAAACAAATCTCTCACTTCCCCAACCTGGTATGGCGTGTGATCTGACGGCAAATCTTTGTTGTAGGTTCTTAGTATGATATTTTTGTCTTTCACTAGCACCGCTCCAATCTGACGCCACCAATCTGCGCTCTTTTCTGACTGTTGGAAAGCCTCCTGCATCATTTTAACGTCAAACTCGTCATTTGAGTCTTCAATGTCCTCAAGTTTCTCCACGTTTAGCACCTTGCTCTTATCCCAGCGCAAAAACACATTATGCCATTCAACGTTTTTACTTTTTAAATATTTTTCAAATAAATTGCGCGATACTTCATCCTCTACCAGCATTATTTCGTTTCCCAATAACCCTATTTCTTTTTTAGACAGAACAGAAATATTTTCAAAGCCAAATTTGTTGAGCATATCTTTGACTGTTTTTGAATCAATAGAAGCAATGTCGGGCTTAAATTGCGAAAGTTCTTCAAGAAAAGATTCTTCTATAACAAAAACTTCGGAAATCTTGTCTTTATTTTTATTAAAAAAATCCAAATAACCCTTATGTATAACCGGAATGTGAATGATTAGAGGCTTTTTCATAGTAGCTATATTTTACCACTCTGATAAAACAAAAAGCAAGCGTTTTTCACGCTTGCTTTTATGTAAAATTTTATTTTATTCTTTGATTTCTATGCCCATGTTTTTGGCTGTGCCGGCGATGATTTTCATTGCCTGGTTGATGTCGGTGGTGTTTAGGTCGGGCATTTTCTTTTCGGCGATTTCTTTGAGCTGGGCTTTTGTGACTTTGCCAACTTTTGTTTTATTT
>Ga0172381_10004824_pt1 | contig 13853 bp, 21 predicted proteins | sample Leawel6488metaG_FD_119754 | JGI IMG/M metagenome (GOLD analysis project Ga0172381, IMG submission 119754) | Leachate microbial communities from a municipal landfill in Southern Ontario, Canada - Leachate well 64-88 metaG | ecosystem: Engineered > Solid waste > Landfill > Unclassified | place... | reverse complement strand
TATATACCCCCGGATTCACAATCGCCTCTCGGGTTCCACGGCTTGGGATCAATATTGAGTCCGGTTTTATATTGCAATCCTTTATGACACTCATCCGTATTCGTGATCTTGTAGTACTTCATTTCAAGGCCTCCTTTTTAAGTTATAAAAACAGTATATCATAGTTTCTCGCAATTGTCAAGGCTAAAAACTAAAAATTTATGGCATTAAGATAATATAATATACATTCTATCTTAAATTCAATATTAGAAATGGTATTTATTTTATTCCACATCCCATCATTGCCGATCTTTTTAATCTCCTGTTTAAATATTTCTGTCATTGTTGCCGTAAATATATTTGATTTTTCTTTTTTCTGTAATTGATTTACTCCGGGTTTTATTTCTGGTTCGATAAAAAAACCTCCGCAATCGCATATATAATTATCATCGCAACTACATTGATATTTTTCGCATTTATTACATTTTTTCATGCCGCGCCTCGCTGTTATATTATTTTTTTATATTCTCCGCCAAACCTACTGTTCCCAAAATAAATAAAATATATTACAAGTATTATACACACTGTTTTTGCAAGACTTGTAAATGCTTCGGCATTAAAAACCATAATAAACCAACAAGCAAAAACCCCTCCTTGCAATCTGCTTCCTAATTCCTCTGTAAAAAATTTACTCATGAGACTCCTTTTACCAGTTATAAGTTACGGAAGTATCAATGCTATGCTCATTATCATTATATTCGGCCAGTGATATTCGGTAATTCCAATGCTCATTTACATACACGCGATGTGTCAATCCAACTCTGCTGTAATTTCCACTTGTATAATTGTCAAGTGTTGTTGACTGTGAGAACGTATTAATTCCTTTGGCCACGATGGATTTTGTTGATACGTCTTTTCCTATTGTTATTTTTAAAGCCTCTCCAACCGTTTTTTTTGCTTGCGGTATCGTCGCCGGAGAAGAAACAACTACTTTCTTATTCTGATATATTTGATATGTAAGAATTGTTGATATATATATCAAACATATTGTCATTAAAATCTGAATAGATTTCATCGTCTCTTCTCCTCGAATGTATATTATCGTGTTGCGGTTACTTTTACGGTAAACGTAAAAGGCGTAACTGTCTGCATGGCAGATAAAATAACTCGTATTGTCAGTTGTGTTGTTCCGTGTACTGTCAGTGTTGTGTTATTTAATCTTGCCGTTGCTGCTAAGTCGGCAGGAACACCAGAAACAACCGCCGTTAAATAAACGGTTACGTTACCATCATTTGATATTGTTACCGTTTTTTCTGCCACGCCGGACGCGTCGAAATTCTCCGGATCAACGGTTACGGTTAACGTAGACGCGGAAATACTAACGTTCGGACGATTTCCGTTAACTGTTATTGTTTCCGTGTCTGTAAATCCTGATACCGGAATAGCAAAACTCACAACCGGAAATAAAAATAATATTGTCATAAATATTACAATCATTTTTTTCATTTGTTTTTCCTTTCGTTAAGTGTTAATAATGTGTTTACTTTTTATCTTGTCTTATAATATACCTCCTTCTTTTCCGTATCTGACAACTGATATATTAACGCAATAATATACTGCGCATCCTCTGCGGTTAATCGCGGATATTTTCCCATCGAATTAAGTCGTATTTTTTCTATCACGTCTTTATCCCGTGCATATAACATATCCCGGCCTCCTTTTTAAATTCTGTCTAATTCCGATCTGATCTTTATTGCGCTGTCAATAATATCAGCAATTTCAAAGGGCAGTCTTAAAAAATATCCGCCTCTAATATCTTCTTCAATTTCTCTTTCAATACCATATAAAGACTTTATCCCGTTTAATTCCTGAACGCTTCCTACGATCCTATAAATCGCCGGATTATGCCTGTTTTTTTCTTCCATTCTTTGCGTTGCTTCGTGAAAAATATTCATTGTTGTTACCTCCTCGTTGTGTTTGTGCTTTATCTCATCATATAATCGTAGTTTTTAGCTCCATAAACCTCGGGCGCGTGTTTAAGCCAATGTAAATGTTTTATAACGGCTTCGCAATACGTTTTCGCCGGTAAACCGTCTTTTAATTCTTTACCGCTTTTATATTCAAACGTACCATAACCTGTTATAATTTCGGCCATTTTACCAGCAGATTCTTTCCAGCTTTTAGCCGATATATAATATTTGTTTTTCTTTTCTATCAATTCTAATTCCGCATAATTTAACAAATAGTTTATTGCTTCTAAAACATTTTGTTTATATTTGTTATACTCTGTGTTCCGTTCTATATCTTCGGATTCCCGCGCTTTTTCTTCGGCTTCTTCGTCAGTGTATCCGTCTGTAATGGCTTGTTCCTTTGCATAGCTATAGCTTTCTGAAAAACAGTCAATATTGTTATTGTCCCATTGTTCCAGCGTCCATATCTTGTCAAGTCCCATATATATTAACAAAGCGTCTAATGTTTCGTCATATTCTCCGATATATAAAGCTTTTTTGTCGGAAAATTTTAAACTTCTGAAGCTATTATTAACCTGGTCTTCTGCTTTTATTTTGAGTAATTTACGCGATATTTCTATCGGTGTAAAATTCTTGTCTCCGAAATATACATTAATCCAGCCGGACTTTATGCCACATCCGTCTTTTATCTCGGTAACGGTACCAAGGCCGGGAATATTCACGCCGATATTATATATTTTTTTCGCTTCGGTTAAATTGTGTTGATGTTGTTCTTGTACTTGTTCATATTGCAATTGCTCAACTTGCTTTTTTAAACTCAAACAATCTTCACGATTCCCGGCCAGTCTGCTTTCTTCGGCTTTGGCTGTCAATGCTTGTATTTCTTCAAAATAATTTTTCATCTTTATGGCTCCTTTACAATTAGATTATATTACTTCGATATATTGATACCCTGCGTTTTCAAACGCTCTTTGCGTGTTTCCCGATCCTGGATAGACTGCAATTTTACCGGATTTTTTGCAGGGATATTCGCCCAGCGTTATTTTCCCGGGGATTAAGTCCATTTTTTTCAGAGCCTCATAAACAGCAGACGAAAATTTATCGTAACCGTAACCTCCTGCGCTGCCCATTGCCGATGTACCTGGAGTATGTGTATATAATATAACAGCTACGGTACATACCGATCCCGCGGGATTATCGCTAAAATTAGCGATTATTTTCCCCGCCTCTTTTCCGTCTTTTAGTAACGCCACGGCTTTTACTCCGTTAACATGTTTAAAATCATATATACTTTTCATTTTTTATTTTCCTTTCTTGCAGCTTTGAGCACTTTTACAATCTCCAAATGACCGCAGAAGGCTGCCCCATTTAACGCACCGTCCGTTGCTTTGGCTCCGGCACTTAACAGCACTTTTACGACTTTCAAATGGCCGTAATAGGCCGGCCAATTTAACGCACCTTCCGACGCTTTGGCACCTGCACTTAACAGCACTTTTACGACTTTCAAATGGCCGTTGCGGGCCGCATAAATTAACGCATAATCCGTTGCTTTGGCTCCTGCTTTTATCAACACTTTTACGACTTCCAAATGACCATTGCCAGCCGCCCAATTTAACGCTTCGTCCGTCGCTTTGGCACCCTCCGCGATCAATTCTTTAACAACCTCAACCGTAATTTTCCTTCTCTCTCCTAATATAACTCTATCAGCTTTCCATTTTTCCGGAGTCCCCGGATTTTTATACACCTGCGCATCCGCGGGTAGTATAACTTCCCGTATATATGGGCCATACTCCAAAAACGACAAAATATCTTCCCTCGCAAAATATATACCACCGTCTTCACAATCTCCCGAGGGGTTAAACGGCACTGGATCAATATTTAACCCGGTTTTATAGTACAATCCCTTATGATTCTCGGTTTCATTAGTGATCTTGTAGTACTTCATATGGCCTCCTTATTGGATTTATAAATCTCAATTAAAGTATACCATACAACCCCGGTTTTGTCAAGGCTATATAAACACTATTTCCGGCAAATCAACTCCGCACTCTGCCGCGCATGCTCTCAAGTTCTTGTGATCCAAAAACCCACCTATTTGTATAATGCTATTTGCGCGTTTAAAAAAATCAAAATCATTTTTATTATTGAGATCCAAAACATCAGATATATTAATATTATCATTGTTGTATATAAGCTTTAAATTTTCTACCAAATTAAGTTTACGCATTTTAAAATCTCCTATTAGTTATAAATCTCTTTTTTTGCAATTCTCTTCTTTGCTTGTCCTTAATATAATTTTATTTGTTTTGCAATACTGCCATAGCGGTGAATAACAGCCGTTAGAATATCTTTCTCCTTTAATGATATTATTATTTATTAAATATTGATTTGCCATGTCAATATAGTGATCCTCATAGCCATATTGAAACGGCAGTTCATAATCTTTTTGCTCCGGTGTTCCGTAGTCAGTTGCAATTGTGGCGGAAAAATAACTATTGCCGTTGACCTTGTCAAACCATTCTCTTGCATTAATGTCAATTGTTTTAATCTTCATTTTTTGTTACCTCCGTTTTTGTGTTACGGTTAAATAAATTATTCTGTATATAAAATACCAGAATCAAAACTATTTTTTATCTGTTTTAGTTCGTATATGCCCTGGATATCAGAAAAACGCCTTAAGTCTTTAGTAAAAGCATAATTTGTATTAAAACTTTCGGCTAAAGCAATTTTTCCGTTTAAAATATAATATTGCTCTTTTGTTGCATAATTTACACAAAATGCTTTAAACATTATATTTTTGTTTTTTTTCGATATTTCTTTTAATTCGCTGCTAAAAAATTGAGTTCTCATTTTATACCCTCTTTTTTTTATCGTTTGCAAAACCTTTCTTAAAGTATACCACGCTTTTTTTAAAATTCAAGAGCAATGCCAAAAATATTTTAATCCGGAAAAATAATTCAACCGGTATTGAAATTTAAAGAAAATAGTGTATACTTATTATGTAAGATAAAAACCGAAGTATAAAAGAAAGGTGTTAAATGGTAAGAAATCAGCATTGCAGCCATTCTTCAAATAGCATAAGTTATAACGGCATTTTGTTTTTTCTTGATTATTCTTTTGATAATTTCTCGAAAAATTCCGCTTATAATGCCGTTAAAAAATACAACGGAAAAGCAAAAAGTGTGCATCTTGCCAAGTTAAATAATTACTGGTTTTTTCATAAAGAAATTTTTTAGAAAATAAACTTGTAAAGCATTAAATAATATGTTATACTTATTAAACAACTTAATCAAGATAAGCGGTAAGCAAGGCGGCACAATACACCAATTTATAAATATGCAAGAGGTAAACGTATTAGATTTTTTTATTGAAATGAATAAAACAATACTTATAAATGGGTATTTAAGTAAAGAAAGACTACTTGCTTATGCTAACGTTTATGGCGTAACAGTAACACTTTAAAGAATGGTTATTATGTAATTGCTTTTAAATAAGGCGCGCTTTACAGCCGGGCAATAATATGCCCGGCTTTTCTTTTTGTCTTCAATCCTTGCGCCCCTAAAGCCTATACAATCCGTTTTTATTTAACAATCCCAAAGCAGTAAAAACAATAAATTATAACTATTATCTAATGGCAGTATAATAATACATAACTACAGTAGCCGGTTTATTAATAGACCGGCTTTTTTCATGCGCCCGCAAGGGCGCGAAAGAAAAAGAAGATTGATCAAAATTGATTCAAAAAATAAATTCAAAGCATTGTAAATAAAAGAGTTATAAAATAAAATGAATAAAAACAACCTCACTACAATAAGGTAAAAAAGACACAACTTCTTGTGGCACAAGGACTTACAACAATTTTTCCGGAACAGTAAATATCTATAATTTACTGCTACTGCTTTTAGCTCTGCTTATGTTCTATCCTATTTATTATCAATGACTTATAGTACACCGGCGGGTTCATTTTAGCAAAAATTTTACGGATACCGATAAATATACCGACTGTATTTCATTTTCATTTAATCAATAATTTAACTCTTTATTTTTCATACACTTATAAATTTTAAATCCCTCTTTATTTTTTAATTAATTTATCCTCCGTACCTTTTAATAATAATTTATATTCTATCTTCTTTTTATTTCAACCATTTACATTAAAAATGATTAAATATTCACGGTTTTGAATTACGGAGCAATAACGGTGTGGGAATAAATATAAGATATTCTTGTTTTATTATTTTAATTATAAATAAGTAATTAATGAGTTTTAAACTTTGGTTTTATTCTACTACTGATTCTACTTCTATATCTGATTGATAGAATTAAAGTTATGATATGTTTGTTTTGATTCTACTTTTAATAGTGCACAAAATACATAAATTCTATCCAGTCTACTACTGGATTTAATAAATATTTATTAATTTGTTTTTTACATAGCAGGTTGAATCCATTCTACTTTAAATCTACCTCGATTATACTTACAATTCTACTATTTGTAAGTTGTTGATAATATTGTTGTTATCTAATTATTATAGCCATGCTACCGCATTCTACTTTTGAATGTCCTTTTACAAAAATGTCCAGCAAAACAATATGTCCACTAAATAAAAGACATTTACAATTAATGGATATTTAAATATATTATACTATCGTTTTTAATGCCGTAAATATCAATAATAATCTCCGCATTGTTTAATTTTTAGCGCCCCCTAGAGCGAAATGTTAAACCTTGAAGTAGAATCCCATTTATGTCAATCATAGTTTACATAAACATTCTACCATATTTAAACTATTCATTTTCATTGGTTTAGAAAAATAAAAATCTCGAAAGTAGAATTGCTACTTTTATATGATTTTGTACACAGATTTGTATAACTGTATACATTTTGGAATATTTTTGTTTTCCGTTTTTAGAACAATTGTTCTATTTTTTAATATGATTTAAAGCTAAATACGTCTATTTTGACAATAGCTGGCTATTTTAGCCGTTATTTTGATCTAAACAGATAAGTACTTGTTTTTTTAATAATTATGCCTCTATTGTGCCTTAAAACGCAAAATAGCCCTATTTTAAAAGTGCTTGCAAACCCCATTTTCTTAATTATTAAAAGTTTTAATGATTTTGTTATAAATATATCTTTAAAAATATTACTATATAATAAATATTAAAATATAAGTTAAAATACAATATGACGCTTTTAAATCTTTAACAGATTTAAAAGCTATTTAAAACTGTAAATACGTTTTGTTTTTTAAAAACGTATTTACGTAAAAGTTCTTTAAAGAACTTTTACTAATTATATTGTTTTTAAATAGTATTTACGCTTTTAAATACTTACGTATTTAAAAGCTTTATATATTATATATATTATATTGTATAAATACTTAATAAATATATATAATATATTATAAAAGCTATAAGGTTTAAAGAAAACATAAAAAAAGTATAAAACGACCATTAATATTTTGGTTGAAACAGAACTACTTGCTAACATAACGAAAGCGTCGCGCCAGGCAATAATTTATATAATTACAAAGTATATAAAAAATATATTTATTATAACTATTAGAACTACAATAAGATACGAAAACACTAAAAAATAAATGGTGCATTTTGTAAAATAAATGATATATTTCTACTGTAAGCACAAAACAACGTTCTTTAAAATTTCAACTAAGCGTGGATAGCAATATAAACGCCGGATATACCCGGCTCACCGAAACATAGATAACCCACGCCCAGGCGAACAACACCAGGACACGCGGCTATAAAAAACTTAACGGGTTGCCGTAACGAAACGCTTAGTTATTTAATTTAGAGCAAGAATGGAAATTTTCCCGCATTGGTAATCAAATGGAGATTGTAAGAAAAAACCAACTGATGTAGTATAAAAAATAATTGTTCTTTAAAAAGAGAATACATAAAAACGATATATACATGACGTGAAGATATATACTTCTCATCCTGTATGTGATTTTATTAGACAGGTCGTCTGTTGCAAGCGCGGGGAAATAAAATCACTGAGTTTACAACGCGCCATTTTATTCTTTTAAAAAAATAATACTTGCAATATTTTTAATTCCCGGATTGCAAACGGGTTTGAAAATATTTATTTATATTCCGCGCCTCTGGAGTCGCGTGGCGTCTTTAAGCGAAATTCGGAATATTATTGTGGGCATAAGTCGGCAGCGCAAATAGCGGATAGATGACCAACGCAGCCGACGCCCGAATTACTCATTTACTGCGTATGCGGGGATGAGTTGCAATTAGCAAATAAGCGTTTGGAACGCGACTTGGGACGCCAGGTCAAATCCCGTTGGATTGTGGGATAAGCTTCCAGTTTAGGCAGAAGCATCCGCTAATTGCATAATTTGTAACAGATAAAGCTGAAGGTTTAGTCAAAATAATTTGACTACGCTTTCAGCTTTTTTGTTTTTATAGGAATTTATGTTTTATAAAAAACTATATTTATATACATATAAAATCATTCAAGAAGATTTAAAACTCGTTTTCGGAAAAACCTGGAATCGAGATATTTATGTTTATGATGCTTTAAAATCTCCAGTTGATTTAACCGGAGCCACGGTTTATTTAACGGTAAAAACAAATTTAAGCGATACCGACACAAATGCAGTAATTTCAAAAGAGTTTACTGTTTTTGATGACGCAACTGCGGGGAATTTTTGTTGCGAAATCACAGCAGAGGAAGCGCAATTAACAGGAAATTATTATTTTGACTTGGTTGTAAAATTAGCAACCGAAGAAATATATACAATATATTCCGGAACAATGAATTTTTCAAACACAGTTACAAAAAGAAGTGAGGCGTAAAATGTCTAATTTTTTTAAAAATATTTTTAGTTATGTAAAGGCTTTATTTTCGTCTACTTCAAATACCCTCGAAACAAAAGTTAAAGCTTCGGCAGAAGAACTCACAACGAAAGCCACGGAAAAAGCGATTGCGGAAGCAGAAGAAAAAATTGACGAAATCTCACAAGGTTTAGAAGATAAATTAGATTAAATTTATTAAAGGAGAAAAAATGTTACTATTAAATGGATTAAAAAAGCTTGTTTCGGCAGAAAAAACCATGATAGCAGAAGTTGTTGGTTCAATGTCAGACGAAGATAAGGCTAAAGTAAAAGCGTTTGCTGAAGAACTTTTAAAAGTGGCGGTGGCTGGAGCGGTACAAGGCGCAATGAGCAAAGTTGATTAAATAGTTTTAGTAAGGACGGGCCTAAGTATGGATGAATTAACAGAAAAAAAAGTTAAAAAGTTAAAAACATTAAAACAATATAAAGATAAAACAGAAGAGGAAATTTTAGAAATAATAGAATCAAAGAAACCAAAATCTTTAGAGTCAACAAACAAACAATATGTTGACAGAGAAGAAGAATTATTTGCAGAAGAATTATATAATAAATATTTAAACGAGGTTCAAATAGAAACATCATCTGATAAATCAGATTTAGATACTTTGGTTTATCTTGAAGTTCTTTCTCATAGAACAAAAAAGTTTTTAACTGATGAATCAAAAGAAACAGGAGCAAATGACCCAAAAATGATTCAGAAGTTAATTGATATAAATACAGAAATCAGAGAAACAAAAACCGCTCTGGGTTTGAATAAAAAAAATTCCGATTCTCAATCTGGCGATCAAGTCATCGAAAGTTTAAAAAAACGTTTTCACACTTGGATAAATCAGCCGGAAAATAGAGCAAATTATACCTTGAAGTGTCCCGGATGTAAAAAAACAATTTTAATTCGTCGGAGATTGGATTTAGAAAAAGATGAAATATTAGAGCACCCGTGGTTTGTAGAAGGCGGAATATTATTTAATAAAGAAGTTTGGAAATTGTTTGATGAAGGCACAATAACCGATGAACGGGTTGCAAAAATTCTAAATGTTTCTGTAAAAGATTATAGAGAATGGATTTATAAGCATTACAAAATTGAGAAAGAGCAATGCAAAAAAGGTTAACCGAGGAAGAGTTAGAATTTTGCGAATGTTTATTTAATCCAAAATGTTTTGTTGAATCTTTATGTTTAAAAGGCAGTAAAGTTTTCTGGAACGAAACTGCGGAATGTATAAAATTGCGGCCGTATCAGATTCCGTTTTTACAACACGATGTTGTTATCGAAGACGATGATAAATTATCTGAAATGGAAAATTTCAGGAATAGAGTAAATGCCGGAAACTTGCTTTTAATATCAAGCAGGAACATCGGCAAGTCGTGGATTTCATTGCCCTGCAACATCTTACATAAATTAATCTCTTATACAAATTCGGAAGCAACAGCGTTTTCATATGACGAAAAACACACCAATGATATTTTTCATCCAGTAAAAGCATATTTTGAAGGACATCCGTTTTTTAAAATGTTTTGCAAACGTGCTTCTGCGGCATCTGAAAAAATTATAGAATTAAAAAACGGAAATAAATTTTACGGTGTTAATGAAACTGTGAAAGGAAAATCTCCCGGAGCTTCGTTTCAAGGCAAGCACTCTCATTTTGTGTTTGGTGATGAGATTCAAATGGAAACCGAAGCAGCAAAAACTTGGAGAATTGACGCAATTGACGAAAAGGGCGCCGTTGAATTATTGTCTGGAATTACACTGATTTCAAAAACGTCTCCGTTAGGAAAGCAATTAAAAGATAAAAATAATTTAAATTCATTTGTTAGGTTACCACAATACGTTAGAAATACATGGGATGAAAGAACAAAGCAAGAAAAAACAAAACTTTATGGCGGAAAAAACTCGGTTTCATACCGAATAAATGTAGACGCTGAATTTGTTGAGAACGCAAGCGGTGCGTTCGATATGGAAAGAGTTCGCAAAAATTACGATTCAAAGCACCCGATAAAAAGATTTGAAATTACTAAAAAGAGTTTTTCAAATTATCAAAATATATTATCGGGTTTAGAAAAACACAGAAGCTCCGAAAGAACGTTTGTATTTGCAGATATTGGAGATTCTGCCGCAACCGAAATCGGTGTTATTTTTAAAGTTAATAAAAAATATCAATTAGTTTATAATATTACAGCATATCGTTTAACTAACAAAGAATTGATAGAAATATTAACATTTATTTTTAATAAAGTAGAAGGAAATTTCATCGCTGTTGACGCTACTGTTCTCGGTAAGCCGGTATATGAAGGTCTTTGCGATAATTTAAATATTATTACAGAAGATAACAACGGAGATAAAAAAGTTATTGAGCGTTGTCTTTGGGTGGCTTTCAACGAGAATTTGGTAACCGGATTTGAAAAAGAGATAGATAAAGATACCGGAGAATCAAGAATTAAAATAGATAAAAACGGCAATCCAGTTGAAAAAAAAGAGCCAGTTATTGTTTTTGCCGTAAAAAGATTAAGGGATATATTTTACGAAGAATTATTTTTGATACCAGATGATTATGAAGAATTTGATAATCAATTTGGTTCTTATATAGAAACTCTGAGTGGAAATAAAGTTATTTATGACACAACACTTGGCGATAAAGCCGATCACATTGTTGCGGCATTTGAAGTTTTTGCGATAATGGAATGGAAAACAGAACAAATGCCAAATATTCAAATCGAAACAGAAGTTGAAATGCCAAGTGTAGGTGTTTTTTAAATTTAAAATAAAGGATATAAAATGGCAGATGTAACGGTTGATGAATTAATTATAGGAAAAATATTAGATTTAATTTATACTGAAAAAGCTATTCAAATTCCTAAAAATTTTCACACGCAGTGTTCTAAAATTAAGGATATAATAGATAATGACGTAACTGGAACGATTAACACGGTTTTGAATTACGCAGTTGATTCCGCATCAGAAGCTAACTACAGGGTGGAAATAGATAAGAATGATAAATTAGAATTATTTCTAAACGATTGGTTACAAAAAATAAATCAAGGCATCGCATATACCGGAATAATGCCTGGCATAAAAGAAGTCGCAAAAGAGTATTTCAAAGAAACATGGCTCGGATCTTCTTTATCAGTATTTAAAGTTCAAACATGGAAGTTAATTAGTTTTGAAGGAAACGAAATATGGATGCCGTCAGTTATCACCCTATATAATGGTTCTTCTATTTATATAGACAACCCATCAAGTAATAAAGATAATTTTGAGTTAGGGAGTTTAAAATATTATGTTGATAAAGGCAAAACGGAAGAACTAAAAAATAGCAAGTTAGAAAAAATTATTGTATATAAACCATACGAAAGATGGGTTTCTACATATCCAACTCCTTATATTATAAAAAAAGGTATTTATAAAAATTTTAAAGCAATTGAGATTTTACAAGACAAGGGAGATGAAGTAATAACCAAAGCGTTGCCATATTTAATGCTACTCAGAAAAGGAACTGATAGATTAGCAATTGAGGGAAGAGTTAAATACGACGATAAAAAAGTAAAAGAGTCGGTGGATTTATTAAAAGATGGATTTAGTGATTTTAAAAAGCAACGTGGTAAGGTTCCGCTGTATGGAGCTGGGTATGACACGCAATTAGAGCACTTAACACCCGAATACGAAAAGGTGTTAAAAGAGTCGTTGTTTACACAATCTTTTAGAGGCGTTCTTTCCGGCCTGGGCATGATAGACATCATTTCTTCTGTGTCAAATTCTCGGAAAGAATCAACCCTCAATCCGAAGCCGTTCATTTCAGATGTAAACGCAAGAGTTGATGATGTAACAAAAATAATATCACAAATTATTTACGAGATTAAAGAAAAAAACAAAGACTTAGCTCCGAGATTGTTTTCTGAAACAAACAATATTAAAGTGGCCCGATCTTTATTGCCCATAAGCACAGAAGCAATTATTGATACATTACGAGGGGCATATGACCGAGGCCCGATGAGCATAGAAACATGGCAAGAAATTTTAGGATTGAATCCGCGAGTTGAAAAAGAGAGAAGGTTGAAAGAATATAAAAACGGAGACGAGGACATTTATTATCCTCACATGGTTCAAAATCAAGAGAATACCGAAGATGTGCGCCCCTCATTAAAAAGAAAACTCGAAGTTCTTGAAAAAAATGAATCCTCGGGCAAACAAAAAGGAACTCCGGAAGCGTTAAAATATAAAAATGCTTCTATTTCCGAAGCTGTTAAAAAATCCGACTTAATTATTGCTCCATATAAAACAATTAAAGATGTTCCCAAACCCGTCAAAAAACTGTCAGAAGAGTTACAAAAAACATGGTTGAAAGTTTGGAACGAAACATACGAAAAAACAAAAGACGAACAAAAGGCTTTTCAAACATCTTGGTCGGTTATAAATAAATTAAGAAACAAAAAGGAATAAATATTATGGCTGGTTTAAAAGATGTAACTGTTGGTTGGGGAAATTCGTTTCATAAATATATAAATTTTAATTTGAAATCCGGTGCTGTTGTTGACATAACAGGGTGGACGATTTATTTTACAATAAAAGAATATGTTTCCGATTTGGATTCTACGGCAAAAGTTTCATATACAAATACAACACATTTAAATCCAACACTGGGGCAGTCCGAAGTTTTTATATCTAAAACGACAATGAAAACTTTAGAAGTAAAAGAATATTATTATGATATTAAAGTAAAAAATTTAGACGGAGAAATATTTGATATTGTTCCTACTTCTAAATTTAGAGTGAATGCTTCTACAACTTTAAGGGCTTCTGTATAATGGGTAATTTTGGTGAAACGATAAAAGTTATTTTAAACGATTCGTCTGTTATAGACGTAACTTTTGTTGAAGAGATTACAAACATCGAGGTTGGGTTTACTAAAGGTGCAACAGGCCCGACAGGTGCAACAGGCCCGACAGGTGCAGATTCAACCGTTGCTGGCCCAACAGGCCCGACAGGTGCAGATTCAACCGTTGCTGGCCCAACAGGCCCGACAGGTGCAGATTCAACCGTT
>Ga0172381_10004823_pt1 | contig 13853 bp, 11 predicted proteins | sample Leawel6488metaG_FD_119754 | JGI IMG/M metagenome (GOLD analysis project Ga0172381, IMG submission 119754) | Leachate microbial communities from a municipal landfill in Southern Ontario, Canada - Leachate well 64-88 metaG | ecosystem: Engineered > Solid waste > Landfill > Unclassified | place... | reverse complement strand
TTAATAAAATCTTATTTCAAATAATTTTTGGCGTACTGCATCGATGCACCGTTATTAAATGATACAAAATAGATATTTTTATGATTCTTCGAATCAAACCTAGATTGTGACTTATTCATTCAATGGTTTATGAAATAAAGTGCGTTAATTATTAAACCGGCCGCAGGCACCAACTTTGTGAAATTCCCCCCATTTATTGGACCAAAATCTGTTTTCACAAATATTGTCTTTGAATTTTGTATTCAGTGTATGAGCTTAATACGAATTGGATAGTATTAAGCCCTTGGCGAAGAATTCGTTCAAAAGTCGGAATGATCGACCGGTTTTTCCCAATGAATAAAAGACTATCGTAATGAACATTTTTCGTTTGGCTGTTTCTAAAATTGGAACGATATCAAAGTCTCAAGAAGTGCTTCCGCCTTTTGTGTTAGAATTGAAATATGGAGATTAAGAAATTACTTTCTACTCTATGCACCCTTCCTATTTTATTTATGGCTGTATGCTCTTGCTCAACTGATGTTGGAAGTCATAATTTAAAAGACATAGAGTGGAAGTTGTCCTATTACTCGAAAAATGAGTCTCTATCGCAAATCAACATTCATACAACATATGTTCTCACCTTGGAGATCGTATTTGAAATGGGAAACAGCGGAGTTGTCAAATATGACGATTTATTTTTCGACTATGATGAGAACCAGTTTATAATCGCCGCATTTCCAAATAATGATGATATAAATTACTTGCGAATGTTCGTCACCGGTCAATCAATTGTAGACAATGCTCATCTTTGCATTCGTATAGGAAGCGCTTTTCAAAAGGATATCTTCATCGACATAGTCGATCAATCTATCAACTCAGAAACAGTATCCATCCCCAATACCGGGATTAGTGGCTTTGAATCAATAGCAACAATAAATAATGAGCAAGAATTCGATTCATTGGTTAGCCATTATCCGGCAATTAACGATTATGTTAGTTCTGAAAGATGGAATTCGACACATTTCGACTCTTCATTATTAGTAATATTTAACTTTAATTATAACGTTTCAGACATGTTTTATGAATACAAGTCCGCTTTTATTGATAATAGCAATATCTACTTCAATTTCTATGTTGAAACCTCAGAAGATCCGTCTTTCGAACTTGAACAAAGATTCTACGCAATCAGTGTGAACAAAGAATTTTCAAACATGAACTATTTTATTTACAAATCACATTCATATTTTTAAAAGGGGGATAATATGAATATTCTTGTTTTCTTTCCGCTACTTACGGTTTTGTGCTTTTCGATTAGTAATGAAGATGTTAAATTTACGAGTGACAGCGACTTTAAAGAATTATTTTCGAACAAGGTTATTAGTAATGATGTTGTTTCGGTCAATGATTTCAGCGCTATTAACGTTTCGACTAACGGAATCGAACAAAGCGATAAAGTCAATGTCGTTCTAAGATACAAGGATTATTTTACTGATGACTCGGTTACTGCGATGAATGGAGAAAGAGATATTAGCATCGAAAAAAGGAGAAGCGAGTTGCGAAATTTTTACTCTAACAAGAATATTTCCATCTTAAATAGACTTGCTTTGGAAAATGCAAGCCACACCTATTGTAGTGTTTATGGTCCTTATATTAGTTATTCATATGAAACACTGGCGGATTTCATTAGTTCTGATTATCAAACTCTCAAATCAAACGATTCTTCAGATTTGATGCAAGTATTAATGATTTTTGATAACAATCGTGCATTATCCTAATAACCATGTTATAGTAAGCCGTCTTTAAAAATACACGCTTTAGTCAGTAACTAGTTGCGAGCATTTATTACTGACCAAAGGAAATAAATATGTACTTCTCATCTCTTAACATTTGCGACCCCATAGCGCGGGCCATAGTCGATTTAAACTATTCTGAACCAACCCCTATTCAAATCCAAGCAATTCCGGCTTTACTTGATGGTTTTGATATGCTTGGCACCGCTCAAACCGGCACGGGAAAAACGGCGGCATACGCCATCCCGTTACTGCAAAAAATCGTTACTAATCGCCCCACCTATCAATCGCCAACCCTAACGAGTTTAATTGTCGCTCCAACTAGAGAATTAGCCGCGCAGATTGGATCATCAATTAAACAAATTGGTAAATATTGCAAAATAAAGGTAAGTGTCATTTTTGGTGGAATGGCCAAAGGTCCGCAAATTCATAATCTTCGCAGTGGCACCGATATTCTTGTCGCCACACCAGGGCGTCTATTAGATTTAGTTAATTCAAAGTTTGTTGATCTAAGCAAGGTCAATTACTTTGTGCTTGACGAAGCTGATCAAATGCTTGATATGGGCTTTTTGCCTGACATCAAAAGGATTATCGCTAAGCTTCCCGAACAACGTCAAACAATGCTTTTCTCGGCGACTATGCCAAAAGAAATTCTTACTTTGTCGGGAAGTCTTCTTAACCATCCAGTTCGCATTTCGATTGGTAGTGTGCAAAGACCGCTTAAAGCCATCTCGCAAAGTTTATATCGAGTAGCAAAGGAGAATAAAGCTGAGTTGCTTATTCATTTGTTAAAAGATAAGAATGTTTCATCAGCCCTCATTTTCTGTCGCACGAAAAATGGGGCCAATCGCCTTACAAAAAAATTGTTGAATCAATCATATAAAACGGAAGTTATCCACGGTAATAAAAGTCAAAACGCGAGAACAGCCGCTCTCAAGAGCTTTAAAGCTCATGAAAGCAGAATCCTGATTGCCACCGATATTGCCGCAAGAGGACTCGATATCAGCCAAATTTCGCATGTTTTTAACTATGACATGCCCCTAACTCCTGAAACTTACTTGCACCGCATGGGCAGAACCGGTCGCGCCGGTGAAGTCGGAGAAACGATTAGCTTTTGTTCGCGCGAAGAATTGTCGCTTTTAAAAGATGTTCAAAAGCATATCGCTATGGAAATCCCCGTTTTGAAAAGCCCAATCATCTTTTCAAAAAATGAAATAACGGAAAATAAATCAACTCCTCAAAAGACAAATAGTCCAGCAAAGCCACAAACTAGTAACTCTAATCAGCGTCATAATGGTCGTTCGGTTGACAATAGTCGCTTTCATCATTCGCCACGAAGACAGCATAGTCCGAAGCAAATTCAAAAAGCAAATAGTAATAACAGATAAAAAAATTCATATAAGACATTATCGCTATAATTGCATTTTCTCCACGAATGGAGTGATGTTGGGACTTTAAAATATAATCACTAATCACGATGTGGTTCCGGTTACCCTTTCTTATGAGACGTTTGGAGATAACGCAAGTAAATACAACATCGCTACAAATCGCATTTCTTCTGATGTGTCCGAGGAAATATATATTGATATTCATGTTGAGGCCATTCTTACTTTAACGGCGCCTAATGAAAAAAACTTTGATATTCAGCTTCATGTTGATCCTGATTTGATTATCACAATAGCCGAGCTGAAGTTATTGCCTGACAGTGAAGAAAACGCTCTTGTCATTCAATGCGTCGTCTTAAATTCACAAGAATCTGGGGAGAATTTTATGCTTTTGGTCGCCGATGCAACTGGTATCATCTATATCAACACCGATAATGGTAGTATCGCTCCGGGAGATGAAGTTGTCGCTGTTGGTTATAAAATGACAATCGGCACAAGTGTTGCTCTTTTAAATGAAGCACATAGCACCATAGATCACATTGTTGATACTGGACAAAGTATGCCAATGACACCAGAAACAATCAACACCGCCGACTTCATTGCCCTAAATGCAGAATATGTCGCTAGCGATTTTCGTTATTATGAACTCACAGGGACCCTTTCTTATCATAATCCTGGAAATCCTTCAGAATCTTTGTTTTTGCTAACTTCTGGTGCTAATTCACTTTACATTTACCCGACCAGCTCGGCCTCACGCGCTACGCTTTCTACATATGTTGGGCAAAGTGTTACTATTTGCGGCATCGCTATGCTAGGTGGCGAACCAGGAAGCCAGTTTGTTATGCTTGGATTCTTACCTATATCTGGCACAATATCCCTTAACTAAATTCTTAGCCGTCTTTCTACAATTTAAATAGCCAAGAATTGTTTTTGGCTTTTCTTGTTATTTATAAAGGTCACAAAAATAATCATCTTTTTCGTGCAAATCAAACCATTTAAGCATATGCTTATCACGTTGGAAAAATTATGAAGATTAGAAATATTGCTATTATTGCTCACGTTGATCACGGAAAAACGACGATGGTTGACCAACTCTTTAAAACTGCGCACCTCTTTCGTAATAACGAAACATCATCAGAGCGAATGATGGATTCAAATGACTTAGAAAGAGAAAGAGGAATCACAATTTTAGCTAAAGCTACTGGTATAAAATATAAAGATTATCAAATCAATATTCTCGACACGCCTGGACACGCCGATTTTGGCGGGGAAGTCGAACGAATTATGAACATGGTCGATGGCTGTCTACTTTTAATTGACGCTCATGAAAGCACAATGCCACAAACACGTTTTGTTTTAAAAAAAGCGATTGAAGCCCGAGTTAAACCAATCGTTGTGATTAATAAGATTGATCGCCCAAATGTCGACATCTCCAGAGTGCTGAATGATGTCCTTGAACTTTTTATTGCTTTGGATGCGCCAGAGGAATATTTGGATTTTAAGGTTGTTTTTGCTTCGGCTTTGTTAGGGACGAGCAGTTTATCTTCACACCCCGAAGATCAAAAACCGGGAATGGAAGCAATTCTTGACTTAATTATCTCAGAGATTTCTGAGCCTAAAGTGTATCCAAATGGTCCTTTACAATTTCAACCAAGCCTTCTTGACTATAACGACTTTGTGGGACGGATTGGAATTGGTTTAGTAAAAGCGGGTTCAATTCATGTTGGCGAGAATATCGTCCTCGCTCGTCTTGATGGGACTACCAAATCTGGAAAAATAATGAAATTATACCGCTTTGCGGGCATCAATAAAATCGAATTAGAGGAAGCTAATGCTGGCGATATTATTGGAGTGGCTGGCATTAGTGATATTAATGTCGGAGAAACAATTTGCGAACCAGGTAATGTTTCTCCTCTCCCTTTGATCACGATAAGCGAACCAACTTTGCAAATGACTTTCGCTCCGAATAGTTCGCCGTTCGTAGGACAAGACGGAAAATTTGTAACGTATCGTCAACTGCAAGCTCGTCTAGAAAAGGAAATTCAACGCGATGTTGCCCTAAAAGTATCAATTATCGAAGGAACCGATCGCTTTCTTGTTTCGGGTCGAGGTGAATTGCATCTCGGCATATTAATTGAAAACATGCGTCGTGAAGGTTACGAACTTGAAGTAAGCAAACCTAAGGCGATAATTAAAACAATAGATAATGTCGATCACGAACCTTTTGAAGAACTATTTCTCGATGTTCCTTCAGAAAGTTTGGGAGCGGTAATGGATGCTTTGGCTAGCCGCCAAGGCGAAGTAGTAAACATCGATTATGGTGAAACAAATACTCGTTTGACTTATAATATTGCCGCGGCGGCCATGATTGGCCTACACGCTCAGATTATGACTTTGACAAAAGGCTATGGTTTGATGAGTCATTTATATAAACAACATCGTCCCTTGACAAACTTTCAAGTCAAAGGTCGCAGCCTTGGTGTTCTTATCGCTTCTGATTCTGGCATGAGCACGATGTATGCCATCGAAGGTCTTGAGGCTCGCGGCACAATGTTTATTTTGCCGCAAACACAAGTTTATGAGGGCATGATTGTCGGTGAAAACCGCTACAGCAGTGATTTGATTATTAACGTGACAAGAGCCAAAGAACTGACTAATATGCGCATGTCAACCAAAGAGCAAAAAGTTGTCTTGAAAGCTCCGCGCCTGATGTCGCTAGAAAACTGCCTTGCCTATTTAAATGATGACGAATTATTAGAAATTACTCCTTCGACATACCGGATGCGGAAAATGTATCTAACCGAATTGGAAAGAAAGCGGAAAACACCACGAAAACCAGTCGAATAGTTTCTTTTTCTTTAAATAATCAAATTCCTTCTTTATGCTTTTTTCTCTTCGTATAGTAAAATGATAAATGCCGATATTGTCTTGTTGCTTTTGCAAACTAGAGCAGTAATTTAAGGAAAAATATGGAAAAAAGAATTATCGATCAGAACTTTATCTTGTCTAACGGTGTCGAAATTCCAAAAATTGGCTTCGGCACTTGGCAAATCAAACCCGGTCATGAAGCTTATGATTCCGTTCTCTTGGCTCTTCGCCACGGCTACCGACACATCGATACAGCGACGGTTTATCGCAATGAAAAAAGCGTCGGCCAAGCTATCAAAGATTCCGGACTTAAACGCGAAGAAATCTTTGTGACCACCAAACTTCCCTCCCATGTCAAAAGCTTTGAAGGGGCAAAAAAGGAATTTGCAAAGTCATTAAAAAGACTGGGCCTCGATTATCTTGATTTATATCTCATTCACGCTCCGTGGCCTTGGACGTCCATCGGCACCAATCATACCGCTGGCAACATCGAAGCATGGAAGGCGATGATTGAACTATATAACGAGAAGAAAATTCGCGCGATTGGCGTGTCTAATTTCACACCGAGCGATATTGAACCTCTCATTCAGGCGACCGGCATTGTACCTCACATCAATCAGATGCCGTTTTATGTTGGAAAGCCTCAGCTGGAAAATCGCGCTTACTGTCAAACGAACAACATTGTATTTGAGGCGTATTCGCCGCTGATGTCGGGTCGCGTCTTTAAGGTTCGCCTCGTCAATCAATTAGCCGAAAAATATAGTGTCACACCTGCGCAAATTGCCCTTCGTTATACGATTCAGCAAAATACACTACCACTTCCCAAGTCGACGCATGAAGCGCGCATCATCAGCAATGCCGAACTCGATTTCGCCATTAGCGACGAGGATATGGAGAAACTCGAAGCCATTCATCTTCATCCCAAATCACGCTTTTAAACTCAATATGGGGGCCAAATATGGAAAATACTAGTTTAAAGATTGCCATCATCATTCATTCAAAGACTGGCAACACCAAATCGGTGGCCGAACGGATTCAAGAAAAACTCGTTGCTCAGGGCCACCAAGTGATGCTCGAAGAAATTGCTGCGAGCGATGATGAGGAGATGAAACTCGCTAAAATCATCTTGACGCAATCTCCGAAAAGCGAAGAATATGACGGCTATGTCTTTGGAGCACCAGTCCGAGCTTTTTGCCTTTCGCCGATCATGAAAGCATATTTATCAAAAATACAAGATTTACAAGGAAAACCGGTCTACTGCTTTTTGACGCAGCACTTTCGTTTTCGCTTCTTGGGAGGCAACAACGCTTTGAAACAGTTTAAACAGGCTCTAAATCAAAAAAGTGCCCTGATTTTAGGCACTAATATCGTCAATTGGAAAAATAAGAAACGCTCGCAATTAATCGAAGAAACGGTCGATTTAATAGAATTCTAGTAACCCTACCTCGATTATTAGAAAACGACACCTTACTAAAGAGAGTTAATAGATATTAAAATTAGTAATTAAAGAGCTTCTCGATATTCGTATTGCAACTGATAGAGATTGAAATATAGTCCTTTTTTCTTTAAGAGTTGTTGGTGGGTGCCCGCTTCGATAATTTCTCCTTTTTGCATAACGAGAATTTTGTTGCAATGTTGGATTGTTGAAAGACGATGAGCGACGATAATCATCGTCGAAATGTTCATCATTTTAGCAAGTGAGTTTTGAATAACCGCTTCGGTCTCTGAATCGATATTAGCGGTCGCTTCATCAAGAGTCATCACCGTCGGTTTATATACAACAGCGCGTGCGAAGGAAATCAATTGTCGTTCACCGCTTGAGAAGTTATTGCCTCGTTCGCGAACTTCGTGATTCAAACCTTCGGGTAGTTTGTTTAAGACGTGATCAAGTCCGACATAGTCGGAAGCTTTGACTATCTCTTCTTGCAAAATTGCTTCATTGTTTAAAGTGATATTGTCACGGATTGTGCCGGAGAACAAGAAGACATCCTGAAGCATTTGGCCGACAAAGGAACGCAGCGACGAGCGCTTTATTCGTTTGATATCAATTCCATCAATTAAAATTTGCCCTTTTTGAATATCGTAGTTGCGAACAATCAGTTGTAAGATTGTCGTCTTGCCACTTCCTGTTGCTCCGACAAGAGCGACCGTTTCATTAGGTGAGACATTGAAAGATACGCCTTTTAAAACCCATTCACCAGGGACATAACTGAACCATACGTCCTTAAACTCAATCGACCCGCTGAACTTAGTGAGTTCCAAAGCATCTTCTTGATCGTTAATGTCGGGTTTGGTATCTAAGACATCAAAGATCTTTTCGGCACTGGCAAAGCCATTTTGCAAAGAATTAAATTGCTCAGCAATTTGTTGAACTGGTTCAAAAAACTGTCCAACGTAGACGTAAAATGAAACAAACAAGCCAATTGATAGTGGCCCGCTGAAGACTGATTGAACACCGAAATAGATGGTGATTATCGTTGCGGCCATAGCTAATAAGTAGATAATCGGTCGGTAAATTCCAAAAACGTATATTTCTTTGAAATAACTATTTTTCAATTTTTGATTAATAGCGGTGAACTCATTAATCTTTTTTTCCTCTTGATTAAAGACTTGCGTGATTTTAATTCCGGAGAGGTTTTCAGATAGGAAAGCGTTAACTTCTGAGACATTGTTGCGCACGCTTCGATAAGCGCTTCGCGAGTACCGACGAAAGAAGATGGTTGCTAAAACAATTAAAGGAACAACGACCATTGTTATTAAGGCCATGCGCCATTCAATAATAAACATGATAATCGCAATGATAACCATCATTAAAATACTGCGAATAAGATTAACAATTGTATTAGTAAACATCTCGGAAATATTGCCGGGATCATTAGTGGCCCTTGTCACGAGTTTTCCAACGGGGAGCTGATTAATTTGGCCAATCGATAACGATTCGATGTGATTAAAAACATCAACACGTAATTGGTCGGTAATCTTCTGTCCAATTTTCTGGAGCATGAGGTTTTGATAAAAGCTGATTAATATTGATAAAGCTGTCACTAATAGCAAAATAAGAGCCCCGATAATAACAATCCACGTTTTTTGTTCAATACTATAAAAGGAATCGGCCATCAAATCGATAGCTAAGCCAGAAGCAAGGGGCAAAATCATATTCGTAAAAGTTGTGATTATCATCAAAACAAAGGCCCAAATAAACTTGCCAGTATACGGTTTAAAGTAACGAAGTAGACGAACGAGGAGTTTTATATCCCGATGCGCTTCGTGGTTTTCAACAAAATCACGCATGTTCTTTCTCCTCTCCAACTAATTCTTCGAGTTTTTGTAGGTTGTACATCTCTTTATAAAGAGAGTTATTTTTAAGCAGTTCTTGATGAGTGCCAAAGCCGGCGAGTCTACCTTGATCAATTAACACAATTTTATCGAGATTTCTCACCGTCGAAATACGATGAGCAATCATCAAAGTCGTCTTTCCTTTACGAATATGTCGAAGGTTAGTGATGATGTCTTCTTCTGTTTTCGTATCAACAGCTGAAACCGAATCATCGAGGATTAGAATCGTTGGCTCTTTAGCTAAAGCTCGCGCAATTGAGACTCGTTGCTTTTGACCTCCTGATATCGTCACTCCTCTTTCGCCAAGAATCGTTTCGTATTGGTCCTTAAAAGACATAATATCTTCGTGAATGTCTGATAGTTTTCCAACCTCAAGCAATTTTTGCTCATCGATGTTTTGAAAGGCGAAACCGATATTGTTGCGAATAGAGGTTGAAAACAAGAAGTTATCTTGGGGCACATAGCCGATGCTGTTTCTTAAAGTTTTAATTGATAACTTTGCATGGTCATAAGCTCCGAAAGCAATCATTCCTTCTTCGACGTTATAAATGTGGAGCAGTAGTTCGACAAGTGTCGATTTACCGCTTCCTGTTTTACCTAAGATGCCAATCATTTCTCCTGCGCTTATTGCAAAACTTATATCGTTAAGAATAGGTTCATCGGCATCAGGATAGGCAAATGTCAAATGATTGAAGCGAATCGAACCATCGATTTGCGCATCAACAATTACATCTTTGTGTTCGGCGACGATTGGCTTGGCATCTAAAAAGGAAAATATTCTTTTGGCCGAAGCTTGAGCTTGGCCATTAATGTTTAAAAACCAAGAGATAGCAAACACTGGCCACAATAGTGTGAAAAAATATGCGATATACTCCGTTAGTTCGCCACTTGATAATTCGCCTTTGGCAATCATAATTGAACCAAAAGCAATAATGGCGATGATGACGATGCTAATCATAGCATCAATGATGATATTAACAACAATGGCGTAGCGCATGTGATCCATCGATTTTTGATAGACATCATGCGATTTCTTTTTAAAACCAAGAGCTTCAGCCGCTTCGCGAACGTAGGCTTTAATTACCGTGATACCCGTAAAGGATTCTTGGGCAAAGTCGCTTGCTTTTTCAAAAGCTTCCTGACGTAACTTAAATTTTTGCTCCATTTTAAGTTCAAGAAAGAAGACGAGGACACCCATTAAAGCAATAGGAATAAATGAATAAAGTGTCATCACCCAATCAAGAGAAAACATGCGAATCAGCACAAAAATTCCGAGGACAAAGCCATCGACGAGCATTAGAAGACCAAAGCCGTATAGTTCACGGACAGCGTTTAAATCATTAATAAAATACGACATTAAACCACCGATCTTTTCTCGTGAGTAAAAGTTTTGATCTAGCTTGGTGGCATGTTCAAACATCGCTTGGCGAATATCGCTTTCAATCCTGCGTCCATTTCCAAAAAGAAGAAGACGCCATAAAAAACGTCCGATCGTAATTCCTGCCACAATCAGGGTCACGATTAGCAATGATTCTAGTATTTGAGAAACGTTAGTAATCGTTTGATTTTCGACACCGTCAATAATTGTTTTGACAATGCGAGGAATTTCTAATTGATACCAATCAATCACGACTAAAATAGCGATGCCAAGAAGGAATGACAAGCCGTATTTAAGGTAATAATGGCGAAAATGTTTAAGCAGTATCATATAAACTCCAACGCCTCTATTCTACCGACTTGTCATGAAAAAATAATTATTTTTTATATCTTTCATCATGAAAGCGTTTAAAAAATGTAATTGCTGGTCATTTATCGTGTTTGCTTATGGCGAGCGTTAATTTTATAATTAACATATATGGGGCAAATTAAAGAATTATCGCACAATTTTATTCGTAAGATGTTGGAGGAAAATGAAGTCCTTTATCCTTACACCAAAGAAAAGTTGCAGTACTTTTGTGAGCACATTAGCGGCGGTTATCGCGAATATAAACGCAATCGAAGTACAGCCGCAGGTCATAAATCACTTGAGGAATTCGCTAAGGAAATCATTCAAGCCCATAATGTCAAAATAAAAGGCGAAATTTTAGACTTAAAAAAGAATTATTACAAACAGCCATCGTATATTAAAAAAATCATCAAGGATAAGTGCACATCATTAATTAGCAAAAATGACCCTGACCATATTTTTACATATGTAAATCCCAAAGATGATTCTCGAATTGACCGTCTAAAGGAAATTATTAATGGCTATTTTTCGCTAATAAAAAATGATAATGATGGCGCTCTCAATAAACAATTAATCAAACGAATTATTGATCAGATGGTTTCTGGCATTCGTCTCATGTCGGTCAAACATTACGCTGATGCCTTTATCATTTGGCGGTCACTTCTAGAAAATGTCTCATACTTGAAAGTTGTTAATAAGGGTGGAACAAAAACGGCGAACTTATTTGTCGCTCGCAAAAGCGAAACGAAGAAAATTCTCGGTCTTTCCGCCTCATCAAGAGCGGAACTAGATAGTATTAATGCACAAGTCGACAACCGTTTAAAACGTCGTTCAGCGACATGGTGGGAAAAGCAACGCTTTGCGTGGGCAAAAGGTGTATTAAGTTCGAAAGAAGAATTATCAGCTAAGGTTCTCCAAGAAAAGATGGGATTAGAAAAATATTATCCTCACTATCAAGTGGCATCGATTTTTACTCATGAACACATGCTTAATGAAGATGATTTTGTGGTCATTAGTTTGCTTGATTATTTGATTAATTTGTATTGGCGGGTATTTGAGGAAATTCGGTTGGAAATTATCGTAATCTTTGCTATTAAAGAAGAGCAGTTACAATCGATAAAAAATCATGAAGAGAGCATTCGCGTATTATTAAAAAGTAGCCGCGAAAACTTTGAGACTTTCGCAAATATGATTAGTTAATTTATATTTATTTATATGCGATTTGATTGCAAGTTTTTTGCTTGGCATCATACAAAAGATAATTGGCTTCTTCAATGATTTCTCCATAGGTTTTTGTAATTGCTACTTTTCAATATCTCTTTTAGGACATCAAAAAAGCGTCGAAAAATTAGCGATATGAGAATGTTAGGTGCATTCGAGTTTCGTTTTTGTCGATGCATATATAGTTTTAGAACAGCCTCTTTACATATAATGAATAAATGAACCTAGAAACATTTGATGTAAATCCATGTTACTTGCCATCTTCTTTTATTGACACGTTTATCGTGGATTGTAATAATTGCATTAACTCAGTGATAAGAAAGACCCTTATTTAAGCTTTAAGCGAACCGGAGATGGTGCGAGCCGGAAAGTAACAATAAGAACGTTAACATCTTGGAGTGAAAGAAGAAAATAGTAGACCTTTCCGGCTCTCACCGTTATCGAGAATAAAGTGCTGAAGTAAAATTCAGAATTAAGGTGGCACCGCGAACAATCGTCCTTTTGATAGGGACTTTTTTATTTCTTAGGAGGAATAATCATGTATCGAAGCAAACTCAATTTAATGGATACCGAACTGGCTATCAAGCTTATCAAGGATAAATTCGAAAGAAAGTTAGCTAAATCCTTGCATCTGATTCGTGTCTCATCACCGATGATTGTTTCAAAAACAAGCGGCATCAATGATTACTTAAATGGTTTTGAAAAACCAGTTTCTTTTACTTATGAAGATGAGCAATTGGAAATCGTTCAATCGCTCGCTAAGTGGAAGCGAATGGCTCTTAAAAGATATGGCCTAAATAATGGTCACGGACTATACGCTGACATGAATGCTATTCGCAAAGATGAACAAGTTGATGCTTGGCATTCGATATATGTCGATCAATGGGATTGGGAAAAAACGATTGACCGCTCGCAAAGAACAAAAGAATACCTTTTTGCTGTGGTTAATAACATCTTTGATGTTTTAAGAAAAATGGAAAGAACAATTAATCGCAAATATCCCTCTTTGACGAGTAAACTCCCTAAAAAGATAAAAATTATCGATAGTCAAGATTTGGAAGATATATATCCTAATAGAGACGCAAAACAACGAGAATATCTCATCACAAAAGAACACAAGGCTGTTTTCATTTTTCGGATTGGGGGCTTATTACGTTCTGGCACAATTCATGATGGACGTTCACCTGATTATGATGATTGGAATCTAAATGGCGATATTTTGCTTTATGACATCGTAAACGACGCCGTGCTTGAGGTCTCATCAATGGGGATCCGTGTTGATGAATCGTCTTTAATGACTCAACTAAAAGAGCGTAACGCTCTTGAACGATTAAAGTTTTCTTATCATCAAGCCATTATAAATAGTAAACTGCCTTTGACTATCGGTGGTGGTATCGGTCAATCGCGCATTTGCCAATTCTTTTTAGAAAAGAAACATATTGGCGAAGTGCAAGCTAGCTATTGGCCTGAAGACTATCTTCAAGAACTCGAAAAAGAAAATATTTTCGTTTTATAAACTGTTTCAATCTTTGCTTATCACATTGATGG
>Ga0172381_10004821_pt1 | contig 13855 bp, 13 predicted proteins | sample Leawel6488metaG_FD_119754 | JGI IMG/M metagenome (GOLD analysis project Ga0172381, IMG submission 119754) | Leachate microbial communities from a municipal landfill in Southern Ontario, Canada - Leachate well 64-88 metaG | ecosystem: Engineered > Solid waste > Landfill > Unclassified | place... | reverse complement strand
GATGAAGCAAATCTCCCAACTTTATCGTTTTTCTGAATTTGGCAAGTTGTCTTCAGGTTTTTTCCATGACATAATTAATCCTCTTACGGCCGTTTCTTTAAATATGGCGCAGATTAAGGATGAGCATGCCAATGAAATCAAGGGTGTGAAATTATATTTTGATAAGGCATCGGTAGCTATTAAGCGTATGGAAGATTTTATTGTTGCAATCAGAAAACAGATGACAAATCAAAAAACCGAAACACTTTTTTCTTTGACTCAAGAAATAAAATCTGTAATCCAAATTCTTGATTACAAAATTAAAAAATATAATGTTAAAGTGGTTTTTCCATCATTTGAAAATATTAAAATTTATGGAGATTCAACAAAATTCAGCCAGATAATTTTAAATCTTGTCACCAATGCAATAGATTCTTATATAGATATAAATGACCCTACTAGAGAAAGAAAAATTAAAATAGAACTTTCTCTTAAGGATGGAATGGTTTATTTAAACGTGCGGGATTGGGGTTCTGGTGTTTTGCCAGAATTAAAAGATAAAATCTTCCAACCATTTTTTACTACTAAAGAAAATGATGCCGGAACAGGCATCGGACTTTATTTGACTAGAAACATTGTGGAAAATAGTTTTGGCGGTGCTATAAGCTTTAAGAGCGAGAAGGATAAAGGCTCGGTATTTGCCATTAGCTTTCCAATTCGCAATAAACTTATGGATAACCCAATAAAATACCTTATTGGACAACAACAGCAGGATGGGAGTTTTTTAGTAAATCAAAACTCAGATATTCTATTATCCACGTCGTTTATTCTTTCTTGCCTTAACGATCTAGATGAACCGCCGGAAATCAAAGAAATGAAAGATAGGGCCGCTAATTTTTTATTAGCAAAGAAAGATAACAGCTGGCTATTTTCTGAAGATATTGGTATCAATTTTTCTGTTTTGTCTGCCATTTCAGGATATAATCCAGAAATAATAGATGGCGAAGCGCTTGCCAAAATTTTGATGACTTTAGCGTCAGTTGAAACAAAAGAGGGTGGTCCATATTATTCTAATATTAATAAACAAGATGAATACGTTGACTTGGGGGTAAATGTTGCGATTGCTTACTTTCTGTCCCTGCAAGATGTTGACTTGCCAGAATTAAATAATTTGATCGAATCTGCTATAGAAGAAGGTAATTTTAAATCAAAACTTTTTGAATCTTCTTATCCTGCTATTTATCTTATCTCAAAATTTTATAGGGGTGAAAAAACAGAAAAATTGATAACTTTTATATCAAAGAAAAAAGATGGAATTAATAATCAGCTTGATATTTGGCTGGCAGAATCGGCGTTAGAAGGTTTAAAAAATAAAAAAAATATTACGAAATTTAAAACAGCAAAAAGCGAAGAGGAAGCTGAAATGCTGGAACTGATTATAAGAACTATTACGGAAAAATTTTCAGCATTAGATGGAGACCCAAAAGAGTTAGCTATTCAAGAAATAAAGAAAATAATTGAGAACAATAGTGATAATCAGATGTCTCTGATGGCTTATTATTTTCGAAAGGCCTTAGCTAAAAAAGGAGAAAAATTTTCTGATAAATATATTGCTGATATGGGGGTTGCTAATATTTTTTTCTGGACAGCCTTTATTATATATGACGACTTCTGGGATGAAGACGAAGCTGCTAATCCACGGGCATTACCCATTGCAAATTTGTATGCTAGGCATTATGTGGATTTTTTTGATTTTGTTTTGCCGGAGGACACTGGTTTTCGTGCATTTTTCCATAAATTAATGGATAATCTTGATGCAGCTAACACTTGGGAAAATATTTATTGCAGAGCAAAAGTTGAAGGTTCTAAATTTTTTATTCCAGAAAAGTTGCCCGATTATGGTGACTACGAATTTAAATTTAGACCGGCTTCTGGTCACATATTAGGACCTGTGGCGATGTTGATTAACTTGGGGTACGATTTTGATTCTCCGGAAGTTAAAAATCTTATTTCTTATTTCAGAAATTATTTAATTGCTATGCAGATTAATGATGATGTACACGACTGGGAAGAAGACTTGAGAAGGGGACATATAAGTACAGTGGTTGATATTTTGTTAAGAGATTTAAATTGGCAGACAAGAGAAATTGATTTAGATAAAGATATAAATGAATTAAGAAAAGTCTTTTGGTTTAAATCCATATTAAAAGCAGAGGAATTAGCCGTATCTTATTCTGAAAAAGCCAGACAAGCGCTTTTATCTATTGGAGTTCTTGAAGATTTATCACCGCTTGAAAGATATATTAATATGACAGAAAATACAGCAAAAAAGGCTTTAAGGGAGCAAAAAAACTCCGTAGAATTTTTAAGAAACTTTAACTAGCCTTTATTTAAACTTTAAAAGGAATTTAACCACATAGTGGTACGCTTAATTAGCAGACTAATTGATTTAAAGTTAATTATGGAACAAGCTAATTTAAACGAATACCGTTGCAGTAGCTGCGGAAAGCTTCTTTTTAAAGGCAATTTAAAGGATTGCAAAATAGAGGTTAAGTGTCATAGATGCAGAGAAATCAAAACTTTTAATTATTGTAATAAAAAAAACAATGAAGCTGAGTTTTGCAATGAATAATTTTTGAAATAATTTATTGCGACATATTGGGCTATATAATCGCATTAATTATATAGCTTTTTGTTTACTTGGTAGGCCATTGACAATCAGGTTGAAAACGATTAAAGTACCACTGCAATCATAAAACCATCACTTTACGCTGGCAAGGATGACAGAAACCCTCGAGGTTCGCCCTTGCTAGCGTAAAGTGATGGTTTTTATTTCTTTTGAAATATTGTATAATCCCAGATTGATCAGTGAGTCGGGCGGTGGCATAGAAGTTATGCACAGGGGACTGCTATTGTAATATTTCTCTGGTTTTTTTATAATTATAGAAAAGAGACTCCAAGGAGGTCCGTATACTTTGTATTCGGATTTTTTTATGGATGAAAATTTTTTAAACGAATATCGGTGCAGTTGCGGCAAGTTGCTTTTTAAAGGAAACCTGAGGGACTGCAGAGTGGAGATTAAATGCAGAAGATGCGGCGAGATAAAGACGATTGATTTTTGCAACGGGGTCCAAGTGGAAAATAAATTGTGCAATTTTCCCGCCGATGAAGATTAATTCGTTATCGTCAAAGAAGCTCTTGAGGCTCAAGCAGAATTGTTTGAGCCTTTTAATATGTTAGAGCTTTGTTTTTAGCTTCACTAAGTCAAAAAGAAAATGAGGATGGAATACAGATATAATTTAAAAAAAGTATACTGGCTTGCAGGAGTCCTGCTAATTCTCATCACTCTTACAATTTTATATTCTGCCGGAGTTTTTAAAAATATTAACCAAAGCAAGATTTCTTCAATAATCAGCTATATATCTGAAAATGCGCATACTGGTCTAGATAAGTCTCCGGGAGCTCAAATAGCCTTTGGTGAAAGACCGGAGACCGCAAATCAGTATGCCATCGTGATTCCCAAAAAAACAGAGACGGGCCGGCCGGCAGAAGAAAATCAGGTTGCTGTGGGCGAGCAATCAAGGCAGTTGTTTGATATTAATTTAGAAGTGGATAGTCTTTCTGTTGATTCGGTTAATGATTTGGGTTTACGCGTGGTTTTTATCAGTTTTGGCACAGTGCCGACTCCTATTGATATGACATTTGATATTTTAGACAGCAGTGGGGCGGCCGTATACAGTAAAACAGAGAATATTACCGTTGAGACTGAAGCTGTTTACAACAAGAGTTTTGTGGGATTGGATTTATCTCCCGGTGAATATGTTCTCAGACTTACAACTTTATATAATACCGGCGTTGAAGATAAATTTGAGCAGTCGTTTGAGATTAAGTCGGCATTCAATTGGGTAAGGTTTAGGCTCTATATGACAGGAATAATAGGAATCATTATTATATTGCTACTGGTTTTCCCTAAGAAGTTTTATCTTAAAAAACAAAATAAAAATAGTCCAGAAATTGAGATTAATAAAACAATATAATTTTAATATTTCAATTTCTGCCTAAATTATGATTAAACTTGAAAGAACAAAAATATATTCCAGGCTTCTTGCGATGACCTTCTTTATTTCAACATCTTTTTTGGCGGTGTTTGTTGTGCTGAGCGGAACCGACAGTTCTTTATTCACTCCAACTTATCAGGCGGGATTAATTGGAGTCCAGTCTAATCAAAACAACTTAACCTTTTTCGCGGTCAACAAAGACAGTCTTTTATGGTGGGGGATAACGATTGTTTTTTTCACATTGCTGGGATTTTATATAGGACGTTTTGTTGATTTCAAGAGATCGGAATACATAGTTAATAAAAACGTTAATGGATAAAAAATATATGAAAGATAAAATTGAAAGATGGCTTAAAATAGAAAAAATTAAATTTTGTTTATTTTTTGTGCTACTGATTGCCTTGCTGATGATCCTGTTGTCTCAGGCATTTACCGATATGAATCAAGATCAAGAAAATTACATTTCTATCACCAACGACGCTTTAGATGAAAGAATGTCATCTTTGTATAACGAGCTTAATAGCTTGCCCAGCGGAGCGGGAAATGATGTCTTGTTTTTAAGTAATCTTGTCAATGTAAACGATTTTATATTCAATAGTTCGGACGAATTAAAGATAAGAGAAGAAATAAATGAGCTTAAGCAGGATTTTTCGGAATTTTTAGACCAAAATATAGCGTATAAAAGATTAACAATTATAAAATTGGATGATTCTTCTGAAATAAATGCCGAACGCCAGCTGGACGGCAAAATTATCATTGATTCTGTATTAGAACAGTCACTTGTAAGTCAGGAATTTTTAGATAAAGTTGTTAATTTGGAAAAGGATAAAGTGTATATTTCTGATTTGCAAAAAGACATAATTTCCTCTGATTCCAATAACCTGGTTTTATACTATGCAACTCCTATTTTCAATGGACAGGAAAAGCCCGGCGGAATTTTAATTTTAACTGTTGACCCTAGTTATTTTTTGGATGATGTCCGTAATTTTTCCCGCCCGGGAGAGCAAGTTTTTTTGGTAAGTAGTTCCGGGAGCTATCTGGCAAATTATGACATTAATAAAGAATATATAAACAGCGGGGACAAGTTTAATTTTAAGAAGGATTTTTCAGAAGCTGCCGATGAGATTTTATCCCTTTCCAATAGAAGAATTGTCAAAACAAAAGACTACGTTTTTGCATTCCGATATATACAGCCGTCGTTAAGTAAATTTGATATGTATAAATCGGGAACCGACACCTCGCAGAGTAGATTTTATTGGGTTTTGGTCAGCGTTTCTGATCGTCAAAATGTCGATACGATTTTATCTGTAATAAAAAAACAGAGACTTTTGTTTATACTAATTACAATAATAATAGCCCTATTTATAGGATTAATAGTTATTTCTATGCATTGGGGATTAGTTAATAAAATTAAAAGCCCGGGAGCTTAAAATGAATCCAAACAAAAAAAAACTATTTTCCATTCTGTTTTTTGTGGTGATGACTGCGATATTCTTTTTGCCACCTAGATCTCAGATTTTAGCGCTCTCTGCCGGCGTTCATGTTCCGGAAAAATATACGGACGTTTTAGCTGGTGAAAGGTTTTATTTTGAAATAGAAATAAAATATCCGGAAAACACCTCCAGAAAAGATTTGAAGCTGGAATACAACATAGTCAAAAATGGAGAAATTATTTCTCAGTCCAAAGTCCTGAAAGCAATAGAAACTCAGTCATCTTTTATGGATTATGTGGTTATTCCAAGCAGTGCCGAGGCAGGGTTATACGAGATAAAGGTGAAAATAACAGATTACCAGGATTTAAACGAAGAAACATCAGCCAGTTTTAATGTCAGATCTCAGGATAACAGTATGTTTTATTATTTTATTATATTATTGGCAGCAATAATAATTTTTGGAATCTCCGTAATTGTAGAAGTCAGGAGATTATCCAAAGATTAAACGAAATATTATTAAATTATTTGCCCTTCAGGATATTTTTGCACTCGTCATATATAAATATACGTGCAGGGACATAAAAAGGGCATGAAGAATATGATTGAATTTGACCCAACTTTTTATCTTAAGATTTTTGTAACAATTCTTTTTTCTGGTCTTTTTTTAGTCTGTACTGTGCTCATGTTCAAGGCTAACCGCAAATATAAAAATTCTTTTTTTGTTGCAAGTGCCGGAAGTTTTTTTTGCATAATCTATCAGATAGTTTTTATTATTAATTTTCCGGCTCTTTCAGGTTTTTTTGATATGATTGAAGCGTTAACGCTGATACCAATATCTCTTGCGACGTTGTATTTTATTAAAAAATTTAATTATTAGATGACTATATGAATATTTTAATTATATCAATCTATGCGGTTTCCGGAGGGATTTTTATTATGTCTATATGGTCTACAATAAAAGCCAAGAATAAAAATAACAGCGCTGTTTTGTATTCTCAATTTTTTATACTCTACATCGTGGGATTATTTCTTTGTTTTTTAAAGATATATCAGCAATTTGCATCAGAAAACTTAGTAAGAGCTATGCAGGGGTTTGGTCAAATTTTATTCGCCATAGCGGCAATTAACCTTATTTATATAATCAAATTAATTTGGGACATAAATAATGGCAGAAAGATAGGGTCAGCATCCGCCGTAACAACAATCATTTTTTTATTATTTATAGAATTTATCATAGCAGGGTCTTCATTTACTTCTTTTTATTTTTATGAAAAATCAAAAAACATTGTTTTGGATCAATACAAAGACTACCTGTATGCTGTGGCAAACTCCAGGTCATCTCATATCAGTACATTGATTACAGATTATAAAAAAATGATTCTAGCTGATTCAACCGCTAATCTTGGAGTAATAAGTTGTGTAGAAGGAATCCAGTCTAATAATGGCAGTTGCAGTAAAGAGCAATTAGACGAGATGCTTGAAGAGCGGGTAAAATCGGGAATGGAGTCGGATTATCTCGCGACAGTTTTAGATAAAAACGGACAAGTTATCAGCTCAACAGATAATTCTTTGACGGGCGAAGATTGGTCATTACGACCAGCCTTTATTAATCGTACTAGCGAGGGGTATATTTCAGATATTTTTTATGATGAAAAATATAACCGGCAATCTATTGAAATTTCTCACCCTATTGTAAAAAGCGGAGATTTTTTGGGGGTTTGGATAGTAAGAAAAATTCCTAACGATATCTACGATGTATTACAGGACAGGACAAATTTGGGTGATACTGGAGAAGCTATTTTAATTGATACCAATGGAACGGTTTTGTCTCCTCAAAGATTTACAGGTGAAACATTCACAAAAATGGATAATTCAAACGTTTCCGGATGTAGGGATGATTTTGATAAATATGTTGTTGAAACTCCGACGAGCCTTATCGTTAATAAACATGATGTTCCTGTCGCAGAATATACGAATAAATTTGGCAGAGGCATATTGGGAGCTCATGTAGTGGTTGAAGGTCTGACAAAGGGGTTAAAATGGTGTGTGCTATTGGAAATTGGGGAACAAGAAGCATTTTCTAGTTTAAATCAAAATCTTCTAGAAGCTTTAATTTTTTCTTTGGTTATCGTGATTATTCTAATTTGTATCTTTATTTTTACTTTTGACTTTTTCTTTAGAAAATTGTTTAAGAATTCACTTAATTAATAATGAAAATAAACTTTTTAAAACCCGGAGTAAAAATCATTTTATCTTGTCTTCTTTTTTTTGCAATTATTATTGCAGGATTTTTCTGGTTTTTTCCGCAAAAAAAGGTATACCATGTCGGGATTATTTCTGGAACAGATTTTTTTGAAGGCACGGATCAAGGTTTTATAAATAAAATGACAGAATTGGGATACAGGGAGAATGAGAATATAGTTTATGAAATTAAAAAAACAAATAACGATATGGGAGAGGCCAATGAGATGATTAAAAAATTTGTTGATGGCAAGGTTGATCTGATTTTTGCTTTTCCGACAAATGCGGCAATTTTGGCGAAAGAACTGACTGCGGATACAACAATTCCAGTAGTTTTTGGAAGCGTCACAATAGAAGGATCCGGATTAATTCAGAATTTAAATTACCCTGGCGGTAATATGACAGGTGTACGCCAGGAAACAGTTGAAACAGTGGTAAAGAGATTTGAAATAATGCACAAATTGGCGCCAAATGCCAAGAAGTATTTGATATTTTATCAGAGCAATCTTACAATTGTGCCGAACGAGTTGAGAGAATTATTGTCTCTGGCAGAAAAATCCGGCGTGCAATTAATTTTAGAACCTGTAGACAGCACTTCAGATATTGATTTTTATCTTAAGGAACAAGAGAAAAAGTCGAGTTTGGACTTTGATGCAATTTTAACAATTATCGAACCTGTTGCCGTTATTCCTTCCAGCGCTAAGGTACTGGCCGTATTTGCTGATAAACATAAAATTCCATTTGGCGGAGCCCCGTTGAATGACGGAGAATATCAAAATCTTTTTGGAGTTTCTGTGGATAACGTTGTTGTGGGCGGGCAGTCAGCAGTCTTAGCAGATAAAGTTTTGAGAGGAACTCCGGTGGGATCAATCCCCATTGCCACCGCGGCTAAATATATTCAGATTAACTTAAAAGTGGCTGAAAAATTAGGGTTGAAAATTGATGAAGATATATTAAGCCAGGCAAATAAAATTATTCGTTAAAAATTTGTTAAATTAATTATTAAAATTATAAATAAAAGACAATATTGGTATGAATAATAAGATAATTGTTTTTATAATTTTTATTCTGGTTTTGATAATTATTGCCTCAGGATTTTTTTTACTTAATCGTAAAAATGAAACAGCAACAGGATATAAAATAGGAGTGCTTATTGGGATAGATAACCTTTCTCCCGTGATAGATGGATTCAAAAACAGAATGACTGAGATGGGTTATGTTGAAGGGAAGGGAATTTCCTATGATGTGCAAAGGGGTAACAATAATCTTGAAATGATGAAAACAATAATTCAAAAATTTGTTGATGACGAAGTTGATTTGATTTTAACATCTGGGTTTTCTGAGGACATTGAAAAAGTCGTAAATAACCCCTCCATTCCGGTAGTCTTCACGGTTGGGGAATTAAAAAGTCTTAATTTAAATAACGGTCCTAATCCAGGAAAAAATATCACAGGGGTCTATCTTTCTTTAAATGAGATTGCTTTGGGACGTCTTGAAATGATGAATAAATTAGCTCCAAAAGCAAAGAGAATATGGATGCCTTATTCAAAAAAGATTACTAATATGTCTTATGATGGAAAATCTATAGTGGAATTTCTACAGCCAACAGCAAAATCGCTTGGTATAACATTAATTGAGGCTCCAGTAGCCGATTTAAATGCGGTCAAAGACGATTTAGCAGATTTAGAAAACAAATCTGATATAGGCATAGATGCAATATTAGTTATACCCGGTCCTTTTACAATAGACACAGATGTTTTTGCGGTAATGTCTGAATTTGCCAGCAAACATAAAATTCCGATAGGGGGCAGTCCAATTCAAAAAAATGAGGAATCGCTCTTCGGCTATTCCGGCGCATTTAATGAAACAGGTAAACAGGCAGCTAATTTTGCATCCCAAATTTTAAAAGGAGGTTTTGCCGGAGATATTTCGACCATTTCCGCCCCAATTTATTTTCAAATAAATTATAAAGTAGCCAAGCAGCTTGGGTTAGAGGTCCCAGATAATCTAATGATTCAAGCCGATGAAATTATTAGATAATCTTGAATTATATAAAATGCCTTGCAACTCAAGATCAAGTAAATTAACAGAAAAATATATATGATAAGCAAAAAAATAATTGTATTTTTATTAGTAATAAACTTTACGATAATCGCCTTTGGAATGTTTTTGATAATAAAGGCGGGAAATTTCCCTGAAAAGGTTAAAAATTTGGTCGCATCAGAAGAAATTTCCCAATCAGCTCTTCAATTTAATGTTGAAAATTTTCATACTCAATTGGAAATGTGGGAATATGTTTATGATCCGAACGAAGAGAGGCTGGCCGCCTTTGATGATCATAATGCTGCCTTATACTCTGACGCAGCAAGCTTTATTTCTTTGGTGGAAAGCAACCCAGATGCATTATACAGCGGGGGAGAGCTTCATGCTCAGAAAATTATTTCTGATTTGAGCCAAGTTCGGGAAGACTGGATTTATCTCTTATCTGTGGTTGAAAGTTATCGGCAGACGCTTGAATCTGACGCATCGGATTTTCAGATACGTCAGGCTAAAGATTCTCTGGATTCAGCCGTTTTCGCTAATGAAAATTTGTTTGACAGGCTGGAATTTAACAAAGAAGTCAGTTATTTTACTGCCGCTCAGTCTGAATATAAGAATAAATTAAATAGTGATGTTGATGTGCTGTTAGGCTTTTATAAAATGGAAATTTTTACATCATCCGGAATATTCATTTTTGAAGCCTTAATATTCTATGTGTTTATTTTTCGCATAAAGAAAAATTTGGGCAAAACAAAATAATTTTTGCCACCCACTGGCGCAAAAAAATAAAAAATTGTATAATATTAATATAATAATATTAATATTAATTGATTGGATATTAATTCAGTCAAATAAAAAAATATGGACCTAAAATCAAAAAAAATAGATTTGTCTGACAGGCTTTTAGTAGTAATTGGCTTGTTGGTCTTCAGTATTTTTTACTATGTTTCTTTTCAGATGGTTTATCAGTTTAACAGTTTAGAACAGTTAAACTCAAACCAGATTACGGTTTCCGGACAAGGGAAAGTTTATACATCCCCTGATATCGCAACATTGACTTTGGGTGTTCAGACAGAAGGGAAAGACGTAAAAGAAATTACACAAAAAAATGTTTCTTCAATGAATAAAATCATTGATGGACTAAAAAAGTTAAACATAGAAAATAAAGATATTCAAACAGCTCAATACACGGTTAATTCTCAATATGATTGGACAGAAGAAGGGGGTAGAGTTTTAAAGGGATATACAATCAGTCAAAATGTTGAAGTAAAAATCAGAGACTTTACAAAAATTGGAGACGTTTTAAGTATGGCAACCGAGAATGGGGCTAATGTTGTTGGAGATTTGCAGTTTTCAATTGAAGACGCGGAGCAATTCAAGACACAAGCCAGAGCCGAAGCTATTAAACAGGCAAAAGAGAAAGCAGTAGTTCTCGCCCAGCAGACCGGTATAAATCTTGGGGACATAATTAATGTCTATGAAGACAGTTATGGATATGCGCCAGTAGCCTATTCTTCCGCAAAATTAATGGGGGCAGGCACGGATGCGGTGCAAGAATCAGCGCAGATTGAATCAGGAGAACAAACTGTGACAGTAACAGTCAATTTAACCTATAAAGTAAAATAATTTTTTGCAGCCTGTGCCGCTTTATGCTGGCACAGGCTGTATTAAAATATAAAATTATGGAGGACTGCCTTTTCTGTAAAATTTCCAAAGGAGAAATTCCTTCGGCTAAAATTTTTGAAAACGATAGGATTTTCGCGTTTTTAGACATAAATCCGTTGACAAAAGGGCATTGTTTGATTGTTCCCAAGACTCATTTTGAAAATATTTTTGATATTGATAAAGAGCTTTTAAAGGAAATTATCTCTGTTGCTAAAGAGCTAGCCGAAAACGCTAAAAGGAATTTAGACGCAACCGGAGTCCAGCTGGTAAATGCATCGGGGAAGGATGCCGAACAAAGCGTATTTCATTTTCATTTACATGTTATTCCAAGATACGAGAATGACGGTTTGAAAATGAATGACTGGTGGCAGTCAAAAGTTCAAAATCCAACCCAAGAAGAACTCCAAAAATTAACAGAAAAGATTAAAAGATAAAAATTATTTAGGTGTAGACTAAAAATTAAGAAACTTGTATAATAAATAAATATACAAGTTTTTTAATATATTTAGTGTTAATTTATGAATAAATCTCAACGAGGATTTACCATCATAGAACTGGTAGTTGTTATCGCCATCATAGCAGTTTTGTCTGGAATAGTTATCATAAACGTTAGTGCATCCATTAATAAAGCCAAGGTAGTAAGAGCTAATACTGAGGTTAAAAACATCGAAAACGCTTTTATAATGTTTTATGCAAAGTATGGAAATTATCCGCAATATGAGGGTACAGCCGGTTATGCGGTTTATAATATTTGGAATGATCCGCTTACTATGTATTTTACTGCTGGCGGAACACCTAAGTATATCTCTGAGTTTCTCAAAATAGATCTGGGTGGCTCCGATGCAAACTATTTTGCTCCAAATGGATTTTATTATATCCAACTTTGGGATGCCGATGGCGACGGTAAAATTGGCTGCGGGCAGATAATGTTGCTAGATGAAAATTGGTGTTGGTATGGGCAAAAATATATTCTCAACCAAGATTGCGATTATTCGCAATATGATCAGCCATTTACCGCAGAAGACCTTTATCCGGAAGACGGCTGTGGCGGATATGGATGGTGGATCTAAATGGTGGATCTAAATAACAATTTTAAAAACCAAAATTACTAAAATTAAATCTATGAAAAAATCAGAAATCATCAGTATAACAATATTAGTTATCTTGCTAATAATCTTAGCAATCAGCATTTGGGCTGGCTCTGGAAGCAAATCAAATAGCTCAACAACTACAGCTAAGTCCCCCTGCGAAGTGATGTGCAGAAGACAAACCCACACAGAGAAATGGGTCTTCCAAGGGGAATCGTTCTCTTCGCAGGAAGAATGTGTAAGCCAATGTAAGGCTACGCTAAAACCGGCAAGATAACCAATCTAAAAATAGTTTGTGAAGAAAAATTCCCGCCGGCTTATCAATAGCCAGCTGGAATTGTTGTTTTTCCGAAATAAAAAATAATAAAGGTAAGAGCTGATATTTTTAAGATTGATTTTGGAATGATTTGTGGTAAGATAAAATCGCTTAAGATAACTTTATAAATCCATTGGATTCTCAAATAGAAGAAATTAAAAATCGGCTAAACGTGCTGGATGTGGTTGGTTCCTATGTAAAACTCACAAAAACAGGAGTCAACTATAGGGGAGTTTGTCCTTTTCATGCAGAGAAAGGGCCATCGTTTTTTGTTTCGCCCTCGCGTCAGATGTGGCATTGTTTTGGATGCGGAGTTGGCGGTTCGGTTTTTGATTTCATAATGAAAATTGAAGGCATTGAATTTGGGATGCTTTAAGAATTTTGGCTGAAAAAGCCGGAGTTCAACTAAAAAGAGAAAATCCTAAACTAAGGACAGAAAGGCAAAGATTGCACGAAATCTGCGAATTGTCCTGCTCTTTTTTTGAAAAACAGTTAACGGCAGGAGAGTGGGGTAATAAAGCCAAAGAATATTTATTAAATAGAGGGATAAAAGAAGAAACAATTAAAAAATGGAGACTTGGTTATTCTCCTGATACTTGGCAAGGATTGTCAGATTATTTAGTCGGGAAAGGATATTTAAGACAAGAAATTATAAATGCTGGGCTGGCAGTTCAGTCTGATAAGGGAGGAAATCCGTATGACAGATTCAGAGGCAGAATTATTTTTCCAATTCTTGATGTAAATTCGCAGGTCATCGGATTTGGAGCCAGAATTTTTAAAGAAGCAGATAAAAAAGAGACTGCAAAGTATATAAATACGCCCCAGACAATGCTTTATGATAAGAGTAATGTTTTGTACGGAATCAATAATGCAAAGCTGGAAATCAGGAAAAATAACCAGTGTGTCTTGACTGAAGGCTATACAGATGCCATAATGTGTCATCAGGCGGGTTTTGAGAATACTGTAGCCGTTTCTGGCACAGCTCTAACCGCAAACCATTTAAATATTCTAAAAAGATATACAGATAATTTACTT
>Ga0172381_10004820_pt1 | contig 13856 bp, 6 predicted proteins | sample Leawel6488metaG_FD_119754 | JGI IMG/M metagenome (GOLD analysis project Ga0172381, IMG submission 119754) | Leachate microbial communities from a municipal landfill in Southern Ontario, Canada - Leachate well 64-88 metaG | ecosystem: Engineered > Solid waste > Landfill > Unclassified | place... | reverse complement strand
TTCCGTTTTGACCGTTACGATTTCGGCCGAGTCGGACGTTATAAATTAAATCGTCGTTTTGGTTTAGACCTGGCCAACAAGAAAGAAAATCGAGTTCTCCGGAAAGAGGATTTGGTTTTAATTATCCGTGAGGTTATTCGTTTAAATATTACTAAGGAACCGGAAGATGATATTGATCACTTAGGTAACCGTCGGGTGCGAGCGATTGGTGGTTTGATTCAAACTCGTTTTCGAGTTGGCTTGGCTCGAATGGAACGTATTATTAAAGACCGAATGTCAACGACCGATATTACTACTTTAACCCCGACTAAACTGATTAATGCTCGTCCGGTTATTGGTGTGATTAAGGAATTTTTCATGTCATCTCAGTTGTCCCAATTCATGGATCAAACTAATCCACTAGCGGAATTGGAACACAAGCGTCGTTTGTCGGCGATGGGTCCTGGTGGTTTAACTAGAGAACGCGCTGGTTTTGATGTCCGTGATGTTCACTCTACCCACTATGGTCGTATCTGCCCGATTGCGACTCCTGAAGGTCCAAATATTGGTTTGGTTGGTCATTTGGCCACTTATGCTAAATTAAATAGCTACGGCTTTTTGGAAACGCCATATCGCAAAGTTGTTCATGAAAAAACCGGTAGCCGGGTAACTTCCGATATCGTTTATATCGATGCTTTTGAAGAAGAAAAATATACCACGGCCGATTCTACTATTCCGACTGATGATAATGGCAAGATTTTAGTGCCTAAATTTGAAGTTAGAAAACATGGTCAACCAGATATTTCTACCGTTGATAAAATTGACTTTGTCGGTGTTGCCGCTAATCAGATTATTTCCGTGGCGACTTCTTTGATTCCGTTCATGGAACATAATGATGGACAGCGATCTTTAATGGGTACTAACATGCAGCGTCAAGCGGTGCCGCTTATTACCAGTGAAGCGCCGATTGTTGGTACGGGAATGGAAGCTCGAGCAGCTCGCGATAGCGGTCATGTTGTTATCTCCAAGGAAGATGGTCTAATTTCTCGGGTTGATGGTTTAGAAATTGATGTTCAAAATAAAAAAGGACAAGTTACTAAATATCCGCTTAATAAATTTTTACGTTCCAATTCTTCAACTTGTATTAATCAACATCCAATTATTAATATCGGTGAAAAAGTTTCTGCCGGTCAGATATTGTCTGATGGTCCAGCCATCGATAATGGCGAACTATCTTTAGGTCGCAATGTTTTGGTGGCCTTTATGACTTGGAATGGTTATAACTATGAAGATGCGGTTATTGTTTCCGAACGGTTAGTTCGCGACGATGTTTTTTCTTCGATTAATATCGAAAATTATACGATTGATGTTCGTGATACTAAGCTTGGTCCGGAAGTTATTACTAATGATATTCCAAATATTAGTGAAGAAAAATTAAAGAATTTGGATGAAGACGGTATTATTCGCATCGGTGCTGAAGTTTCGAGCGGCGATATCTTAGTGGGTAAGATTACACCGAAAGGAGAAACTACTTTATCGGCTGAAGAAAAATTATTACGGGCAATTTTTGGTGAAAAAGCTAAAGATGTCCGCGACTCCTCTTTATATTTGGAACATGGTGAACATGGCAAAGTGGTTGATGTTAAGATTTTTTCTCGAGAAGATGGTGATAAATTATCAGCTGGGGTTTTAAAATCGATTCAGATTTCAGTCGCCAATCTCCGTAAGGTTCAGGTTGGCGATAAGATGTCCGGGCGTCATGGTAATAAAGGAGTTATTTCTAAAATTGTTCCTAGTGAGGATATGCCTTATATGGCTGATGGTACCCCAATTGATGTTATTCTATCCCCTCTTGGTATTATTTCCCGTATGAACTTAGGTCAGTTACTCGAAACCCATCTTGGTTTTGCGGCCCAGAAACTTGGTTATAAGGTAGCTACTCCGGCTTTAAATGGTATTACCGAGGAACAGATTAAAGGTGAACTTAAAAAAGCTGGTTTACCGGAAAATGGTAAGGTTACTCTTTATGACGGTAAAACCGGTACGCCTTTTGATCACACAATTACGGTTGGTTATAAATATATGTTAAAACTCAACCATATGGTTGAAGATAAAATTCACCAACGTTCGATTGGTCCTTATTCTCTTATTACGCAACAACCGTTGGGTGGTAAAGCGCAATTTGGTGGTCAGCGTTTTGGTGAAATGGAAGTTTGGGCTCTTGAAGGTTATGGTGCCGCCCATACTTTACAAGAAATGCTGACAATTAAATCAGATGATGTTCCTGGTCGAAGTAAAGCTTATGAAAGCATCATTAAAGGTGAACCGATTGAAAAATTAAATGTTCCTGAATCATTTAACGTTTTGATTCGAGAACTTAAAGGCTTGGGCTTAAATGTTGAATTGCTTAGTAAAGGTGGGGTAGCGGCTAATGAAGTTATTTCTTCGGAAGACGAACTAATTGCGGCTGACGATGCCCAGGTTTTAGAAGGAAGTGAAAAAGACAACCAAGATAATAAAGAAAAAGCTGAATCAGGTAAGCCGGAAATCGCAACCAAATCAGAAAAAGAAGAAGCCGTCTAAGACGAGTAAATAATTTAAGTTTATATCCAAGTTTAAAAAATCGAATTAAAATTGTGAATATATGTTAAACCCTATTAAAACTAGCGATTTCGATGCTATTCGTCTGAAGCTGGCTTCGCCTGAAGAAATTTATAATTGGTCTCACGGAGAAGTTACTAAACCGGAAACCATCAATTATCGTACTCAGAAGCCGGAAAAAGACGGCTTATTCTGCGAGAAGATTTTTGGTCCGACTAAAGATTGGGAGTGCGCCTGCGGAAAATATAAGAAAATCCGTTATAAAGGGATTATTTGCGACAAGTGCGGCGTTGAAGTTACTCGCAGCGTAGTACGTCGTGAACGTATGGGGCATATTACCCTGCAAATTCCTTGTACTCATATTTGGTTTTTGCGCGGTATTTCTTCCAAGATCGGCTTGTTGTTGAATTTAGGCATTCAATCTCTTGAAAAAGTAATTTATTTTGCTAGTTTTATCGTCACGGCCGTTGATGAAGATTTAAAAGAAGCTACTATTGAACAGATTAAGCAGGAATATAAATCAAAGCGCAAGAGTATTGATAATGATTATCAATATCAGCTTAAACATAAAGAAGAAAATGCCGCTAAAGGAGCTGATGAAAAAGCGTTAGCTAAAGAAAAGAATGAAAAGATTGAACGGCTTGATGAAGATTTTTCTTCAACTCTTAAAGAGCTTAAGGATCTTAAGCCATTACTTATTATTTCGGAACACCAATATCAGAATTTAAGTTTGAAATTCGGACATATTTTTGAGGCCGGAATTGGTGCGGAAGCAATTCGTGATTTACTTTCCAAGATTGATTTAGAAAAGAGCGTTGTTAAATTGGAAGAGAAATTAGGAACGGCGATTGATTCCAAAAAAGAAAAGATGGTTAAACGCTTAAAACTTATTAAGAGCTTATCTAATAATCATATTCGTCCCGAATGGATGATTCTGACAGTTTTACCAGTTGTTCCGCCAGATTTGCGTCCAATGGTGGCTCTTGATGGCGGTCGTTTTGCCGCTTCGGATTTAAATGATTTATATCGTCGGGTCATTAATCGTAATAATCGTTTGAAACAACTGACTGATCTTAATGCTCCGGAAGTTATTTGTCGTAATGAAAAAAGAATGCTACAAGAAGCAGTTGATGCTTTGATTGATAATTCAGCCCGTCATAGTAAAACGGTTACCGCTTCTACTGGCCAGAAACGTCAGCTTAAATCTTTAGCTGATGCTTTAAAGGGTAAGCAGGGTCGTTTCCGTCAGAACTTATTAGGTAAGCGGGTTGATTATTCCGGTCGTTCCGTTATCGTTATTAATCCGAATTTGAATTTGGATCAATGTGGTATTCCAAAAATAATGGCGCTGGAATTATTTAAACCATTTATTATTTCTCAACTTATTAAAAGAGAAATTGTTCATAATGTTAGAAGTGCTTCCCGTTATATGGAAGCTGGCCATGATGAAGTTTGGGATATTTTAGAAGAAACCGTTAAAGAAGCTTATGTTCTGTTAAATCGGGCGCCAACTTTGCATCGTCTGGGTATCCAAGCTTTTAAACCAATATTAATTGAAGGTAAAGCAATTCAAATTCATCCTTTGGTTTGTACCGCTTTTAATGCCGATTTCGATGGTGATCAGATGGCGGTTCATGTACCGCTGACGATTGAAGCGCGCAAGGAAGCTAAAGAATTAATGCTGTCTTCCCATAACTTGCTTAAGCCGGCGACGGGCGAACCAATTGTAACCCCATCTCAGGATATCGTCTGGGGTAGCTATTACATGACGATTGAAGATAAAAAATTAGCGGCTAAAGATGATCGAGAGTTACATTATTTTTATGATGTTGACGAAGCTCGTTTGGCTTATGACAATGGTTTTATTGATTTGCACGAACCGATTCTTGTTAGATGGAATGGCGAGCGTTTGCGCACTACTGTTGGTCGTTTGATTTTCAATTTGATTTTGCCAGAAAAATTACAATTTATTAATGAAGTTGTCGGTAAAGGAAAAATTAAGGACCTTATTAAAGATTGTCTGCGCTTATATAATGAAGAAGAAACCGTCCACTTTATTGATAATCTAAAAAATAAGAGTTTTGCTTTTATTACTAAATCCGGTTTATCTTGGGGCTTTGGTGATTTGCCAGATTTAAAAGAGAAAGATCTTTTAATTGAAGAAGCTGGTAAAAGAGTCGAGCTTTTACAAGAACAATACGAAGAAGGTTTACTGACTGATAGTGAGCGCTATGCTAAAGTTATCGAGGAATGGACTAAAACTAAAGATTTGGTAGCAGATATTTGTAAAAAAGGTCTTACTAATGCCTCTTTGGCTGTTTTCTCGATGATTGATTCTGGCGCTCGTGGTTCTTGGGCCCAGCCAGTACAGATTTTAGGTATGAAAGGTTTGGTTACTTCCCCTTCTGGCGCGATTATCGAATTACCGGTTAAAGGAAATTTCAAAGAAGGTTTTGGTGTGTTGGAATATTTTATTTCCACTCATGGTGTTCGTAAAGGTTTATCTGATACCGCTTTACGTACGGCTAATGCTGGTTACTTAACTCGCCGTTTAGTTGATGTTTCTCAAGATGTTATCGTAACTGAAGAAGATTGTGGTGATACAGTTGGCATGGTAGTTACTAAAGAGGAAACAGAAAAGACCGGCGAAGATTTTTATAAGAAGGTTGCTGGACGTTTCTTGGCGGCTGATTTCAAAGATGAAAAAGGAAAAGTGATTGCTAAAGCCGGAGAATTATTAAGCGAAGAGGTTTTAAAAGAAGCCAAAGCGAGAAAAGCGAGCGAAGTGTGTATTCGCTCTGTTTTAAGCTGTCATTTACATAAAGGCATTTGCGCTAAATGTTATGGTTATGATTTGGCTTATAATAGACCGGTAAAACTTGGTTCTACTGTCGGTATCATCGCTGCTCAAAGTATTGGCGAACCAGGAACCCAGCTGACGATGAGAACTTTTCATACTGGTGGTGTTGCCGGACAAGATGATATTACCCAAGGTTTGCCTCGGGTTGAAGAAATTTTTGAAAGTCGTACCCCGAAGAAAAAAGCTTTGATTTCTGATGTGGCGGGAAAAATTAAACTGGAATATGACCAAAAGACTATTCGCGATAAAGATGGTAAGGAAATTAGTGTTGATAACCCACAGTCTAAAATTTTAAGTATTATTTATCAGGGTAAAGATAGTGATAAATATTATTTTTCAGAAAAGATTAATGAGGTAAAATTAGCTACCGGGGCTAAGACCAAAGATAAGAAAAAATTAGAAGTTAAGGTAACGGTTGAGGATGGTCAAAAAGTTAAATCCGGTATGGAATTATTCAAGGTTGGTAGTGAGGTAGTTAAGGCTAAAACTGACGGCGTTGCTTCAGTTTCAGAAAAATTTGTCAGCGTTACTAAAGATGTCAATAAAGTTAAGGAATATCACATTCTTAAGGGAACAATGTTGCTTGTTAAGGATGGCGATAAGATTGAAAAAGGAACCCAGCTTACTGAAGGCAGTCTTGATCTGCGGGAACTTTATAAGCTTAAAGGTAAGCTTGAAACCCAAAAATATATTATCAGAGAAATTCAATATGTTTATTCTTCTCAGGGGCAGCCATTAAATGACAAGCACGTGGAAATTATCGCGCGGCAGATGTTCTCCCGTTATCTAGTTAAAGATCCAGGTGATACTGATTTGTTATCCGGTGAAACAGTTGAAGAAGAGGTTTTCTTCCAGGCTAACAAGGATTCTAAGAATTTAGCTAAGGCTGATAGATTGCTGATGGGTATTACCAAAGCTTCTTTGACAACCGATAGCTTTTTATCGGCCGCTTCTTTTCAGGAGACTCCAAGAGTCCTTATTGAAGCAGCGGTTAATGGCAAAATTGATTATTTGGAAGGTCTTAAAGAGAATGTTATTATTGGTTGTCTTATTCCGGCCGGAACTGGTTATAAAGGGAAAAGAGCTCGGGAAATTTACACTAAATAGGTTTAATAAATTAGCAAAAACCGGCCCGTTTGGGTCGGTTTTTTGATTGTCATTTATCAAAAAATACCCTACAATATCAATATGCGAATTACGCGTATCCGCTTAATTTTTTTAACTTTTTTGCTTATTTTAGCCGGACTTGTTGTCTGGTTTAAAGTCTTGCCTTTGGGGCAAGCAACCTATTCTTTAAAATATCCGGGCGCGGCTAATTTTTGGGGCGGTAAAGGGTTTATTGGTCGCTTGTCCCCGGTTGACCGGGTTATTATTGAACCTAATCAACCGGCTAAAATAACGGGTGATCCGGTCTATTTTTCGGTTTTTACGCCTCGAACTTTTTCTAATGCTAAAGTCACTATTACTTATCAGAATAATTTAACCGCTGCGACTCCGATTGTTGAAACTGGAGTTTTGGTTGATCAAGTGGTTTGGCGTTATAAGACCGCCCCTCTAGAAAATAGTTTATTGGATAATAGGTTTGCTGATTGGTCGTCGCTTCGCTCCGGTGATATTTTATTATTACAGAAGAATAAAACTTTTTCTGATGTGACTGATTTTTTGAAAATTTTAAATAATCAGCCGGAAAAAATTTGCGGTAGTGTTAATCTTAAGTCTTGTCTGGCTCTGTATAATATTGATGGTCTAAGCAATAATTTTTCTAAGTATCAGTCGACAGCCATTTCTAATTTTAAAAAGATTGATATTCCTTTGCAGGGAACGCACCAATTTTATTTTAACAAACCGGTGGGTAATAATTTTCATTTTGCGTTTGATTTTTCCGATTTAAATCTTAATCGTGATGATGACCCGGTTTATATAAATATTTATCAAGCTGGTCGCAAAGTTTATTCGCAAATTATCAGTGATGGTTTGGGTGGTGAAAATAGTGGCCAATCACGTAATTTTGCCGCTTCTTTTTCTTGGATAGCCAGTAGCAGTGAGTCCGGTTTGTATAAACTGGAAATTAAAGCTGATGATGATATTATTATTAAAGATATTACCTCAGCCCCTTCAGCTTTGGTCGCTATTGGTCGCCTGCATCCAGTAACAGCCGCTAATTCCGATTTGTCCTTTTGGACTGACAGTTCTTTTATCCTGACAACCACTGATAATCCGGCAAGCCGCCAAGTACTTAGTTTTGGCAATCAGAATTTTTCTTTAGATCAAACTTTCCACCAATTCGAATTTTTAAATAATCGCTATGGGGTAAAAAAAGTTCATTTGAATCATGACGATGTTATTTTGGAAAATGATGGTGTCTTTTCTTTTGATCAAAATAGTTTTTTTAATCCGGAAATAAATCTCGTCGATCGTCATTTTGTTTTAAGCGATAATTTTAAATATATTCTGGCTAAATATCAAAAACCGATAGCGCTTAGTCACAATTTAAAGCAGGCGACTGTTTCGCTTAATATTATCGGGGCTTATCGGGAGAAGGGAAAATATAGTTTTATAATTTCCATTCCGGGGTTAACCTCGGCTGGGCAAGGAAATCTTGATATTAAAGAAATTAAAATTGAATTTTCAGGACGAACCCTGTGGGATAAATTGAAAGAAAAATTTTCGGCTTATGCTAATAAGATTTAAACAAAAAACCCGGCGTGAATTATTTTATTTTTTTTCAGCCGTCATGCTTTTATCCGTCATTTTTGAATTAATTTGGCCGGGCAGTGTTTTGGTTTATTTAAACATTAATTATATTTTTGTCGGTTGGGTAATTTTTTTATTCCTCCTCTAGAATTTATGTGGAAAAAATTTTTTAAACAAAAAGTTAATAGTATTGCGGTGGCGGCTGTTTTAGTGGCAGTTTCTTCCCTTATTTCTCGTTTACTCGGTGTTTTTCGCGATGGTATTTTGGCTAACCAATTTGGGGCCGGACAAAAATTAGATATTTATTATGCCGCTTTTAGAATTCCCGATTTATTATTTAATTTGATTGTTCTAGGGGCTCTATCAGCTGGATTTATTCCAATCTTTAGCGGTTTAGTAAAAGATTTTACTAATCCGGAAAAAAATGACAATCAAGAAGCTTGGCGGCTGGCTAATAATGTCATTAATTTATTATCTTTATTTTTGGCCGTTATTTCTTTGTTCGGCATTATTTTCGCGCCGGCTTTAATCAGCCTTATTACTCCGGGATTTTCGGCTGAAGCTCAAGCGGCCACTGTTTCTTTGACGCGGATAATGTTTTTATCACCTTTATTTTTAGGTATTTCTGGCGTACTTGGTGGTATGCTGCAGTCTTTTAGACGATTTTTTATTTATTCGCTGGCGCCGATTTTTTATAATTTAGGCATTATTGCCGGTGCTCTTTGGTTCTCTAAATGGTGGGGTATTTCCGGCTTAGCCTGGGGCGTGGTTTTAGGAGCTTTCCTTCATATGCTAATTCAGATGCCGGCGGTTTACAGTTTAGGTTTTCGTTATTCACTTAAAATAAATTTTCGCGATAAGCCTACTATAAGAATCGGCAAGATGATGGTTCCGCGCACTTTAAGTTTAGCAATTACTCAGATTGATTTGTTGGTAACCACGATTATTGCTTCAGGACTGATGGCTGGTTCCTTGACTGTTTTTAATTTAGCTAATAATTTACAATCGTTTCCGGTGGGTATTTTTGGTGTGTCTTTTGCAATCGCCGCTTTTCCAGCTTTATCGCAGTATGCTTTTAACAAGGAAAAGTTAGAGGCAAATTTTTCTTCGACTTTACGCCAGATTTTTTTCTTTGTTATTCCCTCGACGGTATTTTTAATTACACTCCGGGCTCAGATTATTAGAGTTATTTTGGGCTCAGGCGCTTTTAATTGGCAGAATACTATTTTAACCATGAACACTTTAGCTCTATTTTCTATTAGTTTATTTGCGCAAGCTTCCATTCCGCTAATGGTTCGGGTTTTTTATGCCCGCCATAATTCGCGAACGCCTTTTTATTTGGGAATATTTACCGTTGCCGTTGATATTATTCTTTGCTTAACCCTATCGAAAAGAATGGGAGTAACCGGATTAGCTTTATCATATTCAATTTCTAATATCTTAAATTTCTTGTTGCTTTGGACTTGGCTTTATATTAAAGTCGGTAATTTGGGAATTGCCAAGATTGTTAATTCGGCCATTAAGTTCGGTTTAGCTTCGATTGGTGCTGGATTAACTATTCAGCTAATGAAGATTGCCGTTTTGCCAATCATCGATATGACTAGATTCTCTGGGGTCTTTATCCAACTGATAGTGGCCGCTTCCGCTGGCGGCGTAGTCTATTTAGTCCTGTGTTATTTATTGGGTAGTGAAGAAGTGGTTACTTTTATAAATATAATCCGCCATCGTTTGCCATTTAAAACCCATCATAATTTAGACGATTCCGGAGAAGCGCGCGGCCTTTAGCTAAATTGACCGTCTAATAAAAATAAAGTAAGATAAAAACGATGAATAATTTGGAAAAAATAAGAAATTTTTGCATCATTGCCCATATTGATCATGGTAAATCAACCTTAGCCGATCGGATGTTAGAAATTACCGGTACAGTTGATCAGCGGAAGATGAAAGATCAGATTTTGGATGGGATGGATATTGAACGGGAACGCGGTATTACCATTAAGCTACAGCCGGTAACTATGGACTACGAAGGTTATCAACTTAATTTGATTGATACTCCCGGGCACGTTGATTTTTCGTATGAAGTTTCCCGGTCGCTGGCGGCGGTCGAAACCGCTGTTTTATTAGTTGATTGTACTCAAGGTATTCAAGCTCAGACACTAGCTAATCTTTATTTAGCCCTGGAACAAGATCTGACTATTATCCCAGTAGTTAATAAGATTGATTTACCGGCGGCCGACGTCGCTAAGACTAAAGCGGAATTAGTTAAACTCTTAGGCTGTCGCGAAGAAGAAATTATTTGCAGCTCCGGAAAAACTGGGGCTGGAGTAGCGGATGTTTTGCAGGCTGTTATTAAGTATGGTCCAGCCCCTAAAGATTTAATTGGTGAAACTAAACAAGATTATCCGCGGGCTCTAATTTTTGATTCTAAATATGATGAATATAAAGGTGTTGTGGCCTATATTAGAGTTTTTGACGGGCAGATTAAAAAAGGTGACAAGATTAGATTAATGGCGACTGGCGCTATCAGCGAAGTTTTAGATATTGGTATTTTTAAACCAGACTATCTTTCGACCAACGAACTTAGTAGCGGTGCCATCGGTTATATTGTTACTGGTTTTAAACAAGTCGGTGAGTGCCGGGTTGGTGATACGTTAACGGCTAATATTGGTGTTACTAATTTTAAAGAGATAAAACCATTGTCGGGCTATAAAGAAGTTAAGCCCATGGTTTTTGCCGGTATTTTTCCTAGTGAAGGTGATAACCTCCAGAATTTACGGGACGCCATGGAAAAATTAAAACTTAATGATGCGGCTTTGGTTTATGAGCCGGAACAATCCGATGCGATTGGTGTTGGTTTTCGTTGCGGTTTTTTAGGTTTGCTTCATCTAGAAATTTTTCAAGAGCGCTTGCGTCGAGAATATAATTTAGATTTAATTGTTACCGTTCCTAGTGTGGCCTACAAAGTTTACAAGAAGGGCGGTGAAGAAGTAATTGTGCGGACACCGCAGCGGCTGCCGGAACCCAATTCAATCGAGAGAATTGAAGAACCAATTGTTACTTTAGATATTGTCACCCCGAAGATTTATCTGGGTAATATCATGAAAGTTACTCAAGAAAGGCGAGGTATTTATAAAAATACGGAATATATTTCTTTAGACGGTGATGATGCTCGCGTTGTCCTGCATTATGATATTCCAATGTCGGCTATTTTAACTGATTACTATGACAAAATAAAAAGTGTTTCTGCTGGTTATGCTTCAATTAATTATGAATTTTTAGAATATCAGACGGCTGATGTTGTTAAGATGGATATTATGGTGGCTGAAGAACCAGTGGAATCACTGGCTACCATTGTTTACCGTGATGATGCTTATCGGGAGGGTCGGGAAGTTGTTAAGATTTTAAAAGATACTATTCCGCGCCAGATGTTTGTTATTAAGATTCAAGCAGCTATTGGCGGCAAGGTGGTGGCGGCGGAACGAATTAGCGCGCTGCGCAAGGATGTCACCGCTAAGCTTTACGGTGGCGATGTTACTCGGAAAAATAAATTATTAGATAAACAGAAGAAAGGTAAAAAGAAGATGATGGCGCTTGGCCGTGGTCGAGTCGATATTCCTCCGGATACCTTTATTAAAATTTTAAAAAGATAAAAATATGAAGAGAAAAAAAGCGGTTAAAATAATCTGGATTGTTATTTCGGTTATTGTTATCGTTTCAATGATGTCGATGTATACGGGGATGATGATGTATTAATTAATCTTTAACTATCCAACTTATGAAACAATGGCAATTATACCCCGGTGCTCCAGTGGAATTTTTAAACAGTCGTCCAGATTTGTCGCCGCTTATTTTACAGTTATTATATAATCGCGGTTTACAGGATTCCGCGGTTCTTGATATTTTTTTGCATGATATTTTACCGAAAGAAAAAACTCTAGATATTACCGGTGTACCAGCGCTGCGTTTTTATGATCCATTTTTGTTTCGGGATATGTCCGCGGCCGTTGATTCAATTATTACTCATATCAAACAAGGCGATAAAATTATTATTTATGGTGATTATGATGCCGATGGCGTTACTTCATCGGTAATATTATTAGAAACTTTAAAAATCCTCCAGGCGAAAGTTGATGTTTATTTGCCTGATCGCGTGACTGAAGGTTATGGCCTTAATAAGGGTGCCCTTGATCAATTAGCTGAGCAAGGGGCTTCTTTGATTATTACCGTCGATAACGGTATCAGAAATAAAGCTGAAGTGGTTTATGCTCAAAGCCTGGGACTTGAAATAATTATTACTGATCATCATATTTTACCGGAAGCGGCTAGTGATTTGCCGCCGTGTCTTATAATTAATCCCGCTGATAAAAATGATTCTTATCCTTGGCCCTATTTGGCTGGAGTCGGGGTATCTTTTAAATTAATTAGCGCTTTAGTTTATAAATCTAATTTACCGCTTAATCAGAAGCGACTGATTATCGAAAAAAGTTTAGATTTGGTGGCTGTCGGCACAATTGCCGATATGGTTAGTCTTTTGGGAGAAAATCGTTTGTTAGTTAAAGTTGGTTTACAATTTCTTAATCAAGGCAAAAGAGAGGGGCTTAAGGAATTAGTTAAAATTTCTAAGGGCAATGGCAATCGGAAATTAGAAGCCTGGAATGTTGGTTGGCAAATTGGCCCTCGTCTTAATGCTGCTAGTCGCTTAGCTCATGCTAACAGCGCTTTTGCTTTATTAACCGCCACAACTGAAACTGAAGCGGCTGATTTAGCTTATGAACTTAATCAGCGCAATTTGGAACGTCAAAAGATTACTGAAGAAATAATTTCTCAAGTTGAACTGCAGATTGATCCTAATAATATTCCACCGATAATTATCGGTTTAGCCAGTGAGAATCAGGCTTGGAATGAAGGGGTTATCGGTTTGGTGGCGGGACGTATTTGTGAAAAATATTATCGGCCGACCTTAATTATTACCAGGATTATCGAGAGCGCTGGTTATGATCCAAAAACGAACAAGATTATTCCGGCTAAGACTTCTTTTAAAGCTTCTGGTCGTTCGATTGAAGAGCTTAATTTAATTGAAAGTATTACGGCTGCTTCAGAATTTTTAGACAAGTATGGCGGCCATCCGATGGCTTGTGGTTTTTCAGTTGACAGTGAAGACCGTTTAGAAAAATTTAAGAAAAAGATTACTGAGATTGCGGCGACTAAATTAAAAGGTAAAGAACTTGTACCACACCTTCGCATTGAGGCTGAATTAAAAGTAGACAATTTGACTCTGGAATCAGCGGAAGAAATTTCTACCTTAGCGCCTTTTGGTCAAAACAATCAGCCGCCTAAATTTGTTAGTTATAATTTGCGGGTTGATGAAATTGTTGTTTTGGGTTTTGACAATCAACATATTAAATTTCGCTTATCTTCTAATGATCGCGTTTTTGCTAAAGGTATTTGGGCAATTTCTTTTGGTTGTGCCGAAGAATATAAAGCTGTTCAGGTCGGTAATTTAGTGGATGCGGTTTATTATTTAGATATTAATGAATGGAACGGTCGCCGTGAAGTTCAGCTTAGACTGGCTGATTTGCGTCCGGCGGTATCTAATGAATAATATGAAAAAAATAATTATCCATAGTGATGGCGGAGCGCGCGGCAATCCTGGTCCGGCTGGCATCGGTGCCGTTTTAAATGATGAATCCGGCGCCGTTTTGTCGGAAATTTCCCGTTATCT
>Ga0172381_10004819_pt1 | contig 13856 bp, 16 predicted proteins | sample Leawel6488metaG_FD_119754 | JGI IMG/M metagenome (GOLD analysis project Ga0172381, IMG submission 119754) | Leachate microbial communities from a municipal landfill in Southern Ontario, Canada - Leachate well 64-88 metaG | ecosystem: Engineered > Solid waste > Landfill > Unclassified | place... | reverse complement strand
GTTTAGAAGAAAGTAGCATTAACAATAATACAATTAACAATAATAGTGCGAGTATGAGTAGTTTAGAAGAAAGTAGCATTAACAATAATACAATTAACAATAATAGTGCGAGTATGAGTAGTTCAAATAGTTTTGAAGAAAATAGCAGTGATAGTGCAAGCAGTGATAGTGCAAGCAGTGATAGTACAAGCAGTGATAGTATAAGTAGCGATATTGCAAGCAGTGATATTGTAAGTAGTGATAGTGCAAGTAGTTTTGAAAAAAGTAGCAGTAGTGATGTAAGTAGTTTTGAAAAAAGTAGCAGTAGTGATGTAAGTAGTTTTGAAAAAAGTAGCAGTAGTGATGTAAGTAGTTTTGAAAAAAGTAGTAGTGGTGATGTAAGTAGTTTTGAAAAAAATGATAATGATAATAATGATAATGTTGTGCGCGATCTTTTAATTGTTCTCGTTACCATGACAGGAACTGGCGGCGTTGGTTTCGCTGCAAAATCCGCTGTTGGATATTACAAAACGTGGCGCGAAATGAAACCAGCGTATCCTAATGTTGAAATGGCATGACACACTAACAAATTATAGCAAATGTTTGCGCTGATGATATTTATTTTTTTACAAAAAATGAATATATCTTTTCGTCATATAGTTGGAATTTTCACCAACTGCAACAATGGTAAAAAATCTTATATTTCTCGCAAAGACTATTAATATCAATGTTGAAATGCAACCCAGACAAGTACTTATTATTATGGTAATTGCAGACGATGGGCATATTTACATTAACGCAATAGATCATTTATTTCCCGGGGCGCATGCAATTACAGTAAGAATGAGAAAAATAATGTATGCTTCATTGTGTAGTAATAAAAATCCTGTGAAAATGCGCGAAAATAATGCACGGACATCTGTGAATATTTGTGTGTTTCGTGGCAAAATGGATGAATTAAGGTTTGATATGCCTTGTATTAAATGTTGCGACAATAAATCTCGCATTTGGCTGGAATGTTTTGTAAAAATAATATTATATTCTCTTCTTAATACGCGCAAAATTATGTTAAATCCCGATATCGCACTTTCTCCACAAACACAACGCGTCTTTCGCAACGCACTTGAGATGATGAATAAAAAAATATGTTGATTGTTTAATATTTTATACCGCATTGCGCGAAAAACTTTCGCGTTGGAATACCTTGTTTTTTTCCAAATATCATGCAAATCCATGTTAATAAATCCAAGTCGTCATGATTTAGCGCGGCCATGAAAATAATTGAGATTTCTTCCGAATTAAGCTGCGGCTCATAATGACGATACACCCATCGGGCAACTTCCGAATAGTCGCATTCGCACGCGCTAATGAATATTGTTTTTGCGATATTTGGTTCAATGTTGATATGCATTTCGTTCATTCGTCCCAGAACACCGATATTTGTAATGTTCGTTATTGCCGGATTCCAAATGTGATTAATATAGGTTTCAATATCGCGATTTGTTAGTGCAAATATTGTGCAATACCAATCAAATACTGCAATATTGCTCAACATATGAGGATGGGCACATAATACGCGACACCTATCATCGTGAGAACCTTTCGCGATAAGATTGTTCGCAGGTCGTACTATTTCTACCATTGGTAAATTTTGATATTCGCATGCGAAAACGAGCGTGCTCATTCGTTCTCGATTGCGGATTATAATATCTTATATAAATAAATTCATTTTTTCACAGTCATCATCGCAATATTTTGTTATTATAACTGACATAATAACTTGCAGCGCGGCGCGAATGTTTGCAAACATTCGCCAAAATGATCGCGTGTTACGATGAAATATTCCATATTATGCCATGATGAACATATTTGTCCTAACGTGAATGATAGTAGATGATCGACAGCATCATGTCCAATAGAATTTGAAATGAACAAACAACAATTTTCATATTGTGTTTGATGTCGCGATGGTATTGGGCGTGTTGTATTTTTTGCGACAAAATATATAAATAATTTCTTCCGATCTGCAAATATTGTTTCATCTGTTATATGGCAATTATCGCCATCGATTAAATAAACTTGATCATATTCTTCATCAAATATGGATGTTATATGAACATATTTTTGACATAATTTTTGTGCGATGGTTGTCGTACGGTGAGGTTGCATATGCACGAATTTCTCGCAAATATTTCGCGCAACTTCTTTTTCTGCATTGATTTTAGTTGTACCAGTTGCGCGAAATATTCCGCCCTGAAACGCGAGAATACTTTCAAATAACGGTATTTCTGTTACTGCGTTGATACGTTTAGTATCATACACTGGAGCAGAAATATGCATTTTATGACAGTATTCCTGAAGCACGTTTTTTGGAGAAGCCATTGTAATGTGCATATATATAATATCTTCAATTTCAAAAAAAATGCCACGGTTAAATAGATTAGAACGAGTATGCAAGATATATTTTATGATACGAGTTGTTGTCCTCTAATATAATACTTCTTTCCACAACTCGCAACAATCGCCGGAGCAATTGTCGCTGTTGCAACATCCCAATCGCTACGATGCAAATCACCGCGCTTATTCCAGGTAAAACGATGATTGGTTCCATAATGTGCCGGTAGTACGCGATGTGTTCGCGCATCGCGATCTTTGCGGTGTAATTTTCCATGTTTGCGCCATTCAATAGATTGTGATGATATCATCGCGGGTAGTGTCAAATGTGTTACAACATCACGATCAATGCGATGAATTACTTGACAATAGTACCAAATTAATGTTATATTGCGTTCGCTTGAAAATGTTGATATTGTCACCGGAGTTGTTCCATATTGACAATTATCTTTGCGTAATGACGATGTTAATATATATGCCGGAAGTCCGCCAGTCCGATGAAATCCACCCGGTTTGACCATCCAAGTTTTTTGACCTTTGATATTTTTCGGGGATGAAAGAAACGACCACGCGATTTCAAGAAATATTTTGCGATAGTTATGCGACCATGTAAATAACGCGTGTGGAAATATTGTACGAATGAGTTGAGGATTTTGAAGTTGCTGAAAAGATGATCGTGATAGTGAAGCAAGCAATATGAATTCGCGAAATGGCGCAAATAAGTAAATACCGAGTTCATCCATTTTTATATATCATGTATTGCAAATTCAAAAAATATCATCATAAAAACATAATCACGCGTCTGCAGACTTGCAGACGCGTGATTACATATCGCGCAAAATCAAAGTGGCGCGAGGCCAAGTATCTGGAATGGGCGCGACAATGTTGAAATGTTGCGCATATGGAACCAAAATTAGAGGTATCGGCGAGATGTTGCGCCGAATAATATGTAGTTTTGTTCTCTTTGGAGCAGGTGGTGGAGATCCGCGAATTGGACGAATGTCCAACGGTGGAGTGCGTGGTTCCTGCACCAGCGATTCGCTCATCGTTTCATATGGCATGTTATGTGCCGAAGATGTTTTAAGCGTTCAAATTCAATTTTTATATATTATGTAAAATTAGTCTTGCATATGCCATCTTTCTGCTGCGATATTAATAAGTGTATCAACACATCGCGGATGATAGTCTTCGGGACGTTGAGGATACGCGGGTTGCATATCCTCAATATTCATATATGCATCATATTTGCGCCTTATTGCATGACATTGAAGTATTAGATCCATATTTGCACGCACATTTGTATCACGAAACATTTCATGCATACCAATATTAGCACCTGCGATCGCGCCAACAATACACGCGTTTGTATCGGTATCTCCGCCAAATGAAATAACACGTTGCATGGTTTCAAGGAAAGTGTGATGCGCATTACGGGACCATTCAATATAATCACGACAACAAAACATCGCACATTCACTATATCCTTTAATGTCGCGACTTCCTACTTGTTCAAGTCTAATACTTGTTATTGGCGATATAACATTATTAATTGATCCGCCCGGCGCAACAAGTACTTTAAGTATATTAACATACTCGCGTAATCTTTTGCAACAAGCTTCATTATAATTGCCAGTTAATCTTGCGCTTTCATAATACATATCTTCATCTGCTAATAATACAAGCGGTGATGCTCGCATTAGAAATCCATTTGATTCCGCGTGTGCATTTTCATCATAAAAGCGGTCAATCCGCGCATTTAATCCTCGCAATGTCGCAATGTTGAATAAATATTTGCGCGTATTTTTACCTGCGAATGAACAATGCGTTTTGCCCCAATCTAAGTATTCTTTTGCAAAATTTTGATTAAGAATCGCGCGAAGTGTTGCAATTGTCATTTCGGTATCATCTGTTGCATGGCCTGCTGGAGTTATGGTTGTGAAATTTGAATGCATTGAGCGATATAACCACGATTTCGCGATAAGTGGGTTTGGTAACTCAAGTGGTGGTTTTTTACGCGTATGTTCATAAGCAGAACCGAGAACATCACCCAAAATAGCCCCCCATACCATTCCGCGAAACTTATTAACAGAAATATTTTGATTCATTGCGTATTTTATAGTTTATGGTTATAATCTTTAATTCATTTTTAACGGGTTGTTTTGAATATCAAGTAGAATGCGAAAACGCAAATGTAAGTTTTCTTCTCAACCGTTTCATAAATTATCACCAGCGAAATATGAAAAAATGAAAATAGATATATATAATATTGAAAATGAAACGCGTAATTAAGGAAAGGTGGTATGCGTCCGAATCACAATTATTACCACGCGAACATGACGCACAAAAAATGAAAATTAATACATGCTATTGCCCGCACGTTGATCCGCGAATGTTATTTCACCCAGTGCATACATTTCAAAACGCGTTAGTACCAATAGTGACATTAACGCAAATAAATGATAGTGATAGCAATAGTGAAAAACATGATAAAATAATTGAAGCAGCGAACAAATGCGCTGATACGCACGATGAATTTGATCGCCCTTGCAAACGACGCCGTCGCGGTGCTACACGACCAATTTTCAATAGCCATATCGAATGTCCTAATTGCCATATGCATATAACTAAAGTATTATACGCGTGCACGTGTTGGATATGCGGGCGAACATTTGGAACAGCATTTGTCGGGCCGAACCCGTGTTGTCCTCTGTGTCAGTATCGCGCAAGTAAGTGATTTTTTTACGTGTAAAAAAAATTGAATTTGTAGTTTTTAATTAGAATTGTACGCCCGCAAGCAAACCAATTAACCGACATCAACTGCAACAACAGCAACAACCATTATCAAAACAAAATGGCGACGAGTGCAATTAAGAAAGTTGGAGAAGTCGCGGCGGTGGTGGTAGAAAAGAACACAAACCCCTTGGCACCCGCCAAGGTTGAAAAAAAGACGTGTGATGGCATGAAGAAGGCAAAGAAAACGAAGGACGTGAGCGCGTCCTCCGATCACCCGCGCTTCGAGGATCTGCCCTCTCTCCTTGCAGAAGGAGAAAGATGGTCTGATTCAGTGTGTGATGAAAGCGAAAAGGCGTCAAGCGTCGCGGAACCGCCGCGACGCTTAACAAAATACGAAGAGTGGTCGAATGACATCTTTGTCGAGGCAGAAACGCTCGACAAAGATCTCACACTCAAGTTGATTGAGTACGTTAACGACGTCACTCGCGCGTTCGGGACGCACGAAAGCCTACGGATATCAGGTTTCCTGAATTCGCTTCGTGCATTGCCTTTGACGCCAACAATGCAGATTAACATCTTGAGTGTTCTGTTAGTTCAGATCAACAGATCGAACGAAAAGATGTTCAAGTACGGTGATCATCCGCCGCTCACATGCAATCCGCCGCAATTCATTTTCAAAATGAAGGAGGCGTACTGCAAGCCGCCAGCGCCGGCACCCGCTCCGGCGCCTGCGCCATTGACCACGGAACAGGAGATGCAAGCTTTACGTGAGCAAGTTGCGCAGTTATCATCATTGATACGCTACGCAGTGCCACAACACTTGCAGCCGCCATGGCAGCAGCAGCAGTCGCAGCCACAGTCGCGCGCTCCGCCACTGTTGCATCAGCAGCAATGGCCGACGCCAGCGCCGCAGCGGATGGCACCACGCACGAAAAAATAAGAATTTGTTCGCCCTCATGAGAACAAGTTCGCAAGGCGAAGAACGATTCTTCGCCGCACAAAAATCACATACGCGTGTAAAATAGTATGTAAATATTTTTTTGTGCATAATTTTCGATATACTAAAACATCCCGCGATTTATATAACGAATATACGATAATAAATGTCGCGCCTTAGGCGTATTCATTGCGAAAAAATATTTACTGTGCCTAGTGATGTTATAAATATGGTTATTACTCCGGTGCCGCAAATACAGTTTGATGTATCACGCGACCATACAATACAAATTATATCCGCGCAACTCCCATCAACAATACCTAATATTTATAATGATGGTTTGATTAATACTGGTCTGTGCGCGATTAGTAATGACGGTGGTGTAACTTGGTTAAATATGCAATTGAGCGACGGTGTATATACGCTAACATCAATTGCAAATGCGATAAATGCGGCAATTCCCGCCGGCTGGTATATCAATCCTGTGGAACCGGCGCTTATTTTACAAATGAATCCAACACTCAACAAATGTTATATTATCATTGATTCCACAAAAATGGTAGGCGGTGCGCAATTCGCGATTGATTTCGCCGTCGGTGGTTCAGAACTTGCGATTCTTCTCGGATTTACTCCTGTATCTTCTTTTATTGCTGATGGTACATATACTGCGGATGCGTACCCTCACATAAGTTATCAAGGCACGTCAATTAATATGTTTCTTGCCGGGTTTGGTAAATTGAGTTCTTTTGATGCACTTAGTGCCGAATATCTTTGTTCAATAAATACTGATCCTTCACAGGGTGTAATTTCGTATTGTTTTCCGGGTGTAACAAACGCTATTCCTTTTGAAATACCGTGTATTGTTGGACCGACTGTTAGTGAAGTAAAAATAGACTGTTACGGGCGAAATAATAGACCATTGCACATCATGAGTGGAACAGTGGTTTTAGATTTTATCATTATTGAGCATTAAAATGCAAAATTATACTATGTTTGCGGCGAGTATAAACTAATATTTTTTTGCATTTTATTCAAAAAAAAAGAAATATTCCGTGAATGCGGCTTTACACTCATCACAATCAATAATTATCCTTTCAATAATTTATGCTATTTATAATGTCGTGTGAAAGGATAGATCCGCATTTACTGTATACTATATTCACGCTCTACACAACTCGCGCAACTCAGTACGTCTCGTCCGCGAGAGACCGCGACGGTACGTCACCGGAAAGAGACCACGCGGGCGCGTCATCGCTATGAACGCTGGTAAGATACGCGCTGTACATCTCACCCGGCGGAACCTCTTTGCCATCAATTCTGACGGTTCCCAAATCACGTAGCCATGCGCTAAAACTTGCGTCCTGTGTATAATCAATGCTCGTGATTAGATCCGTGTACGGTACTTCTTTGTCCGTCATTGCGTTCGCAGCGTTTTCCTATGTATATTTACAAATATCAAATTCAAAAGTTAATATTTTATCTAAAACGCTGTTTTAGATACGTCATATCATTGCGTAATTTTAGGTAAGTTTCTGGCGTAATATTGCGCAATCTTATAGAAATAGCATTAAGGCGCAATATTATAGCTTTATAAGAATATAGTCCAACAGCACGCGCTAATTTGATATGGCGAGCTCTTTCTGCGAGATGAACACTATATCCTACTTCTGTTAAATAATTTCCACTTGTGGTTGGAATTATAACACGTTTTTTAGGCATTTGCGAAATTTAGATATATCTAAATTCACGATATTTTCACGATATCATAAATTATGATAATTCCGCATGCGCGAAGTGTGTTAATAATATCAATATCGCGTTGTGTTGGCGTGGTTTCATTTGTAATAAGTATTGCGGCTTCATTTAGCATTAGCGGGCGTTCAAAGCCAGTATCTGTTTGAATATTTTTATAATAGCGAGCAACGAGCGGCGATGGTTCAATATCTACTACATAATTTGCGAGATCGTGAGCAACTTCTGAATTAAGAGCGCAACCAAACAAATATTCACAACATGCATATGTTATTTTAATACGCGTATCATTATTTGCGCACAATTCGCGTTTTATTTGTTGTTTTATCCTAACACGCAATGCTTCAACTTGATGACGCAACTGTGTGCATAATAGAACACAATCGCGAGAATTCTCGCAATTTGCATCAAGAAGTTGCATAACTAATTCACCATTTTTATCATATTGTTTCCATTCAAGCGGATATTTAAGTAACAACGCGGGATACATTTGAGCGAATGAAATAATAGTATCGCGCTGATGGCATGTGATAATAAGAATAAAATTAATGACATCATCAAGATCAAACATTTATTGTATATATCGTATATATCGTATATATCGTATATATCGTATATATCGTATATATCGTATATATCGTATATATCGTATATATCGCATATATTATGATACAATCTATTTATTGTTGTTATATAAATATTTTAGTATAGTGAATACAAATATACTTGATATTCACACGGATTATTTTTATGTAATATCATGCAAAAGATATAAACATCGATAAATTATGGCAAATATAGTCGCGTGTTTGATTGGCTTAATCGTAGGTTTAATAATATGTATATTCGCGCGATTTGAACAAATTTTTGAATACAATAATACAAAAATAACAGCAGGTGGGCGCGCGCGATCGATGCAATCAACTAAACGCGATTTACGAACGATAATTATTGTGGGGAATGAACATTTAGATAAGCGAGAATTTGACGCAATACTTTTTGGCGGTGTTCCATTTAATGCAAAACATATCAAATTGCGAGATTCGCGCGATTTCGCAAAATATGCGATAAGTCCGATTGCACGCGAGCCTCTTATTGATTACATTTACATGTATTATGATAATGATAATAAAGAAATCAAACAATATTACAATATTGCATGCGGGCTTAAAACGATGCTTGATATAGATTCGCATAGATGCATAACAGACAAGCAAAGTTTAGCAAATAATATTCGCGACTTCGCGCCTGAACTTATTAAAGACGAGGCGTTTCCGCGCCATTATACGCTTATAGACGCGCGAGAACAATTAGAAAAAAAGAACGCAAAATGCGCATTTATAATTAAACCATCGGGACGTAGTTTTTATGGTGGGCGGGGTATTTATGTTATCGCGAATATTCGCGATTTAAATGAAGCAATGGACAAACTGCGCAAAATGAATACACCGCAATATGGAATTTCTGATTATATTTGGGACGTTATGACGTTTCATGACCCCGTTGATGATAAACGTAAAAAATTTCATTTGCGCGGTTATTTACTTGTATTTCCACATTCGCGCGTTCGTGAAAAATTAACAAAACTCGGAACTCTTTCACCAAATCCGCCACCGGATTATTGCGAATGGGATATGTGGAATGTATGCAAAATTTTAACAGCGCGTGCGGAATATATTCCAACAATAACTAATACTGATGTTACAGATACGCACGCGTCATCTACATCAGAAAATTACTTTTTCCCAGATGAATCACACCGAATTAGTAATATTCCGCAATTTGCAGAACTCGTGCATAAGCAAACGACAAAAATCGCACAAACAATATTATCATTTGCGTGGTCAAATTTACGTATTTATTCTGAATCGATCGCGGCATATGAGGTATTCGGTTTAGATTTCTTAATTGCGCGAAATACCGACAATTCGCCGCGTGTAGTTCTTATTGAAATTAACGATCGCGTTGGAATGAGTGGATGCGGATCAAATCATCCAGAAATTCGCGATTTAACAATATCATCAGATCAACGATATGTTGATTTTTCATCGCGGTATTTTAAATGGATATTCGCGCGTACTGTTATTCCTTTCTTTGGTGGGCGCGTTGATGAAAAAATACAAATGAATATACTGGATGTTGATAAGCGCGAAAATCTATACTATCCGATTCATTAATTATCGTAAATTTATTCAAAGAAATGAAAAATTTCGCAGCAATTTCTCAATACAATTACACTAAAACATCATACACCGTTGGTGTTTTTTTGATTTCATCAATTATCATTTTATGTAATATTCTCTCAAAAGAAGTAAGAGTGTGAATATCATTTGATAATTCGCGTTCATCCATTGGATTGAAGAATTTGCATTGTCCATAATATTGTGAATATGGATCAAAACGCGAATCAAGTAAATTATTTGAAATAATCACATTATGACATATCAAGTATGTGATATTTTCTGTATGAATCCATGAATACGGAACATCATTTTGCCCGCGTTTTGTGATAAACTTGATTACGCCAATACTATTAAGGCAAAAACGCGTAATTGTGTTGGCTATAGTAAAATGTGTAATACCATATGATGAATATGCCGCATTATACTCAAGTTTTTGGCCATTAACACACACTTCATTATCTGCGTGCACCGCTACAAGAAACTCATGACCAACTGATGTATGATTTTCATAGTCCTCGCCAGTCCATACAGTAAATGTATGAGCTACGTCGCCGCGAATTTCAAAGCATGGTTTATCGGAATATTTTCCATTACACAATGGAAAAGCGACCAGTCTTGTCGCTTCAATGCATAAAGGTTGCACTGCATTCGCAAATGGCGATTCAATATGTAAAAGAAAAGGCCTTCCGCCGTTGAAATGTGTTTTATAGATGAACATGATCGCAATTTAGATATAATATGTTTTTTCAATTCAATTTTTCTTAATCACTCTCGCGAGAGTGATTAAAAAATTAGTTATCACCACTTATTATTTATAAATATGGTTCAACTGTATAAAGTCCCATCTCGGGATCATCGGGCCACTGTTTGGTCCATTGTGCTCTCGGCTTCAGCGATGTGAAGATTTTTGGAGCTGGAGATCGCGTGTTAAATCCGACACATTTTGAGCGATTCGCGTCGCATTTCGCTTTCATCCACGCTACTCGGGATTTGCCATCTTTAATCGTTGGATATTTCCAACCACCTCCGTCTGAATTCATCATCGGATGGAAATAATAAGCGCGAGGCGCATTTGGATCCGCGGAAGGTGCAACTTCACCTGATTGCGTTGATGAATCGGGAGGCGTTGCCGAGTCGGTGGAGCCTACCGAATCATCATACGATGAACCGTCATCGTATGATGATTCATCTTTGTTATACATTTTAACCGCAACAACAATAATCACGATAATAATAATTACCGCCACAACCGCAAGTGCAATAATTAATGCAGTGTTCATTTGTGAAATCACTTATATATTTCGGTAAATAATTTATCATTTTTTATTAATATGCGGAATATTTAATTTTATGATGTTTTATAAAATTAAATATTTGATGTTCGGATATACAACACCGAAAATAAAATAAACAACACCTTTGATCAACTCACATCAACTCGCGTCAACACGCGTTTAATATTTAAAATTGAATATTTTATTTTTTGATTATTCGCTAATGTCACGTCAAGATGGTTATGATCATACTATTTTCGTATCACATTTTCTACAACATAACTTTCTTCCATATAGCAAGTTAGCGCACGAAGATTATAAAAACTTATCCAGAGCGTACCCACTGCTCATTTCTCATATTAGCAAATTCGCAACAATTGAAGAATGGGTATCATGCGGAGCTAGCGAAATTTTGCAATTTTTGATTTTGAATAAAAAGGTCGATGAATGCGAATTAAGTCGGTATTTAATAATTAGCAGTGCAAACGGATTTTTAGAAAACATAAAGCTTTTTAATGCGTATTATCAACAGATCGTTTATTCCCAAAGATTACAAATAATGCATCATAGTTGCAAAAATGGACATTTACAAATCGCTCAGTGGATACATAACACATTCAAATTACTGAAAACTGATCCAGTAATAAAAATGGCTATTGCTCTCACATTTCGGATTAGTTGCAAACATGGTCATTTGCAAATCGCACAATGGTTATATAAAACATTCAATATAAAAAAGAAAGAAGCATTGGCATATGATAGTTATGCATTTTATTATAGCTGCGAGCAAGGCCATTTGCAAGTTGCGCAATGGTTACACGAAACATTCAATTTAACAAGAAAAGACGCAAGTGCGTGTAATAATTATGCGTTTCATTTTGGTTGCATGAATAATCATTTACAAGTTGTACAATGGATGCATGAAACCTTCAACTTGACAGAAATCGTTGCACGCTCGAGTGAAAATTACACATTTCGTTGTGTTTGTGAGCGTGGTTACCTACAACTCGCGCAATGGCTATATGAAACATTTGATTCAATAAAAAATCTTACAAGAATCTTTAATAATTGTATATTTTATTCTAGTTGTGCAAGGGGCCGTTTACAAGTTGCAGAATGGTTGCGCGAAACACTCAACTTGACGCGAGATGATGCGATAGCGGATAATAATCATGCATTTCGCTCCAGTTGTATCAACGGCCATCTCCAAATCGCGCAATGGCTACATAACATGTATAATTTTACAAAAAATGAAATACGCGGTAACGATAACAATAGAATATTTCGTGATGCATGTGTAAATGGTAATTTACAAGTTGTTCAATGGTTGCATAAAACGTTCAAATTTACAAAAGTTGATGCGTGCGCTAATGATAATGTCGCATTTTGTAATAGTTGTTTGCTCGGGCACTTACAAATTGCGCAATGGCTATACGAAACATTCAATATAACACGAGATGAAATAATAAACGATACTAAGCGTGTATTTTGTTGTAGTTGCGCAAATGGTCATTTACAAGTTGCGCAATGGCTACATGAAGTATTCAATTTGACGCCAGATGAAGTAAGGGCGTATGATAATCATGCATTTCGAAATAGTCGAGTCGAGGGCCATTTACACATTGCCCAATGGTTATATGACACGTTTAACTTAACGCGAGAGGACGCATTAGCTAATAATAATATATTTTACTGCAAACATGAACGCGACTATTTGCGAGTTATACAATGGATGCATAAAATGTTCAACTTGGTAAGAAATGAAGTGGTAGCAAATAATAATTGCATATTTCGCTTTAGTTGCGACAACGATCTGTTTCAACTTGCGCAATGGTTGCACGAAACATTCAAATTAACAAGAGAGGATGTGATAGTAGATAATAATTATATATTTCGTCATTGTTGCGGATTCGGTCGTTTGCAAATCACGCAATGGTTGTGCAAAACATTCAATTTGACCGCGGATGATGCAAGAATGGATGATAATTACGTATTTCGCATCAGTTGTGAACAAGGTCATTTGCAAACCGCGCAATGGTTGTATAAAACATTTAATTTAACGAAAAATGATATGATGATGCGGAATAATCACGCGTTTCATCATAGTTGTATGTGCGGTCACTTGCAAGTCGCGCAATGGATACACAGTGTGTGCAATTTAGCTAAAAATGATGAGGATATTACTAAGACATACCTATATTGTATTGACGCTCAACATTTTAATACAGCATTGTGGTTACGCGAAACTTTTGATTTATCGTAAAATATGTCATGCGCGCGGCATATTTACGAACGGAAATTATACAAAATGTTTCATCATATTGTGCCAGCGCGATCATTTAATATTTAAAAATGAATAATTTATTTTTTGATTATTCGCTAATGTCACAACGGCACAACGATTATGATCATTACATTTTCACGGCACACTTTCTACACCACAATATTCTGACAAATTGCATGCTTGTTCCCGAAGATTATAAAAATTTAGCCGAAGCATGCCCACTACTCATACCTTCTATATGCCAACGTGTATCAACTGAAAAATGGGTATCATGTGGCGCTGATAAAATTTTACAATTTTTGATTTTAAATAAAAAAATT
>Ga0172381_10004818_pt1 | contig 13857 bp, 25 predicted proteins | sample Leawel6488metaG_FD_119754 | JGI IMG/M metagenome (GOLD analysis project Ga0172381, IMG submission 119754) | Leachate microbial communities from a municipal landfill in Southern Ontario, Canada - Leachate well 64-88 metaG | ecosystem: Engineered > Solid waste > Landfill > Unclassified | place... | reverse complement strand
TCTACGACGGTTTCTACCAAAGTCTATAATTCTTCTTCCGAAACCATTCCCAGGACCTCTACCTGTGTTGGGACCTTAACCATCTGGTCCAGTTCCATTTCTATTTGGCATAAAATCACCTCCTTTGGTAAATTATGATGGATAGAGCATTGGCCCACTATTGCGGGGGCAGGATTTGAACCTGCGACCTCCAGCTTATCTTACAAGTGACTCCAAATAGTCTCCCCGCTAATTGTGATTATACTCTCTTATCAAGAGTAAGTCAACTATATTCTTAAGGAGTTTAAATGTCTTCTATAAATGGACCATCTGCTGGTGGAAAAGTTATGGCTATAAGACAACGTAAAGAGGCATTGTCGAAATATTATGCATCTCCTAATTATTGCAAAGAATGTGGAGAAGTAATACCTGTTAATGATAATCAGAAAGTTCATGAAATAAGAAAAAGAGTATTTTGTTCTAGCTCTTGTGCTGCATCTTATAATAACAGAGTTAAACCTAAAAGGAAGAAGAAAGATAAAATAAAACCAATTAAAGAAGATGTAATAGGTGGAAAGACAAAGGGTGAATTAAAAACTAACTCTTCTAACTGGCAAACGTACCGTAGTATAATACAAAAACATGCAAAATCGATTTGTGAACTAAGACCTAAAGTATGTGAAATCTGTGGGTATGATAAGCATGTAGAAATATGTCATGTAAAAAGTGTTTCATCGTTTAATGATGATACTTTAATAAGTGAAATTAACTCTCCAGATAATTTAAGGATTCTATGTAGAAATTGTCATTGGGAACATGATAATCTTAATTAGAAACTGGCGAGCTGACCAGCTGCTCTACCCCACATTGAAGTATAGTATATCACATTTCAATTGGTCTGTTGATATTATCATCAACAAATCGTGATATACGATCAAACATTTCTTTATTTGCTAAAAGCTTAGTTTCGTCTCTACTTAGTTCTAGCCATTTATGATATTTATCACATAGCCCACACTTTAGTCCAGGAACTGTTCCTATATGGGCTGCTTGGTATTCTGGACAAAAGGTAAACCAAAAAGTAGATGCTCTTAAATTCTGAGCTAAGGCTAGCTGTGCAGAGTGAGCTAGCTCTGGGCTAACCTTTTTTTCTTTTGTTGGTTTTGTTGGTTGATTTAAGTTAGGCATTAATACGTTCCTCATTTCTTATTCTTGCTGCCTTTGCAATTGCTATTGAATCATATAAGTCTGCTGGTGTCAAGTCCCCTGGGATATTTTTATCAAGAGAAATAATACCATTCTTGATTTCATTCTTTAAAATGATACCTCTTTTTGCTAAACCATGCTCTTTAGCCCATGTGTTTAAGCCTGAGTATTTTTTCCAGGAGGAGGGCATAATACCTTCACAGATTTGGCAATTGCTATAAGCGGCAGCTACTGCTGCTCCAGCCAACATCCATAGTATATAACTACTAGAGGATACAACTGCTGTTGGATATTCTATACTTATAATAGATATATCATATTCATTTGATAAGTCTTTTAGATAACAAGAGCAATAGTGGTGAGCCTCACTTATTCTTGCTTCAGTTTCTGTTTCCTTTATGGGATACCAGTTTGAGAAGAGATAAGTACCAGTTTCTATGTCTATAGCTGTTGAAGCTATTCCACGAACCTGGACATCGAAGCCCACCACTATTGTTATACTCTTGTTATTAGATTGCATATATTATTACTATTAAGCTTATTATTGCTAGAAGCAGTGTAACTCTGTAAAGAGTCTGTGTTCTTGTATAGACTAACTCTTTCTTTGCTCTTTTGCTTTTATCGTGGCATAGCATATAACTAATTAGTTTAGAGAGTAGTCCTCCAATTCTAAGAAGTATAAATACTAATGCTGCTGATAAAGCACTACTCAATACCCAGGTCATCTTCGTCACCATTGTAGCTGTCGTTATCGACAGCCCTAACCAATGGAGACGTGTTTTCCTGAGGAGGAAAGTCCAGTCTACCTTGAAGATAAACAGCACATTTGCAAGCTAGAGAATATAATGACAATGGACTAATATAAAAAGAAGCCCTATCTTTCAGCTTGGCATCTTCAGACCATTTATCTTCTCTTTCTCTCTCAGTAATAGTAATTTGATAGTTTCCTTTTTGCGTCTTTTCCATTCTCCACATACGCATAGTCTCACGAGTCCTATCCCTGGGGACTGCAAAATCTGCTGATGGAAAACCGTTTTTTGCATCAAGGAAGATATCAACTTGGCCATTAACAATCATATTACACCAAGCATAGAAGTTTTCATAGTTAAAATAGAATGTAACTCTGTTAGTAGTCTTATGAGTAGCACTGTCATATATAGAGATAGTTGCCGACATACGATCTAGGCTTGGATTATCAAAAACTTCAAAGAATGAGTTCTTTCCACTAGCCTTAAAGATTGGTTTGCGATACTTCGGTTCATCAGTCATTTATCATCATCCTTCTTTTTCTATTTCTCTGGTCGTTACTTTGTTTAAATGTAGTTTGTTTCTAATAGATTTTTCCTCTTGAAGTAAGAACTCAATTTCTGTAATTTCATTGGCATCAAGTTTAGAAAATGGTCTAATATATTTAGACTGGCATCTCTTATGTACCTCTTGCATTGTATTAGAAGTAATCATTGATGCAAGTTTACGAAGTGCTCTTGCAGTTGCGATGCGCTCACCAATAATCTTATCTTCTTTATCTTCCTCATGTTTTAGTGAAGAGCCTACAGCTCTAAATAGAGAAACATCTTTTTTGTTCTTCTCGGGAAAAACAACAGATGCAGCTGCTATTGTGAAGTTACCTTGACGATATACATCTACATTAATATCAAGACTATCTTGTACGTTCTCGATAATCTTAATAAGCTTGGCTGGTTTATCTCCAACCGTTGCCATTACTGCCCTCCACCTTGTCTGATTATGACAGCTCTCTCTTTTTCTTTATCATAGAACTCTGATGTATACTCAAGTGTATCTTTTTGAGTGCCAAGCATAGCTTCTACCTCTTTAGATAGCTCAATGCATTTGCTTCCAGGAGCACCGCTAGTTTTTAGTCTAGCGTTTCCATGTGCATCAATAAAGATTGAGATTGTTCCATCTTCACTCATGTCTTTCTCCTTAACCTAGCATTCCTACGGAAGCTACTTGTTTCTTTGTAAGTACAATTTCAATCTCGTCTTTACTATTATATGCTAATAGTTCCTTAGGAACAGAAATAGACATACCAAGTCTTTGAGCAGCAGTTTGTGCTTCAGCAATACGATACTGCTGTTCAAGATTAGAAGACAGTTGTTTTAATCCAGAGACACCATTGTAGTTCACTCCCCAGGTGTCTCCAACTAACTCGTATGTTCCATCTTTATTCTTTACAATTCCACAAGGTGATTTTGAATCTATTTGAATACCAAACTCTAGCGTTTGATTATTGCTATAGCTAGCTCCTTTATTCCAATTTTGGTAGTATCCATCCAGTCTATCAGTTATTTTTAGACCTTCATTAGAGATTGCTTTCTTTAGAATATCAATATCTTTATACGAAAGTTGAGATAACTTTACTTGGTGTGACATAACTTCTCCTTAAAGTCCTAGGTCCACTTCTTCGTCAACTTCTCTTGTACGTCTCAATGCTGGAGTCCTTTCTATTGCTAGTGTACTGTTTATTATAGCAGTTTCTTCATCTGCTGGTTTAAATTCTTTTGCTCTATTTCTAATAGCAGTAATTTGAGCAGAATGTGTATCTGCTTGTAATTTAATTGTTGGAATCATTCTTAAGATTAACTCATCATTTATAACATCTGTTTCTTTATGCAGAATTGAAGTCATACACTCTTTTACGAGCTGTTCAATCTCGGCACCAGTAAAATTCTCTAAGTGCTCTGAGGCAATGTATTCTATATTAACATCTTTTGGAATACTTTTATATCTGTTTAAGTGTACCTCAAGAATAGCCTTTCTAGCTTCTGGACCTGGTAGATCAAAGAAGAATATACTATCTACACGTCCCATACGCATAAACTCTGGAGGAACTTGATCAATATTATTTGCCGTAAAAACCTTTATTACAGGTTTTGTACTGTCCTGTAGCCAAGTTAAAAATGCTCTCTGTACTCGTGACGTTGCACCGGCATCAGAAGCTCCAGCATTTGCACTACCAGCTAATTGTTTCTCAATCTCATCTAGAATTACTACTATACCATAATCACCTGCAGCTTTCTCTAGTACTTCAATAAGCATTGCCATGTTTTGTTCACTACCGCCAACAAATTTATCCATGACTTTACCAATATCAAGCTGGCATACTAACATACCAGATTCTTTTCCCATAGCCTTAGCTATAAGGCTCTTTCCTGTTCCGGGGATCCCAAGGAATAGAGAACCCTTATATGGTTGTATACCAAGCTCTTTTACTCTTTGCTTGTTTTCTGGAGAAAACATTGACATATGTCTTGCAAGATATTCTTTTGCCGCTGCGTAGCCACCTACATCTTCATAAGATGGTAACTTATCAGGATCTTCAACATGAAGAGCTGGGTGGCTATTTAGGTAAGTGATCTTGCTATTCTGTACATCTTTAACTGACAAGAAACCGGACATCTGATAGGACATAACCAATGTATGGAACGCCTCTGACCAAGTTAATCCTGTCAGTGCTTGTGCTAAGTTTGTAATTGCTTTTGCAACACTCTCTTTATTCCAGCACGTCTTTCCACTCTCATCTTTATTATCACAATCATCTGGATCTAGAAATATTTCTATTTGAGAAGATTCTTTTTCTTCTATAATATCTGTATGGAAACCAAGTTCCATAAACTTTTCATTTCTTTCTTCTTCTATTGCTATTTCAGCTTGGTCACATAGCCAAAAGAATATAAGGCTTTCAAATTCATCTATGTCAGGCGAGTCAAATTTATCAACATAAACCATTGTACGAATCTCTGTAGGTACTTCTGTTCCGGGAGGAATCGTAAATATGATTTTGTTATAAGTATCCTCAAGCGCAATTATGGTCTCTTTTAAAGACCTTAGAATGACTGGTTGTGACCAAAGAAGATGAAAATCTGGAAGTACAAGTATTGAGAAATGTTTATCTTTTCCTAGCGGGTCTTTTGTTTTAACACGAGAACCCTTTTTATATGTAGTAAGAATTGATGATGAAGAAAAACTTTGATCATCCTTATTAAAAGGAGTCTTATTTAATTGTACTTTAGAACCTAAATCTGCGGTTAGGTTTCTAATCATTGCCATAGCTGTAACTTCATTTATTTCAGGAGTTGGAGAATCAGGCATTGTTATTCTATATGTTCCATATCTTGTATGGTACTGTAATCCAGCTGGCCAAGTCCATCTTAAAATTATAGTATCATCATTTCTTTCTGGAACCTCATGAAACATATTCTTTATATAACTAAAGAAGGTTGACTCATCTTGAGTCGAGATTCCAATACACGGGACACTAGAAAGGATAGAAGACTTAAGTCTCTCTCTCCTTGGCATGGATTTAAATACATAGTTCAATCTAAAAGTTCTCCTTTATGTCACCAGATTCTGTTAGTGGGATATACTTCCATATATAACTATCTGTACTTTTGTAGGCTTGTCTTTTATATACCTTTTGATTAGATGATCCTACAAAAGAAGTATATGTTTTAACATATTTTAATTCTTCTATAAATGGTTCGGTTACTAGCCACGACGCAAATTTAATTACATCTGATGTTATTATATCTTCGAGTGAAAAACCAGTATATATAAGGATATCTGGTATTAATCCACATTCAATTGATATGACATGTAGTCTTTGACATAATTCTAAGAGAGCAACTTCTTGCTCGAATGGTTCACCACCACCAATACTTATATGCAGATTATCCAGACGAAGAATCTCATTCATAACGTAGTCTATATTAGTATTGTAATATGGTTGGTCAATAGTCCATGAGTTGATACAACCCTTGCAACCACGACTACATCCATAAAAGAATACTTCTGTTCTTATGCCTGGACCAGCACTAATTATTTCATCTTGAATAGCAGATATCAGAACTTTACTACTGGATTTGCTTGATTCCACTTTTAGAGAAAGCTGCGTCTCTTAGCTTTTTTGTAACCTGTAATGTTTCAAGAGCAGCATTAGATAGTCTCTCAAGATATGCTACAAGTTCCTCCGATGTTCTCAAGTCTCCATAAAGAGTTTGATATCCTTCATCCTTTATCATATTATATTCTCTAGCATGCATGTTTCTAGTTCCTTCTTGCTTCTTAGGGTCTCCAAGAAGATTCTTTTCTTTAAGCTCTAGCGTACGCTTAAGATAGCTTCTAGCAGATGTTACATGAGCAAGATGCATTTGCAATTGAGAATAACAATCGTTGGCCCTTACAAGAAGGGCTTCTGCCTCTGGGTATGTTAGGGATTCTAAAGCAGCTGGCTCCCTTGGTAGCTTGACCATAAAATCGTTAGATTCTAATTCTCTATTTATCATTTTACCAGCAATGACTAGAATTCTACTTCTATGCATTGTATAGTATTCAGCTGCAGTGGCCATTTAATATTTCCTTTCTTAGTCATAATATATATCCTCTTATATGTTTTATTTCAAATTGTTCAAATATGAACTTATGGGAGCGCGATAGCGCGACAGCTATAATCACAAGCATCTTCTTATAAGTTTTAGTTTCTTATTACTATTATGAGTATTTCTTGATAGTTCTATAGTATAAATATCAGGAAGACTAAATGGCAATATAAACTTATTAATATTTAGATTAAATTCATGTTTGTTATCATTTATTTTGCTTATTACTCTAGCTGCAATATTTTTAGTATTTGAATCTATAACAGTTGGAGGCACTATGATTAAAAAATCAGATATATGTTTTATATTTATAATTCCAGCCAAGTTATATAGCTTATCTGATCCTGTAATTACTACTGCTACTTTATCAATATCGTTAAATGAGAAGTTATTTATATCTATACATTTATATTCATCGATATAATAATCCTGAATATAAGGAACATTATCTGTTATACAGATATTATCTTTAAATTCATGTATAAGTTTATTAAGTTCTATAGAATGAGAAATTAGTTTACTAGATGTAAAAAATAACTCAGCTATATTCTCTTTACTATTTCTAGAGAGATACTCGCTATGTGAAATTTGAGAAGATAAATGCTCGTAGAAGTCATTATTCATAATTGGAAATGAATTTGCTGATAGATTATAAATGTTATCTACAGCTGAATCTTCTATTTTTAACCAAGCAGGATTAAGAGCCATTAGAAGGGAATAGAGTCGTTGTATGAGTCTGATACTATTGAGCTATAGCTAGATAGGCTTGCATTTCTATTACTTCCAAAAAGAAAAGTATTCTGAGTCGCTATTGATTGATCAACTTTTTCTATTATTGAAGGAGGAAAACCAGTTATAAGCATATCTCTTATAGACATTAAAATAAAACCATATAGATTATTACCATATCCTGGACATTTATCACAAAGACATACTCCAAGATTATTATCATGCCAATAGTTGATATGAATTATTGGCTTTAGCTCAGTTGCACGAAGGGCTGAAGATATACCACTCGAAGACAGGTGGTTATTCATAGATCTAATAGTTATGCTATTATAGTAAACAGCTTGTGACATCAACTCAAATAGTAAGTTTTGGTTAATTTTGTTTCTACTAGTAATTTTAGGAAGAAGTTTGTAATCATAAGCAATTTGTGAAGACAATATTGCAACCTCATCATGAGATTTGCAAATAGATAATGCTATCACTTGTTGCATATTATTTAAAGTATATATGTTGTCAAAGCAATTAACCTTATAAGTACAACTATAAAATGCTCCGAATATTTTATATTCGCCTATAAATGGTCCTACTATTGAGTTTTTTATCTCACTTAGCTTAGTCATTCTGTATATTGTCTCTCATCAAATCAGCTATAGTCTCTATATGCTCTGGATATGATTCAGCAAGCTCTACGAATACTTGTGAGATGTCATCAATGTGTCCTTTATGACAAGAGCAGTAACCATCTTTGTTACCTTCTCTTAAAAAAGCACCACATATATAGCATCGTCTTCTATTAGAGTTATCTTTCTTATATTCTTTTAATTTACTAGTTCTCCAGTCTCTAAACCCGTTATACATATCAGAGTATCTTTTGCTGTTTATGATCATTACTAGGACTCCTTTACTGTAATAATCTTAACTGATAACTCTGAAGCTTTTTTGGCGCATACAGGACATGGGTCTATTGGACGTAAATCACCACCCCTACCAACTCTGCAAAGAATAATAGTTTTTAGTCTGGGGCCAGCTTTTCGCATTACTTCCATTTCTGCGTGTAGACCTCCACCTCTTCTATAAAATCTTTGTTTGTTGATAGCTTTGTATATGATTTCGCCACGCTTGTTTAAACCTATCGCGGATACCTTATACGTACAGGATGACTGCTTAGCTTTTTTTATCGCGATTTCAGATATTCTCTTCATTTCCAGTCGTACTCATCATCATATTTATCAGAATTGCATTTTACATGCTTCTTATTATATATTTTTTCAGCAAGATATAAAAGTCCACCTATAAGTGCTACTATTACTGAAAGTACTATCCCTAGAATTCTTTTCATATTACTCCTCTTCTAATTAGTTCTAACATATCACTTGTTTCGTTAATAATATGCCAGTTCATGAAATCAAATACATATTCTCTTTTTGATTTAACCTTTAATATGGGATAGATCTTAGCATAAGAACAATTTTGTATAGCCTTGAAACTAAATCCACCATAAGAAAAATACATTATATATTTTGGGTAGCCTGTATCTTCATAAACTGAGTCAGAAATATTAAGGTGTGAGTTTATACCAAAAATATCATCTATTAGTTTTTCAATATCAACTATAGCTAGATTTCTTAAATTATCGTATTTTCTAGCTTCTCTTGATTTTAATTGTTCTATAGCTTCTTCTCTAATCATTGCTATATTCTAATTAATAGTCTTAGGCTTGAACTCGCGAAGAATCTCATCTGCTGCTTCATCAACTTCTTCAGCAAGCTCAGAAGATTTGTTTTGAAGAAGAACTTTGGAAAGATGGCTAACTTCTTCTCTTGTTAGAGACTCAGCAAATTTTGCAGCATTATCTATAATAAGAACAAATAGAGAGAGATACATTGGATGTTGAAGATAACGTATTCCTTTATCTTCCCAGAAGTCTTCCCACTCATCAAAAACTGTATCATCAGATGCATCTGATGCTGCACATATTTTGATAAGCTTATCTCGATCTTTTGGACCGAGAGCCCTAAGATTCTCAACAACAGCATATGCAGCTGCTGCCAAAGAATCTTCAAACATAGTGGTTCTCTCTGAAGAATTTAAAGTCTTATAATGTTCAACAATTGGAGCTATGATGTCATACATGTTTGCTTCGTTCCTCATTTCTCTTCTCCTTTTAGCTTGACTGAACTACTGGATAAGCTGTTAGCAATCCAGCAGGATTGCATAAAGTATTCACTCTATTGTATAGTCTTCTAGACCATTTAGCTTACGCTTATAATATTCCGGGAATCCTTTTATTACACCACTTAATATTTGTCTCTCGAAATGTTTATAAAGAATATTCTTTATATTATCTATTTCCTCTGATACTATGTCACTTTGAATCTCTTTAATAAGAGAACTTATATCTTGCGGTATATTATTTAAGACACCAGCTTCAGATAAATGCTGTATAGATTTTTCCCAACGTATGTTAGTTCTAAGCGAAGTAATAATGTTAGACACGATATCATTTGAAGATGGATTTTGCTTTTTCCATTCTACAGATTGTACTTCTTTGAAGTCGTCTCTAACTAATTTGGCTTTTAATATTTTACCATCAGAACCAGCAGTAGAGTAGTTTTTAATTACTATACCTTCGATATGTTCTCCACCTAGGATTGGTTTATTATCTAAGAGATGTAGTAACTCTTTTGCAGAGTTTACTTTACCTTGAAAGTATATTGGTACTGTCTCAAGTTCTAATCTGGTTACTTCTTCTTTAACTAATTCTGGAGTAAGAAATACTTGTGGGTTATTGAATAGCTCAATATCAAATACTATGAAGTATCTATTTGGTGTTCTATCGTATTTAACTGCATGATGTTTTGGAGATGATACATACTCTCCTCTGTAAATATAATTTGGGTTTAGATAATCTTTAATTTCAATAATGGATTCTATTACTTTGTCAAACATTCTCTCATAAGAATACTCTGTCATAGGGACATTCCTACTACGAAAATGTATATCTTTTTCCGGGGTTACTCTTACAGAGAATTGGCTGCCATCTATTTTTTCAGAAACTACAACATCTTGTGAAAATACATTGTCTACCCATTTATTTCCAGCAACATATACTTTACCGTAACTACTAATCAAATAAACCAACTCCTTGCTTTGTTAATGGTTTATCATATACATTGATAGAAGTTAAGTCGTATTCATCTACACCTGCTTCTTCTGGAGATGTGTATACCATACAAAAGTATTGTCCAAACTGTTTAAACATTATTTTGTTTGCTTCACTAATATCTTCTGCTTCTACTACAACATACTTATCACATCCCATGCCACATAAATGTGCAGAACCAAAGGTTCCATAAAATAAACTCATTCGAATAGTCCTTTCATTTAAGGCAGTGTAGGTGCTACTAACTGCATATCAGAAGGCAATACCCAGAATGTAACTCTACCAGATTCTACAGCTTTTTGCAATACAGCAGTCATACCACCATCTCCCTCAAGAGACTTACGAAGAATCTCATTAGCCTGAGCATCAATCTCTACGGCAGACTTACGGTTTTGAGCAGCTAGAATATCTTGTTGAGTCTTGACAACATTTTCTACAGCAGCCTGAATAACACTATCAACATCAATATCAATCAGAGACAATTCACCAATTTCAAAATAATGACCGCCAAGATATTTATCTATTTCAGCTTGAATGACAGCAGACACAGCGTTTGAGGTTCTGCGTCTGTGTACATGAAGTTTCTTCCTAACCTAGATGGTAGCTTTTTGCTTTAAATAGTTCTATGATAAGATCATACAGTTCATATGGGAGAAGATTATCAGCAGTTTCTTCAATTGTAATATCTCCAGGTTCCCATTTCTTATATATTCTATGTATTAGTTTCCCATAACTATTAGTTGTAGTATATGATTCTTCATATCCTTCAGTCTCCAAGTTTATAGCTAAAAGATCTTCTATCTTAGTATTTTCATCAAGACCATAATATCTGAGTCTTTTCAAGAAATTATCTCTATCTAAAAGAAGCTTTATCTTTTTATAATTTTCCCATATTGTAGATAATATATTATTAAGTTCTCTTACAGTGCATTTGACTTCATCTTTAGGTATTACAAACAACTCTGTAGAAGAGTTAGTAATTAACCCTACTGTGCTATGTATTTTCATCCTACTTGTTCGTTTTGATAGTCTGGGAATACTTTTGCAAGCTCAAGACAGAAGTTATCAAATTCATTGTCTCCATATGGGTCATCTGCTGTCCCTTCATAACCAATAAACCCCCAGTAGTAACCAGCATCAAATGTATATTCGTCTCCATTATTGGTAATAATAAATGGAAATGGTTTTTCACTAACTTTATACCAGATCTCTTTGAGAACTAGCTCAAAGCTTAACTGGTCAATACTTGTCTTAACTGTGAACAATTCTGTAGAACTATTAGTGATAAGCCCAACTATAGAATGTAGTTTCATCTGTACTCCACTGTAAAGTCTTCTTTATTAACAGAAATATCCACACCATCAAGATCTCCTATCGGGTCATAGTCAAATTCTTTATGTAGAATGTATACTTTTTTATAAGTGTTTCTGTCAATCCAATCCATCATTTCTTGAATTTCATCTACTGAAAAAGATCTAACTGGACTACTATTTATATACACGCGGTTTTTACAAATCTCTACGCACCAATTTCCATCTTCAGAATTATTTAAATATAATGTCTTAGTATTTTTGTCAGGAGTTGTTTCATTAAAGTATTTCATTTTACCTCCTCAAGGTTAAATTAACAGTGCTTCCATGCTTTATAATTCTTAATTAAACTTATTGTGGTATCAGACACATTGTAGATATTGGCAATCTCAAGATTAGACACCCCATTTTTTAATAGCTTTCTTATTTCTATAACCTTTTCCTCATTAAGTTTTGACCTTCCATTCTTTGAACCATGACTAGAAATGCTCATTCTTCTTTTTGTCTCATCAGAAAATGTTCTGTCCTTAAGAATATTTGACATATATTTTTTATGTTCCTCAGATTTAGAAGGATTGTTGTCTCCTTTCCAACGACCTAAGGTAGATATTGTATTACTTATTTTATGTTTAGTATCCTCGGATAAAATATTTCCTGACGTGCCCTCCCCACCATTAGTAAGGTTGCAAAGAGGTCCTTTTCCTAAGTCTTTACGCCCAATTAAAAATATATAACTAATCTCATATAAGAAGGCTAGTTGTTCAGTTAAATTCTCAGCTAATTTAACTATTACTGGAGTAGTCCCAGACCTAAGTATTTTATTTATGGTATTAACTTTGTGTTTGTTATTATCTTTAGATAAGTTAGACATTTTTAAATGCTCCAGGTGTCTATTATTAGAACCTTTACCAACATAAAAAGGCTCTAAATCAAACTTTAAATCTCCATAGGTAAATTTACCCTTCTTAAGAGGATTTAAGTATAAGTAAATAAAATAATGCCTATCTATTTTCTAATATCTCTTTCTACTAGATTAAAGCTACTTTTATAGACAACCATATTCTTTAAATCAAGAAAAGCTGACATTATTTCTGGCTCATATAACATAACTCCATAGTCCGTTGTTTGTAACCAAGGATAGAAGTTTGCACCAAAGGCTAGTTTACTATTATCTTCTATTTTATCAAGAGTTTTTTCTAAATATGGATAGTCTATTTCTTTGGGTTCAGCTCGACCCATAGTTTCATAAGGAAGTAGAACATGATACTTTACATAATCTTTATAAAGATTGAAGTATTTTGCAAAATAATCAATACTTTCTTGATCTGATATAATGGTTTGTAAAACCAGATTTGTAAATCCAGAATCATGTAACAACCAAAATGCTTCTTGCCATTTTTCAAGGAGATGTGGATGTGTGGAGATAGCCACACCACCGGAATACTTTTTAGTAGCTTCAATTACTTCTTCAGTTATTCCTATCCCGTTAGTAGTATAGTTAGGAGTAATTCCTAAGTCATAAACTAGCTTTAGTAAAGCACAGAAGTCTGGATGTTCGTTTGGATTACCACCACCAATCGCTATTTGAAATGGTCTTTGGTTTGTATTCATAGAACCAAAGTATGTTTGTACCTTATTAACTATATCGTTATAATGTTCTCCTTCTTCCAAGGAGTTCATATAACAAAATGGGCACTTTCCGGTACATTTGTCTGTAATTTTTACATCTAAAAATTCTGGGTACTCAAGTTCTGTGATTGGTTTGTCATCTTCAATTTGAAATCTGATTGCGACGTTATCTTTCCAAATAGCAAAATAATTATTCTTTGGAAATATTCTGATTCTCATTGAACTAATAGTTTTCTATAGATGCTCTATGATATACTCCCGGTAGTAATAGTTCCAAATTACTAGCTCTTTCTCCAGATTCAATAGAATAGATTCTTACTGTATTTTCTAATTTAAAATCTTCTATCATATTATATTTCTCTATATAGTTTTCAATTGTTCCATACTTAGATTTTTCTTTATCATCCATTTCATTCCAGTAGTCTTTAGCAACGTCGGATGG